>Ga0182011_10003009_pt1 | contig 13952 bp, 13 predicted proteins | sample 711E1DmetaG_FD_120481 | JGI IMG/M metagenome (GOLD analysis project Ga0182011, IMG submission 120481) | Permafrost microbial communities from Stordalen Mire, Sweden - 711E1D metaG | ecosystem: Environmental > Terrestrial > Soil > Wetlands > Permafrost | place: Sweden: Stordalen | collected... | reverse complement strand
TGTTCCGGCGGCAATTTTTATACGGTCTGATAGAACCTCCATGTCGATGAAGGGAATATCCTTTTGTGATGGGGTTAATAACCGAACTTGATAACTCATACTGTAATTTTAGCTCGTCGTCAGACGCTTAGTGAAGATAATAATCTGATTGGGTAGGTCTCTATAATATTACAAACACTGAAACCGGTGGCGTCAATCGGATATTCCTACAACTGCGCATCTGAATTCTTTATCTCCATTCCACTATCACAATATCCTCAATTCCAAAGCATTGTAGAGGGGTGAAGTTTGACCATTTAGTACACGCATCATATTTATTAGTCCTCAGGCATTTAGATGCTGCTTACGCACGATGTTATTCATGTTATCTGCTAAATATTATACCCGAGGCCGAGAATTCGACGCACAATAAACACAATTGCGATAATTATTATCGTAGCTATGATTATTATGGTAATTCTCTTTTTTATGCTCATTTCTTCTTACGTCCGAGATGTCGACGCACAAAATACCCGATGGCAATAATAATTATCGTGGGTATGACGATTATAAGAATATGTTTTGTAGTCATTTCCTGCCTGTTAAAAAGAACTGTATTTTACGTCCATTTAATGAGTAGCTCTTCTCTCTGAAATGTCCTCGTGCTCAGGAAGAAAAGAACGATGTCTAAGACCAGGATAACCCTACAATTTCTTGGCCGGTTTACCATCAACCAGCAATTCGATCGAGGAAAACCCTCCTGCGCTAACTTCCACCTGATGAAGTTCAGTATCCCCAACTTCAAAAGGGAATTTCTTCGGCGCCGGCGAAGGATGGAAATCATTGACTACGGTTCGTCCGTCCAGTTTGACCTTGATAGTTTTCCAAAACAAACTCGTTTCAACTTCAATTAAGTGTTTTTCCTTTTCGCCTATTTCAAACTTTTGTTTCGCCATTATTTTATTACTCTCATTCGAATGCTCATTTTTTCTTCTGCATATTAAAAATAATCTTTACGTCCACTTAGTGAGTATTTCTTCCCTCTGAAATATCCTCGTACTCAGAAAGAAAAGAACGATATCTACGACCAGGATTACGCCGGCAATAATTCCAATAGTCCCGGTGTCCAGTGTGATTGACCCGATTTCGGTCAATATATAGATAATGAAAAAAGGAATAATAATTAACATACTTTGCAATTGTGCAGCACGCACATCCGTGGCCCGCGAAGAGACAATGACGCTCCACCCGATGGACAGCAAAGCCGAAAGCGGCACTACTGCCAGGAGTATCAATCCCATGTTCCAGTTAGGAAAATATGAATAGCCCAGGATATTATGCGTCCACAGGTCGGATAACCCCATGAAAAAGACGGAACTGATATAGATTGCACACACAGGCGGGATGAAAGCGGCAATACTCTTCCCGAGAAGGAGTTCGCTGTCGGTGATGGGGGTAGCGAGAAGAGGTTCAAGACTTTTTTCGATTTTTTCACCGACCAGGCTATATGAAGCCAGGATAATGGGGAGCACAGCTGACCCGATTCCGAAGAAGAAAGAAAATGCGTTCATTACACTCAACAGGGCAGTACCGTTGAGGGCTTGTTTTTTTGCACCGACAAGATGGAGTACAAGGGGAAGTCCAATGCCAATGATAAGAGGGAGAGCGACCAACGAATAGATTAAATATTTTTTTCTCAGGAATATCCTCATATCCTTGGCCGCGACAATCCAGGCTTTTGAAATTCTCATTTTGCTTCCTTCACTATTTGCAGATAAACATTTTCGAGACTGGGAACAATTTGCGTGACCTCTCGTACCTGGCCTCCGGTTGATGTGATGGCGGCGATGATAGCCGGGTTTTCTTTATCCGGGTCAGTCACATCAATAATTAACTTATTGCCGGAGACCTCAATTTTGTTTGGAATCAGCTTTCTCAGTGCACTGAGGATAGAATCCGTTACTTGAACCAGCCTGATTTCCGTCTTGGGTTTAGAGAGGGATTCTCTGAGTTGTTCGGGTGTCCCAATGGTTAGAAGTTTCGTTTTTATTATACCGATGCGGTCGCAGATTCTCTGGGCTTCATCGAGATTATGGGTGTTGAGGAAAATGGTTCTGCCTTGCTTCTTGATTTCCAGAATGAAATCCCGGACGGTTTTCGCGGATTCGGGGTCCAGGTTGGCCGTAGGCTCATCCATGAATAGTATTTTCGGCTCGTGAACCAGGGCACGGGCTAATGCCAGTTTCTGTTTCATCCCTTTAGAAAATGAGCCTGCCCGGGCGCCTTTCCTGTCCCATAGGTCCAGCATCTTGAGGAACCGCTCGATGTTTTCTCGTCTCCGTCCTTCAGGAACTTCATACAGTTTTCCGTAAAAGTCGAGGTTCTCGAAAGCGGTCAAATCATCGTAAAGGCCGACATTGTCCGGGACCAGCCCGATCATCTTCCTGATTTGTAAGGAATCAGTTGCCTTGTCTATGTGGTAGTCGCCTATAGTAGCATCCCCGCCGGACTTTGAGATTAGGCAGCAAAGCATTCTGATGGTGGTCGTCTTTCCGGCGCCGTTCGGACCAAGAAAACCAAAAACTTCGCCCTCGTCAACGTTGAAAGTTAGTCCATCCACCGCGGTGAATTCGCCGAACTTTTTAGTCAGGTTTTCGATAGTAATCATAACTTTTCACCTAAACTATCACTGATACCGATTACTTTATTTTTGATCGAGGTGGGAAACAGCCTCGTAAATAGAATCATTATTTGCAATGATAACATCTGTGATTGCGAATAATACTCCAATCATGAGGTTAATATCATCGAAAGTCGCATTTGGCGCTTTGCTTTGCATACTTTCAAATAATTTTTTTGCTTCTGGATCCGCTCCCATATTGAAAGTAAATTTTTCCATTCTTAACTTTGATTCCACATTGGTGAAAGATGTTAGAAAGACATTTATTAACTCAGTTTTATCAAGTCCAATAGTCATATTAGCTCCCTCCAATTATTTTGTTAAACTTGCCAAAAATGGCCATATTATCGCTTGCAAATATTATCTGTTTTTAACTTTAAAATTGTCCGCGTGTTTTTACAACTGCGTCCGGTATAAACAATTAATCTCGATCTATAATATCTTGTCACAAATTATCACCGGGGCACGATGAAAATTCAAACGCGTGAAAAATGCCTCCATTCGGGGATCACTGACACTTAATATTACGCGAATATTTTTCATGCCAAGTGATTTTACGCGTTCCGTCAGTTCATTTACTAAACGAGCCTCAATATCTTGGCCCTGATGCAGTGGATGGATGCTGAGACTTTGAATCAGGCAGATCTCAACAGCAGGCGCTCCTATATAAGCGTGCCGTGCTAAAACAAAACCAACCACCTGAGAATTAACTTCCGCGATGAAACTCAAGTCAAGCGATTCTTTAATATCTTCAGTAACCAGGTTTATCAATGCTATCGTCATGCTTCCCCCGGCAAGAATCCGCTCCATGTCAAAAATGGCTCCCGAATCTTTAGATTGCATCGGCCTGATTTTTACTTCACCTTGTGCGGTCAATTGAGTGGTCACGTTATTTACCCCCTTTATCAATGAGCCTTAAACTAACACAATTATTTTTATACTAATTTTCTGTTTTAACCATAATATTTTTAGGTTATGGCTTGAGTTTATCCAACAGCGTGGAAAGGCCAACTGTTGCCACGGCAACCACTTTATCGGCGCCCCCATAGTAGAAGAATAGTTTATTCTTAATAACCACCGCGCCGCAGGAAAATACTGCATTGTTTACAATACCGTTTTTTTCATAATCGGTCTCCGGTTCCAATATAGGAACAAAGGTGCGCCCGATTACCTGTAACGGATCATCCAATTTCAGTAGAGAGGCTCGTATATTATAATAAGATTCTTTCACGGTGATACCGTGATATAGTAATAACCAGCCAAATGGGGTTTCAATTGGCGGCCCTGCGATGCCGATCTTCCTGCTTTCAGTCGGCATTTGCCCCGGTGTCATCAGCACCTCTCCATAAATCCAACGGTTATCTTTAAAATCGAGGTCATTTACAAAATCAATCCAGATACTTTCGCCCAGACGATGCAAAATAACGTATTTACCGTTAATCTTTCTGGGGAAAAGGGCAGCGTCTTTGTCTGGAGTTTCCGGCGGAGAAATTAACACCGGCTCTGTCCATTTCCAATTCTTATTCAAGAAATCGCTCAGCTTAATAGACGTAAGCGCCACCCGCGGCTGGTCTCGGCCGTTAAAGGCGGTATAACACATGTAAATATCTTCACCAATCCTGGTAAGCCTGGGGTCTTCGCAACCGGAATTACCGCCCGGAACCAACTTTTTCTCAAAGTCTTTGCGAGGTGTATATATTGGCTCGGGCAGTCTCTCGGTAATATAAGTGCCGTTAGTGCTGGAAGCGTAGCCAAAAACCGAAGTATTGTCTTGAGACATGGCCCGATAAACCAGATGGACTTTTCCACCTTCATAAATTGCTCCGGGATTAAAGGTAGATTGGGATTCCCATGAGTGTTTAGGATCGGGGGATAGGATTGGATTACCGACAAAACGCTCCAGTTTGACAACGTTTGTCTCTGTCCCGAGAGTTTCACGCAGCAGTCCATCGAAATCAATTGAAGCGACCGCACAGGTAGTATCAGCTGCTCCGTAGTAAAGAGATAACGCATTCTCTTTGACAATCGCTCCTGATGGGAAAACGATATTGGGTACCCGTCCGTATTTCTCATATTCGTCACGGGGCACCATCAGCGGCTGCTTGGTGCGTGACAGCAGTTCACGAGGATTCTTCATATTTAAAATCGCTGCTTCGACTCCAAAGATAGGCGGCGGGGAAAAGTAGTTCTCGATGTGGCTGTAAAGCAAAAGCCAGCCAAATTTAGTCTTTAGCGGCGGTGCCCCTACTTCCATGTGGTCCTGCGGAGAACGCTCCAGCGGTATGACATGTTTATCCAGAGCGGCATACCATTCTGCCCAGAATTTATCGGACCAGATTTGGCTTACTTCATCAAACATAGCGATAGCAATTTTTACCGGTGGCCTGTCTGTGTTTACAGCCAGGATTGCGGCAATTTTGCCGTTGATTCTCTCGGGGAAAAGCGCCATCGCTTTAGCGTTGAAAGTGGTAACCGGGTGTTTCTCCTCAATTTGCTTGAAATCTTTGGTAATCGCCAAACCTACTCTTATGCCTTCCGCCCGGAAAGGATATTGCGACAAAGCAGTATAAAAAACATAATATTTGCCTTCAAATTTTGTCACGCGCGGGTCTTCGCAGCCATATTGCTCCCAATCATATTCAGGCCGGATCAACTGGTGACGATTGGTAAAGTGCAACCCGTCGACGCTTGACGCATAACCAATAGTTGAAACGCGTCTCCCAGTATCCCCAACGGTAAGAGGCAAAGACACCGCCCGATATAAGACAACGATTTTACCATTTACGAGGATAGGACAGCCGTTAAAAGTAGCTTCCGCCTCCCAGTCGTTATCAGGATTTGGCCTCAGGACAGGATTTTCTTCATAACGCTTAAATTCAATCATTTTTACTCTCCTCTGATTTTGTAGCCCATTGGTATTCACCAAAGGGGATATTTATTTTGCCCGTCCGTAATCATCTTGCAGTCTCACAACATCCGTAAGCTGCGATGTGGAAACTTCGAGGATTGTCGCGTCTTCCAGAGCCTGGATGCGGTGGATGGTCATCGGGGGAAGATGAAGACAAAACCCGGCTTCCTGGATTGTTTCTGTCAGTTTGCCATTTTGAGGCTGGACGGTGAATAAGACTTTTCCACTTAAAAGATACTGGCTCTCGTCTTTTTCTTTGTGGTATTGCAGACTGAGCCGAGAGCCTTTTTTCACAAAGAGCACCTTGCCGGCATACTGCGGGGTAAGCGCATATAGCAGTTCGTAACCCCATGGTTTTTCTGTTTTCCGAGGGAATTTTTCTTCCATCTTTTTCACTCCAAATTTTATTTATTAGCTTTATCTCGTTGCCAGGTTAAATTCAATTCTCGTCTAAACCCCCGCCAGTTCCCTTCCGAATTGCAGCAATCTCTTCACGCGCTCGGTAGTGTTGGTTTCAGCATAAATCCGCAGGATCGGCTCGGTTCCCGAGAACCTGATGAGCAGCCAGGAATTGTCTGCCAAAATAAAACGGAATCCGTCCTGAGTATCCAACTTAGTAACTTTAACGTTTTCGATGCTCTTTGGGGCATGGTCGCGAACATGGTCGTTAATGGTTTGTTTCTGCCCGTCGGGGAAGTGCAGGTCAATACGGTTGTAATAATGTTCGCCTACTTTACTGTAAAGATAAGCCAATAGTTGTGATGGTGTTTTACCGGTTTTAATCATAAAATCGAGGAAATAAAGCCCGGCTGGGACCGCGTCTCTTTCGGGTATATGCCCGCGAAAACCATAGCCGCCGCTTTCCTCACCACCGATCAGCGCATTTTGCGCTACCATTACCGGCGCCACATATTTAAAGCCCACCGGCGTTTCGAAAACGGGAACTTTGAACAGTTCCCCCAAACGATTAATCATGCTGGTGCTCGTAATTGTCCTGACCAGAGCGCCGCGCTCACCTTTAACCTCAAGTAAATATAAACAAAGCAATGCAAATACCTGCAACTGGGTAAGAAATACCCCATGCTCATCGACTATCCCGATACGGTCGGCATCGCCATCGGTAGCTAATCCGGCATCCGCTTTTTGCTCTACAACCAGAGACGTAAGCTTTTTCAGATTCACGGCGATTGGTTCAGGGTTGATACCCGGAAATTCGGGGTTTCTTTCGCTATTTATCTCTGTAACCGTTGTCTTGCCGCCGCTCAGGAACATCTTGAAATGACCCGAGCCTACTCCATACATGGAATCGACTGCTATTTTCAGACCCGCATTACGTAACCCTTGAAGTTCAATGAGTTTACTAATGGCGGTATTATAAGTCGGAGTTAAATCAAAATATTCTACCGACTTTTCTTTTAAAGCCTGGGCTAGCGGGATAGAAGTTACTTTATCTGCGCTGACAGCAACGGCAATATACTTTTCAATTCCGGCGGCGGTTTCTGATGAGGCGCTTTCACCGGTTGCTTCACGGAATTTGAAACCGTTCCATTTTTCGGGGTTGTGGCTGGCAGTGATGGCAATCCCACCCCCGGTTTTTTTACTGATAACACCAAAAGACACCCACGGTGTGGGAATAGCTTGGGGGGAGAGTAATACTTTGATACCGTTGCCCGCGATTACCTCTGCGGCGGCGGCGGCAAAATCTTCAGAAGCAAAACGCCGGTCATAACCGATATACACTCCCTGACCTGCTAATCTTTTTTGTTTCAGGTAGTCAGCCACACCTTGAGCGCAGAAACGCACGTTGGCAAAAGTGAAATCGTCGGCAATAACTCCACGCCAACCGTCAGTGCCGAATTTGATAGGTTTATTCATTATGACCATCCTTAGATGCTTATTTTCAAAGTCCCCTATTTTAACTATTTTTCTGTTCTCGAATTTAAAGTCTATTTCTTCCCGGCGCTCTGCAAATTCGCACTTTCATTTCTGTTGATATTATAGAAAGCGTTTAACCCCGGATAACCGGCGCTTACAGCCAATTCCTGCTCGATGGTCAGAAGTCGATTGTATTTAGCCGTGCGCTCCGAACGGCATGGGGCGCCCGTTTTTATCAAACCGCTGTTAAGCCCGACCGCGAGATCAGCAATTGTGGTATCTTCTGTCTCTCCGGACCGGTGGCTGACTATGGCTGTCCAACCGGCTTTTTGTGCCATTTGAGCTGCGGCAATGGTCTCGGTCAAAGTACCGATTTGATTTACTTTTATTAAGATAGAGTTGGAGGCTCCCATTTTAATACCTTTGCTGAGACGTTCGATATTAGTGACGTATAAATCGTCACCAACCAATTGTATTTTCGCGCCCAATTTCTCATTCATCATTTGCCAGCTGTCCCAGTCATCCTCGTCAAGAGCATCTTCAAGACTGATTATCGGATATTTAGAAACTAAATCGGCACAATAAGCAATCATTTCCCCAGGACTTAAAGAGACGCCTTCCCGACTCAGGACATATTTTCCCTTGTTAAAGAATTCACTGGCTGCGAGGTCCAGGGCGATAAAGCAGTCTTTGCCCGGCCGGTAACCTGCTTTCTCAATAGCGGAGAGTACTACTTCAACCCCGTCCCTATTGGTTTTCAAACTGGGCGCAAATCCACCCTCGTCACCCACATTGGTATTTAGTCCTTTATCCTTAAGTATCGATTTCAAATTGTGATAGATTTCGCTTCCCATTTGTATGGCTTTTCTAAAGTTGCCCTCGCCAACAGGGACGATCATAAACTCCTGGAAATCAGTGGAATCAGCAGCGTGTTTGCCGCCATTTAAAATATTCATCATGGGTACCGGCAACGCATGCGGCGTTACCCCGCCAAGATACCGGTAAAGCGGAAACCCCAGATAATCCGCTGCAGCACGGGCGACAGCCAAAGAAACCCCAAGGATGGCATTAGCACCAAGGTTAGATTTATTGGCAGTGCCGTCGAGTTCAATCATCTTTTGATCGATTGCGACCTGGTCCAGCGCAGACAAGCCGACTAAAGCCGGCCCAATTTTATCGTTTACGTTAGCTACCGCTTTAAGAACGCCCATCCCATTGAATCTGGAACTGTCTCCATCTCGCAGTTCTACTGCCTCGTATTTACCTGTGCTTGCTCCGGAAGGCACGGCGGCCATACCGAAATAACCACCATCAAGGTCTACCCTTACCTGGATGGTGGGGTTACCTCTGGAGTCCAATATTTCCAGGGCGCTAATGCGCTTAATCGTTCCCATATTTTCTCCTCCCGGTGCCGGTGTCTTCGTAGCTGAATTCAGGCAATTCGAGATTGGTCAAGCACTGCAGCCAATTACTTCCAAATGCTTTACTTATCGGAATAGACCCGGAAAAACGCTGTTGATGGTACCGGGCGTTCTAAAGGTTTGCCCCGATGTTGGTGCCCAATTGCTCTTCCCGCAGTTGGGGCATTTTTTCGGTTGTTCTTTCCTTGGCACCCAGGAATGGTTACAATGCTTGCAGATATATTTGGTTTTCTTCATGGTGCTACTCCTTTAGACCCGCATTAAAAAACGTCATCATTTAATTGTTCCCTGTTTGGCTGCCTTCTCTGTTGCTTTTTCGACCGCTGCGGCGTCCCCCAGATAATAATGCTTCAGCGGTTTCAGTTGTTCGTCGAGCTCATAGATAAGCGGTATCCCCGTCGGAATGTTCAGGCTGGGGATGTCATTGTCTGAGATATTGTCAAGGTATTTCACCAGCGCGCGCAGACTGTTGCCGTGAGCCGACACTATCACATGTTTTGCTGACATCAGTGCTGGCGCAATGGTACCCTGCCAGTAAGGAACACATCTGGCAACCGTGTCTTTCAAACTTTCTGTGCACGGCAGGTCACTTTCTTTTAACTCTGCATATTTAGATTCATTCCCGGGGTATCTTTTGTCTGTTTTTTCCAGTGCCGGCGGCGGCACGTCATAACTCCTTCTCCAGATGTGTACCTGCTCTTCTCCTACCTTCGCGGCCATTTCCGCTTTGTTCAATCCCTGTAATGCGCCATAATGCCTTTCGTTCAAACGCCACGATTTATACACCGGTATCCACATCAGGTCCATTTCATCCTGAACCAGCCAGAGTGTCCTGATGGCTCGCTTGAGGACAGAGGTGAAAGCAATATCAAAAACGTATCCATTTTCTTTTAATGTTTTCCCCGCCGTTTTGGCTTCGGCAATGCCATTTTCAGACAGGTCGACATCTGTCCAGCCGGTAAATCGATCTTCTTTATTCCAAATACTTTCTCCATGCCTGAGGAGCACTAACTTAATTGTCATCTGACCTCCAAAAGAGAAGAAATTATCCTTAATATTTAACTCACCGTTTCTACTTTCAGCAGATTGGTAGTGCCCTTTATCCCAAATGGCGTGCCACCGGTGATTATTATCAAATCTCCCGGATGAGCCAGGCCGAGGCGCTTTGAGAGCGCTGATGCCGCATCAAAAAGCTTGGATATCGAAGCAGGAGTATCGACGAGAACGGGCTGTACGCCCCAATACAGGACCAGCCTCCGGCAAACGACCTCACTGGTGGTCATTGCCAGGATACTCATGCGCGGCCGGTATTTTGATACCCGGGAGGCCGTGCTCCCTGACTCGGTAAAGAGAACGATGGCGCGGGCATCCAGACTATGAGCACTGACACAAGCTGCATAACTTATTAGTTCCTCTGTTCTTTGCTGGAACCATGTTCTTTTTTCCGATAAGGCCAGTTCATACGGCAGTTTCCTTTCGGTTTGGCGCGCAATCCGGTTCATCATCTTTACGGCCTCTAGCGGATATTCCCCAACTGAAGTTTCTTCAGAAAGCATCGTCGCGTCCGTGCCATCGAAGATGGCGTTGGCGACGTCTGTGGTTTCCGCACGAGTCGGCCGTGCTGATTTCACCATTGATTCCAGCATCTCTGTGGCCGTAATTACCGGTTTTCCGGCGCGGTTGCACTTCTTGATAATCTCCTTTTGCACCAAGGGGACTTTCTCCAGGGGAATCTCCACTCCCAGATCTCCCCGGGCTACCATCACACCATCACTGGCTGCCAAAATGCTCTCGAAATTCTTTACCGCTTCGCCGCGTTCGATTTTCGAGATAATGGGTATATCCGCACTGTTTTTTTTCAGAATTGACCTGACGTCGGTGATATCCTGCGAAGTGGTGACAAACGAAAGCGCCAGATAATCAGGTTTTTGTGCAATGGCAAAAAGAATCTTCTCCCGTAAATCATCGGTAACAAATGGCCCGTAAGTGGGCATCCCCGGGATGACCAACCCTCGCCCTTCAGTGAGAATGCCACCGACTGTAATACGGCACTTCACGTCGCTGCCGTTTATTTGTATTACCTTTGCCTGCATCTCACCGTCAGCCAGAAGCACGGCATCCCCGACTTTTGCGCCTTTAGCAAGGTCCGGCAGGTTTACCGACACCCTGGCCGCATCACCTTCTATCTGCTCCGTGGTAAATATTATTTGAGCGCCTTTTTTCAAAATAGCCTTGTCACCCTTCAGTTTACCCGTGCGGTATTTGGGACCGGGTAAATCTATCAGAATGGCAATTTCTATTCCCAAACGCCGGCTCAAGCTTCTGACCACCTTAACAAAATGAGCATGTTCATCTAATGTCCCATGGGAGAGATTGAGGCGGGCAACGTTCATCCCCGCCATGATTAATTTTTCAATCATTGGCGTCGAACTGGTAGCCGGGCCAAGTGTGCACACTATCTTGGTGCGTTTGCTCTGCAGTCTTGATCGTCTCATTATTTATTCCTGCCTTTAAAATATTGGTGTATCAATAACTCTTATACCAGCTTTTCGATAAATCGGGGAACCGGCCGTCTTTAAAACCCATCCTGACATACCATGGGATTCCCCATTCTTCGGCGATTAAAGTAAGCTCTTTTAACCGCGAAACGGTTTGGTTTTTAAAGAAATTCAATCTTTCCACTCTGGAACTTATCCCGGTGGCTTCTTGCCAGAGGGCACGCCCCGCCATAAAACCGGAAGCCCCTGCCTTCGATGCAATCTCCACTTCTTTTCTGAACCGCTCAAAATCAATGCCCGCGCTGAGGAGAACCCACGGCAAATGGGAAACCCGGCTCAATTCCTGACAATAAGACGTCAGTTTAGCTTCGTCTTTCTCGTAATTTATGTCGGCCGGGAACTCGGACTTTAAGATATCTATCGGTAACGACGTGATTTTTCTGGCAGCTTCGATAACCAGTTCCGGTTTATGTTTCGAGAACAAATCCGGATTATTCTTTTCTTCAGTCGTAGGGTAAGCCACTGATTCGACCAGCAATGAGATATCCTCTTCGATACATTTTTCGGCCAATTTACTTACGAGTTCCAGCTGTTTTGTAGCTACATCCTTAACGTCGACCCTGAAATAAAGTAGCAGTTTAATGGCGGACGCACCCATCTTTTTGGCTTTCTTCACATCCCAATCCGGTAATAATGCGGTAATTCTTGCCGTGCTATCGCCGGAATAACCGGTCTTTTCCGCGCTGACGAGTAGTCCGGTTTGCCCGGGCAATAGACCTGACGCTATCGCCTGACCGGCGCCGTAGATTGGGTCCAATAAAACAGCGCTGGCAAAGGGTGCGATGACACTTACCAGATCCAGTTTGAAATCGACCATCTGTTGGTAACTTACACTATCAGGCTTTTTCTCATTGAGCGCCTGGCGCAGCGATTCCCGATGGTCTATTGCACATACTGTAAGAATGCCTTTGTCGTTGGCTATCTGTTGCAGACCCCTTAGTTTCCCAACCGTTAATCTCGACATTTATCCCCCTCGGGCGAATGCCCCTGATAAAATCCTCTTTGGTTCTTATGTATTTGATAAATCTAATTCAAGATTATTGATCGTAATTATCCTCTCAAAGCGACGATACAGTAAATTAAGTAAGCTAATCCTAAGGCTACAAAAATAACTCCATGTATTCTCATTAATTTAGCGACCATTTGCTTTTTATGTTCCGGCGTGGCCAGATAATTACCGGTGTAAGTTATAACTGCGCCAATACCAATCACGACTAATCCTATGCCTATTAATATTAACCGGTCGACTGCATTCGTATCCGTGATAATCTCCTCCTTGGCTACGCTGAAAGTATGCCAGCTAATTCCACCAGCCGGGGGTAAAGTTCCTTTTTCTTTCCCCACGTCTCTGCCAATTCTGTAAAGACTATTTCACGCTTAACCTCACCAACCATGCAGCCTTTTTTCCCATCCATTAGAGCTTGAATTGCGGCTGAGCCGAGATTGCTTGCCAGTACCCGGTCGCGCGCTGTGGGTGAACCGCCGCGCTGGACATGGCCCAAAATACACACCCTGGATTCAATTTTCAGTTTATCTTTTGCTTCGTGGGCAATCGCGAAAGTGTGACCGGGCTGGTCGCCTTCGGCAACTACCACGATGGCACTCTTTTTCCCGTTATCAAAACTCTTCTGTAATCTTGCCCAGAGCACATCATTATTCGCCGTTACTTCTGGAATAATCATTTCTTCAGCCCCGCCGGCAATACTGCTTTCCAGGGCAATGAACCCCGTATGGTGTCCCATGACTTCTACAAAAAACAGCCGTTCATGTGACATGGCAGTATCGCGAATTCGATCGATAGCTTCAATGGCCGTATTTACAGCTGTGTCAAAACCTACGGTGTAGTCGGTGCCGTAGACATCATTATCGATCGTCGTTGGTACACCGATAATACTGACGTCACACTCGTTTGCTAAAAGAGTGCCGCCGTGGAAAGTGCCGTCACCGCCCAATAAAACCAAACCGTCAATACCTGCGCCCTCCAGCACCTTTATCGCCTTTGCCCTACCTTCAACCGTGGTGAATTCAGGGCAGCGCGTTGTCTCCAATATGGTGCCGCCCCTGGGTAAAATATTGGTCAGGGATTGCCTGTCGAGCACATTCATATCGCCGTTGATCAATCCTAAATAGCCGCGCCTTATACCTAGAGTCTCGATGCCGTAGGTCATCGCGGTTCGGACCACGGCCCTAATACAGGCATTCATACCGGGAGCATCACCGCCGCTGGTAAGTATGCCAACCTTTTTCATAGTAACCCCCCATTTGGTGTTATTACCTTCAACAGAAAACGATACGTTTTTCCAGGCTGACTATTTATCCGGCAATACTGCAACCCCGGGTAGCACCTTTCCCTCCAATAACTCAAGCGACGCTCCTCCGCCGGTGGACACATACGACATCTTATCGGTCAGTCCCATTTCTACCACTGCCTCGGCAGTGGAGCCGCCGCCAATTACCGTGGTAGCCTTAAGATTGGCAAGGACTTTGGCTAAACTGCGCGTGCCTTCCGCAAACTGGGGAATCTCGAATAC
>Ga0182011_10003008_pt1 | contig 13953 bp, 13 predicted proteins | sample 711E1DmetaG_FD_120481 | JGI IMG/M metagenome (GOLD analysis project Ga0182011, IMG submission 120481) | Permafrost microbial communities from Stordalen Mire, Sweden - 711E1D metaG | ecosystem: Environmental > Terrestrial > Soil > Wetlands > Permafrost | place: Sweden: Stordalen | collected... | reverse complement strand
TAGTTACATAACCTTATTGCTAGGGCAATGTAAAACCATTTTCACTTAAAACCCAACCTAATTGGTCAATTCCTGAATTAAGTTTTAATGTGACTGCTTTATGCTGCATTTGAAATGAAAGTATCTAATACCCTTACCCTGATCATTATCGCACTTTAATGACCATAGCACAACAACCCGAATCATCCACCCATAAGATAAACACTTCAATTTTCAATTCATAACCATTGACAACAGGTAAGGGATTTGAAAGTTGGTCGATTCAGCCACTTTTTCTTTAACCTAATGGATGAAAACCAAACATAGCAAAACCCTTATATTTTCAGTTTGAAAATGTGCGTTTTGCCAGTTTTTGATCAATTGATGTGAATTGTGGAATATAACCTTAAATTTTGATAACTAGATGATTTTGTCGGGGTGAAAGGAGTTACCCGCACCGCGAAGAAGCGCTTGTACTTTTTAGTGTAATTGTCCTCGTTGGGGGAAACCTTTGACCATCTCCTTAAACGAAAACTTCCTAGTTTTACAAGGAAGTAGTCGGGGCGAGAGGATTTGAACCTCCGACCTCTCGGTCCCGAACCGAGTGCTCTAGCCGGGCTGAGCCACGCCCCGAATCATGCTGATTATACCCTACGCCGCGCCATCCCGGCAAGAGCCGAATTTAATTGTTGTTGCGAGCGAGTTGTACTAGCTTCATCGGTAAGCCTGCCCTATCTCTTCAGGACAATCTCGCTGAAACTTATACGAATTACCTTTCCTTTTCCCCTTGGCCAAATAGAACATAAGTATAATATCTGTTGGTACTTTTACAACTGAATAGGTCGTGTCTTTCATATTGTTAGAAATGAATTGTTTTGCATTGCTTGCATTCGCGCAACGGATGATCCCGCAGTTATCGAAACCATGAATTTACCCTGCTATTTAAAATAGATGAAAAAATGGGTTTTAAAAATTAGCGTAAATTCGTGAACCAAAGAAATGGGGCCACGAATTCGTGGGTTCTTCCATTCGCGTCCATTGACGGATTAGGCTTAACGCAAGAACACCCGTTCGGCGGCGCTCACCTGGGCCGCGTTCAACGGCAGCAAAAAGCTGAAACGGCTCCCCTTCCCGTCCACGCTCTCCACCCAGATCTTTCCCCCGTGCTGTTCGATCATATCTTTGGCGATCGAAAGCCCCAGCCCTAAACCGCCGTGCTTGCGTGTCAGATGCTTTTCCACCTGGTAGAAGCGCTTGAAGATGTTCTCTTGCTCGTTCTGCGGGATACCGATGCCATTATCCATCACCGCGATCTTGATGAAGCCAGGTAATTGCTCCGAGGTCACTTTCACTGTTCCGCCCGGGTTGGTAAAGACGAGCGCGTTCTTGACCAGGTTGCGTAAAGCAATCGCTATCTTGCCCCCGTCCCCTTCCAGGCTCAGGTTGGGCTGCTTCGATTCGACGCTCAGGTGGATTTTTTTTGCGGCCGCCATTTCGTAAAATGACTCCACCACATGCTGGATCAACAGTGAGACTGAAACCGTCTCCCGCTTGATCTCGCTCGCGCCGCTGGTGAGGTTGTCGATGTCGCCAATTTCCTCGATCAGGTCCTTCAGTCGGGCAGCATTGTGCGCGATGATCTCCACGTCCTGTTTTTGCGCTTCGCTGGCATTCTCGCTCAAAAAAGAGGTGTGCCCCATGATCAATCCCAGCGGCGTGCGTAATTCGTGCGAGGCGATGGCGATGAAATCGCTCTTCATCCGGTCCAGCTCCATCACCTTTCGATAAGCCGCTTCGGTGTTTTGGATCAGGTGATTATTCTGGAAAGCCGTGGCTGCCTCTGCGGCTAGTGTATCCAAAAAGAGTAGGTCTTGCTCGTTGTAGGCTCCCTCGTGAGCCTTGTTCCAGGCTTCGATCACCCCCACCTGCTCGCCCTTGTAATTCAACGGGACGGCCAGCACCGATTGGGCTCCGCTTTTATTCTCCCAGTCCAGTACCTTCAAGGAGGCATCCATTTTTTCGGTTTTGCGATAGATGAAAGGTTGTTGGGTCTGGAACGCATGTCCGGCAATGCTACGATCCAAGGGTACGGCAATGGTTTTCAACGACTCCAGCAGGTAGAAAGGTGCCGCCACCACCCGCAAATCGTTTTCGCTCTTTTCAAAGACCATCAGCAAAGTGCGGTCGCTGTTGGTCAAATCCGAAGCGACTTCGATGATCGTCTGCAGCAGGGGTTGCATTTCAAGGTTTGCCGATAAATCACGACAAACCTCGAGCACTCTTTCTAAACGCCGGGTATAATCAGTATATTGTTCTGCCATGATCCACCTGAAACAGGTTGATCAAATTATAGCATACGACAAGACGCAAATATCCATAGGAGAACGATTCATGAAAAATGATAAGAAAGTCAGAGTGGCCATCATCGGAGCTGGAAACTGTGCCTCATCTTTGGTGCAGGGTGTCCAGTTCTATAAGGATGCCAAAGATGATGACCGCGTCCCCGGATTGATGCACGTCAACCTGGGCGGGTATCACGTCAGTGATATCGAGTTTTCGGCTGCCTTTGATGTCGTCGACACCAAGGTCGGCAAGGATCTTTCCGAAGCCCTTTTTTCTTTCCCCAACAATACCTTCAAGTTCTCCGACATCCCGCACCTGGGTGTCAAGGTGGAACGCGGCATGACCCACGATGGTCTGGGCAAATACCTCTCCCAGATCCTCAAGAAAGCCCCTGGCCCCACCGCAGATATTGTAAAGATTCTAAAAGATACCGGTACCGATGTGGTCATCAACTACCTCCCCGTCGGTTCCGAGATGGCTACCAAGTGGTACGTCGAACAGATTCTCGAAGCTGGTTGCGGCATGGTCAACGCCATCCCGGTCTTCATCGCCAGTTCCGAATATTGGGGCAACCGCTTCGCTGAAGCCGGTCTGCCCATCATTGGCGACGACATCAAGAGCCAGGTCGGCGCCACCATTTTGCATCGCGTGCTTACCAGTCTCTTCGTCGACCGTGGTGTCCGTCTGGATCGCACTTACCAGTTGAACTTTGGCGGTAACACCGATTTCATGAACATGCTCGAGCGCGAACGCCTCGAATCCAAGAAGATTTCCAAGACCGGTGCCGTCACCTCAATGCTGCCCTACACTTTGTCGGCCGATAATATCCACGTTGGCCCCAGCGATTACGTCCCCTGGCTGACCGACCGCAAGTGGTGCTACGTCCGCATGGAAGGCACCACCTTTGGCGAAGTCCCTCTGAACCTCGAAGCCAAGCTTGAGGTCTGGGATTCTCCGAACTCAGCCGGCGTGGTGATCGACGCCGTCCGTTGCATCAAACTCGCCCTCGACCGCGGTATCGGTGGCCCGTTGATCGCTCCGGCCTCCTATTTCATGAAGACCCCTCCGAAGCAATTCAAAGACAATATTTGCAAAGAGATGACCGAAGCCTACATTCGCGGCGAAGCTTACAAACCTGAATAATTCAGCGCTTCTTTTCCAGCACAAGGAGGAACCTCCTTGTGCTGGTTCTATTAAATCAGGCAAGGAATTTGCAACTAAACTGGATATGGAAAATTGCCCTTTTTGCCAGATCATCGCCCATAGCCTGTCCGCCACCATTCTTTATGAGGATGAGCAGGCCATCGCCATTCAAGACGCGCATCCACTCACCCCGGTGCATATTCTCGTCATCCCCAAAATTCACATCGCCTCGCTGAACGAGATTACCCCCGAGCAGAGCAGCTTGCTTGGGCAATTGCTGCTCACCGCTCGCAAGATTGCCTTCGCGCAGGGGATCGGCGAAAGTGGCTACCGTCTGGTTATCAACACTGGCACAGGAGGCGGACAGAGCGTTTTCCACCTGCACATCCACCTGCTGGCAGGCGCCCCGGTCGAACTGCTCACTCGGGGGTTACGTTGAAAGCCTGCTTCAAAGCCGTCGCCGCTCTGGCGTTGATCGCAATGCTGAGCACAGCCTGCATGCAGGCCGCCCCGAATACCCATCCTTGGCTGCTCAATACCGTCACTGTTGTACCCGCAGCCCTGGGTCAGGCCAACTCATCCCAAAGCCTGATTCCTACCGCTCGCCCGGCTAATTCGCCTTATCTGACGCCCACCCCTGATGCACCGCATGCTGTCCCCGGCCTGCGCACAGAGGCAATGCAATACACCGTGAAATCAGGTGACACATTGGCTTCCATCGCCCTTGCCTATGGTCTGGATACTGCGGGTCTGGCCGCTGCCAACAACCTCGCCAGCGCCGACTGGCTGCAAGTCGGGCAGTTTTTGACGATCCCGGCTCCGCAACCGACCGTCGCCCCTTCAGATTTCAAGATCATTCCCGATTCCGAGTTGGTTTACGGCCCGGTCAGCTCCACCCTGGATGTGGCCGCTTTCATACAGACTCAGGGCGGTTACCTCAGCCGTTATTCCGAGGTCTATGACGGCGTGACCATGACCGGCACACAGATTGTCAGCACGTTGTCAAAAGAATACTCGGTCAACCCGCGGTTACTGCTGGCCTTGCTCGAATACCAATCCGGTTGGGTCACCCAATCGCAGCCGTCAGGACAGGGGCTCACTTATCCTCTGGGCTTGATCGACACCTCCCATCAAGGCTTGTACGTCCAGCTTTCGTGGGCAGCCAACGAACTGAACCGCGGTTTTTACCTATGGGGAGTCAACGCCCTGGCTTCCGTCCAACTCGCCGATGATAATCTCGTGACCTTTCCGGCCACGCTCAATGCCAGTACGGTCAGCGTTCAGCGCTTTTTTGCCATGCTCGATGGCGCCTCTGTCTGGACTGCCGCCGTGTCTGAAAACGGAATGTATGCAACTTATACGCGTTTCTTCGGCATCCCCTTCGACCTGGCGGTTGAACCATTGCTACCGGCCAATTTGAGCCAACCTGTTCTGCAGCTTCCATTCGAGAATGACGATATCTGGTCCTTCACCGGCGGCCCGCATTCCGCCTGGGGAGATGGCGCTGCCTGGGCTGCGCTCGATTTCGCTCCCCCCGGTGATGCTTTCGGCTGTTATGCCAGCAATACCTGGGAAGTCGCCGTGGCTACTGGGGTCATTGCCCGCTCTGAAAATGGCGAGGTCGTGCTCGACCTGGATGGCGACGGCCTGGAACAAACCGGCTGGACGATTTTGTACATGCATGTCGCCTCCAATGACCGGATTGCCCTCGGCACCCGTGTTAAAGCCGGAGATCACATCGGCCATCCGTCTTGCGAGGGAGGCGTCTCGAACGGTACCCATCTACATCTGGCCCGGCGGTATAATGGAGTGTGGATCGCTGCTGATGGCAATTTACCCTTTGTGATGGACAACTGGACCTCGGCAGGTAGCGGTACAGAATATGATGGCACTTTGACTCGCGGCGGGAAGATAGTCACCGCCGAGGATGGACGCATTGCAGATAACCAAATCCAACGCTAGAGGAATTAAACTGGGCGTCGTGGCACTCCTTTGGGCAGGCACGATTCTGGCTTGTTCTCAAGGCTACATCACCCCGCTGGAATTGACTCTGACGGCTCAAGTTTCCACTCCCGTTCCTACTCTAGTCATACCCACCGCGACAGACACGCTGGTACCAACGGCGCTGCCGCCAACATCTACTTCGCTGCCAACTTTTACTGACGTCCCGGCCATTACGGATACACCGGCACCTACCAACACCGTGAATCCGAACGCCACCGCCAAACCGCCGATCCAGTACTATACGCAGTCCGGCGACACTTTGCCCTCAATCATGGGCCGTTTTGGGGTTACCGCTGATGAGATCAAATCCAGCGAGGCCATTCCCCCCACCGGGATCATCAACCCCGGTGTGTTGTTGATCATCCCCGACCATCTTGGGGTAACCACCCCATCGACCAAGGTGATGCCGGATAGCGAAGTCGTTTATTCTCCCTCTGCGGACTCGTTTGACATAGAAGGATATATCGATCAGACGCCGGGCTATTTACGCAATTACGTTGAAGGGATGTCTACCGGTAACCTCACAGGCGCTCAGATCGTCAAACTTGTGGCTGAAGAAAATTCCTGTAATCCCTATTTGCTGCTGGCCATTCTGGAATATAAAAGCCACTGGGTCACCGGCCAACCTACCAATTTGGCCGAATCTGAATACCCGATGGGCTATATCAAGCTTGAGTATCGCGGACTGTATTACCAACTAAGCTGGGCAGTGCAGCAGCTTTCTATCGGCTATTACGGTTGGCGCGCAGGTTCTCTATCGGAATTAGTTTATAAAGATGGTATTCACATGCGCATGGGCCCGGGGTTAAACGCGGGTTCGGCTGCGGTACAATACTTGTTTGCGCAATGGTACGACCCGCTAGAATGGAATGGTGCCCTTTACGGCGATGAGAGCATGCCGGTATTGATGGCCAAGATGTTCGGCGATTTTTGGGCACGCGACCAGACAGTAGAGCCGCTCTACCCTGCCAATTTGACCCAACCCACGCTTGAGTTACCTTTCCAACCTGGTGAAGAATGGAGTCTAACTGGCGGACCGCATCCCGCCTGGGGGCCGGGTGGCGCGTTAGCAGCGCTGGATTTTGCTCCTCCTTCATCTGAATCCGGTTGTGCTCCTTCGAATTATTGGGTCACAGCCATGGCGCCGGGCGTGATTGTACGTGAGGAAAATGGCATGATCATTGAAGACCTGGATGGTGATGGGATCGAAGAGACGGGTTGGGATATCATGTACATGCACATCGGGGATAATGACCACGTAGCTCTAGGTACAAGGGTGAATACCAATGATAAAATTGGTCATCCCTCTTGTAATGGTGGTGAAGCCACGGGTACTCACACACACGTGGCACGCAAGTTCAACGGTGAATGGATGTTGGCAGGTGGCCCTGTGCCTTTTACCATGAGCGGTTACGCTACCAGCGCGGGTAGCGAACCCTACCAAGGGTCCATGACCAATGGTCAGAAAATCGTGATTGCTGCTTCCAATGCATCGCCCAAAAGTATTATCACTCGTCCTGGCAACTAGAATTGAAATCAGCCTCATATCAAATGAGTGTCAACCCGCACTTCCAACTGAAATCATTCAAGCAAGGTCTGAGCATCTTCATCTCCTTACTGTTTCTCGTTGCCTGTTCGCCGACCAACTTGGTCTACGTTGTGACCCCAACGACGAGCCAAACCGTAGTCGCAACTAGCACTGAACTCTCGCCCACGCCATTGCCGACCCGACCTGTCTATCAACCAGGTACGCTGATCGACTATACCGTGCAAGATGGCGACACCCTGCTAGCCCTGGTTGCTCATTTCAACACTACTGAAAAAGAAATCCGCGAAGCCAACCCGTCACTTCCCGAATCTGTCACCACTTTACCGCCGGGGATGCCCCTGAAAATCCCAATTTACTATAAGGCGCTGTGGGGCAATCCTTACCAGATCATCCCGGACTCATTGTTCGTCAACGGCCCTGCCCAAATCGGCTTCGACACTGTTGATTTCGTCAACTCATCTCCTGGCTGGCTCAAGAGCTATTCTGCGCTGGCAGGTGATGTTACCCGCACAGGCGGCGACCTGATCAATTACGTCGCTACCGAATTCTCCATCAGCCCGCGATTGCTCCTCGCCATTGCTGAGTATCAGTCCGGAGCGCTCAGCCAACCGACCCTGGATCCTACTTTGGAAGATTATCCGCTGGGCTATCAGGATCAATATCATAAAGGCTTTTACCTGCAGTTGGTCTGGGCAGCCAACCTTTTGAATGACAGCTACTATAAATGGAGCACAGGCCGCTTGGATACGATCACCCGTCTGGATGGGACGATCGAGCATCCCGATCCCTGGCAAAATTCCGCCACGGTTGCCATCCAGCGGTATTTCTCGGAGCTCCTGCCGATCGACCAGTATAACAAGGCCATTTATGACGATGGTCTGGCTGCCACCTACAAGCAACTATTTGGTGACCCCTGGAAGGATGTCGAAACGCACATGCCCGGCAGTCTCGTACAACCAACTCTCACCCTGCCTTTTGCAGCGGGAAAGACCTGGGCTTTCACCGGTGCACCTCATACCGGCTGGGGTGAAACCGGGGATGATCCTCTGGCAGCCATGGATTTTGCCCCACCGACCTCGATCGGCGGATGCGCTATTTCCGCAGAGTACGCCGTGGCCGTGGCCGATGGCGAGATCGTGCGCACCGAACCCGGCGTCATCGTGCTTGACCTGGACAGCGATGGCGATGAGCACACCGGTTGGGAAATCCTCTACCTTCACATCGCCTCGACTGACGATAAAGTACGCCAGGGCACACTGGTCAAAGCGGGTGACCCTCTCGGCCATCCATCCTGCGAAGGCGGAGTTGCCACAGGTACACATGTGCACATCGCGCGCAAATACAACGGTGAATGGGTGCCCGCAGACAGCGCCATCCCGTTCGTGATGGACGGCTGGACACCCCATAATGGTTCGGCGGCTTATCTGGGCACGTTGACAAAGACCGGCCATATACCTGTAATCGCCAGCGATACCTCATCGCCGCAAAGCATGATCACCGCAGGAAATTGATCCTTTTTTCAAAAATCATCCGTTATCTTCGAAGATGGCGGATGATTATTTTTTTATGCTATAAACCAGTACTGTGTCAAAGGTGTAAATATAGTTTTCCAAAGAGGGTTTTCTATTCCAAACCGCCTTTGGAAAACTTCAGAAATAGGTTTGACAAAGCACTACACTAACCTTCGATAATCGTGAACTTGGTAGTGATCTCGGCTGTGTGGCGCAGGGTGGCCATCACCGAGCAATATTTGGTCTCGCTCAACTCCACGGCACGTCGCACTGCCTCCGGGTCGACCGAATGGCCGGTGACCACGTACTCCACCGTGATCGCCTTGTACACCTTGGGATGCTCATCCACGCGGTCACCGTGCACACGGACTTCAAAACCTGTCACCACCTGGCGCTTCTTTTCAAGGATAGAAACGACATCCATGCCGGTGCAGCCGCCCAGGGCTACCAGTAACAATTCCATCGGCGAAGTGCCATCGCCGGCACCGCCGTGCTCGACCGAGGTGCCAATCGGGATGTCAAATCCAGAACCAGCCACCCCGGTGAATGACATATCCTTTTTCCAGGTTACCTTTGCATCCATTTTTCCTCCCGATGTCCTCTCCGCTCATTATAGCGGGTACGACGGCTATTTCGCCAGAGCCATCTTGATCTCTTCGACCAGTTGAAATTCCGGGTAAGCGCCTATGACCGTGCCAGCCCCCAGGTTGATGGTGGTCTGCGGCACACCCGAGACGTTGAAGCGATCGGCCAGCGCTGGGAACTCGGTCGCTTCGACCATATCGGCGGTGACCAGCTTGCTTTCCATGGCCATGCGATGCGTCAGGATCACGGCTTGCGGACAATAGGGGCAGGTAGGCGTAACGAACACCTGCAATTTCAACGGCTTGTGCAACCCGGCCAGGAAAGTTCGCGTTTCCGGCTCCAACCCCGAATCGCGGTTGGAGACTAGCAGTAGATCATTCACCAAAGAGGCAAACTCATGCCCGCTGGGAATCCCGTAAAAGCGAATGCCATAATCGACGATCTTGTCGCCGTCTTTACCGGCCAGGATAAACACAGGAGAGTCCTCCAGGTTAAATCGCTCCCATTCGACCTTATTTTCAGCGAAATCATAAACGCTGAGGTGCAATTTCTCTGAAAGAGCTGACACCTCGGTAAGCAGGGCTTGAATTTCTGCGCAATACTCGCAATTCTCTTTATTGCCGAAGAAAATGATCTCAACGGGGTCTTTCAAGTCCAAGAACATCTTCTTGACCTGCGCCTGAACGTTTTCATCCAATAATTTTTCCATGCTACCCTCTCAGTTAATGGAGCTTTGTTCCAGAAGCACCTGACCACCAGAACGCGTTTGAATTTAGTTTAATACTTAGATGAGGCACGGTTCGAGAAGTGACGCTATTTGAGAAAGTCATCCAGGGAAAGGCGCGAATAGAGGCGTTTCTTGGCCTCGGCGGGAAGAGATGTCGCATTCTCTTCCTCCTGGTACAACTCGATGGTGCGTTTGAGCGTGTTGACCACCACCATGCAGTGGTTGCAGCCGGACAGGTGCTCTTCCAATTTGGCGCACAAATCAGGAGAGAGTTCGCCATCGATATAATCCGAGATCTGACGAAGATATTCCTGGCAATCCGAGTGGTCATTCTTTGTGGTCGCCATGGCTTGACCTTTCTCCATAATAAACCGAAAGTTCTTCACGTAACTTGAGGCGCGCCCGCAACAGCCGTGTTTTGACATTATCAACGCTTATCCCCATGATGGCTGCGGTCTCTTCACCTGAAAGCGCCTGCACGTCACGCAACAGAAACACCGTGCGCAAGTTGAGCGGCAGGTGCTGAATGGCCTCATCCAGCTTTTTACGGCTTTCGGCGTTCAACAGTTCCGGCTCCGGGATGCAGCACCAATCCACAATCTCGCGGGGAGCTTCAAGTTCGTCGTCATCACGATCGATCTCGACCATTTGCGGCTGCGGCTTGCGTTTGCGGATCAGCATCAGAGCCTCATTGGTGGCGATGCGGAACAGCCAAGTCTTCAACGCCGACTTGCCTTCGAAAGCAGGTAAGGCAGCGAAGGCCTTAATATAGGTCTCCTGCAGCACGTCCTCCGCATCCTGCTCGTCATTGAAAATGTGCAACAGCAATGAATAGAGCTGCGGAGAAGTCGCTTCGACCAAACCGGCAAAAGCTTCACGATCCTGAGCGCGCAGTAATTGCAGGTTTTGCTCGTCTGAGGACTGCGTCTGTACATTCATTTAGATGGTTTCCGTAAGCAGAAGTGACACTAAGAAAGCGGCCAGGTGGGGTTGACATCCAGGTCGAGCGGATCGCGGTGACCCAGAATGTAGTGATAATAGCCGGCAGCTCCGATCATGGCAGCGTTGTCGGTGCACAGGTTCAGGGGCGGGATATGCACCGGGAATTCCTGCTGATTGAGGAAGGCATCGCGCAGGGCGCGGTTGGCGCTGACACCACCTGCGACCACGATCTCTTTGGCACCAAATTCACGGGCAGCCTTCATGGCCTTGGTAAAGAGAGCATCGACCACCGCGGCCTGAAAACTGGCAGCGAGGTTGGCAACCGGCAAGGGACGATTTTCTTCCTCGAGTTTGCGGACTTCGCGCAACACGGCGGTCTTCAGTCCACTGAAGGAGAAGTTCCAGGTGCCTTCCAGACGAGAGCGCGGAAAGGTAAATGCCTCGGGGTTGCCATCGACAGCAGATTTCTGCACCGATGGGCCGCCGGGATAGGGCAAGCCAATGAGGCGGGCGACTTTATCGAAGGCCTCACCGGCAGCATCATCCAGAGTAGCCCCCAGGCGTTGGTAATGCAAATGATCGGTGATCATGTTGAGTTCGGTATGCCCTCCTGAAACCAGCAACGCCAGCAGCGGAAAAGTCGGTGCTGGCGGCGGATTGGGGGTATCCTGCGGGTAGACCCAGGCGGAGTAAATGTGGCCCTCCAGATGGTTGATGCCCATCAGAGGAAGACCACGCCCCAGCGCCAACCCTTTGGCAGCGTTAAGGCCGACCACCAGCGAGCCAGCCAACCCCGGTCCACGGGTAACCGCAATGGCATCGATATCGGCCAGGCTCATGTGAGCCTGCTCCAGCGCCTGATCGAGAATGGCGTAGATGGTGCGCACGTGCTGGCGCGAAGCGACTTCGGGGAAGACGCCGCCATATTTCTGATGAATGGCAATCTGGGTGGCGACCACGTTCGAGAGCATGACGCGGCCGTTTTCGATGACGGCGGCAGCAGTCTCGTCGCAGGAGGATTCGATGCCAAGAATGCGGACTTTGTTCAGATCACCAGGTTTATTTTTCGTATCCATCGTTCATTTCGCTTTTACCGGTAAGACCAGGTCTTTGGGATAATCGACCAGGATTTCAAATCTGCCGTCCGGGGTGACCTGCAGAGTATCTTCGATGCGGACGCCCATGCCCTTATCGGGATAATACAGGCCCGGTTCCAGGGTAAAGATGGCGCCGGGAGCCAGAATATCGGAGGCGGAGGCGCTGGAAGTGGAAGCCCAGGGTTTTTCGTGGATGTTGAGGCCAACGCCGTGACCCAGGCTGTGCACATAGCCCACTTCGGTGGCCGGAGTGTGCAACAGGGTAGGATGACCCTGCTCTTCAAACAATTCGCAAGTATGAACCTGATATTTCATGAAATTTTCATTCACCTTCAGTTCAGCCATAATGGTGTCATAGACACTCTTCACCTGTTCGTACAGTTTCAGGGCTGCATCGGGGGCATAGCCCAGACACCAGGTGCGGGTAAAGTCATAGAAATAGCCGCCCTGCGCTTCGCAGGGGAAAATATCGTACACGATGGTCTGACCCAGACGCATAGGGTCGGTGGTAGTCCCGGTGGAATGCGGCACGCCGGCATCACGACCGATGGCAAAGATGGTACCTTCGGGGTTTTCGACCCCGGCCTCGGCCAACCAGAGGTCGATCTTGCCCTTGACCTCGCCGATGGTGACCGGCGAGCCATCCGGGTGCACCAGGGTCTCATTTTTGGACCTGAAGCCGGTGAGGTAATCGGCAGTGCGGTCAACCACGCCCACGGTGATCACGCCTATCTGACGAATGCGTTCGACCTCGGCGGCATCCTTGGTCATCATGGCCGAGAGTAGAATCTCATCCTGGATGAACCCCTGGAAGTGCATGGCAGGCATCCTCTGCTGCAGGCGGGCAAAGACAGAGTACATGGCACCCACATCGTTATTGCCGTAAATGGCCACGTTCCCCGAAGTAATGCCCACATCGGCGAACATCTTCTGGTAGCGCAAGGCAACAGCCTCGACAGGATCATTATGGGCTTCCTTGAGCAACTGAAGCATGGGATAGCGGGAATAACTGATCGTTTTCAGGCCGGTCCTGAGGGCCTCATCGCGTTCCATGGGGCCATGAAAGAGAACGGCCGGGCCGCCGCGCGGCTTGATGACATCGGCGTTAGTGATGTGGCCGCCGCCGGTGAGATAGACCATAGCCGGATTATGCTGGGCAGGCCCGTTGACCAACAGGACATCGATGCCGTACTCTTTCATCAAACGATCGAGATCAGATTTCATGAAGGGGTCCTTTAATACTCATTTATCGTCAAGAAAAACCACTCAACAGACGGGAGCCGATAGAGGCGAACAACCGATTTGCCTTTTCCGCCGCGGGAAATGCCAGGATTATTCTTCATCCGCCCCGGCAGAAAAACGGTTGCGCTCACGCCAACGCAGGAGGAATTCGATCAAGACGAACCCGGCCAAAATGAAAACGGCAATGGCAAAATTCAGCACTTTGCCAAATTGCAGCCAGATGACCAGATCGACATAAATGCCAAAGAAGAGCGCCTCACGGAGGAGGACGCCGGCGTTAGCCAGCGGGGTGCTGGGGAAACGAATGTTAATGAAGTAGGCGACCGGGAGCGCCAGGCCGCTGACAGCCAGGGTGACTAAAAAGAAGAGCAGCCAGCGCGGACCCAGAGTGGGGGCGGTCAGGTCAAAGAGCAGGACCAGGCCCACCCCACCCACCAGCAAAAGAAAGAGGCTGGTGAAGAGAATGGCTGAAAATGGAGAGCGGGGTTTCGAGTCCACGGGCGTAACGCCTTCCTTATAAATAAGTTTATCTCTTTCCAATTATAATGCCGGCGCATGGAAAAGCAAAAGAACAGATAATTCATGGTTTCGATAACAGCGGGATCAATGCGAAACAATTCATTTCTAACAATATGAAAGACACAACCTATTCAGTTGTAAAAGTTCCAAGAGATATTATAGAACTTATGATCTATTTTGTCAAAAGGGGCAGTCCATGAACTGCCCCTACAAAACGCTGGCTGTTTTTATCTCCGCGTCGGAGGCACTGATTCTCATAGCGTTTGGGGCCTCTTCGAGAAGGCATCCTACATCTATAGAAGGAACAAGCCT
>Ga0182011_10003006_pt1 | contig 13960 bp, 9 predicted proteins | sample 711E1DmetaG_FD_120481 | JGI IMG/M metagenome (GOLD analysis project Ga0182011, IMG submission 120481) | Permafrost microbial communities from Stordalen Mire, Sweden - 711E1D metaG | ecosystem: Environmental > Terrestrial > Soil > Wetlands > Permafrost | place: Sweden: Stordalen | collected... | reverse complement strand
CTCTCCATGCTGATCCCCGGTTCGATCCTGCCCTGGGCAAACCTGGTCAGCGGGCCGGCAGGCGCGTACGCGTGTTATTATGTGTATGAGACCTTGCGGGACGGGAGGACAGCCCCGCTGGTCACGGCATTTGCCGCCACGCTGGTCAGCGGCTTTGCCTTTGTAGCGGTCGCCACAATCGTTACCTTCGGAACAATCCTTTCCCGGTTTGGTAATTTCGGGGATTTTGTCATGGCATATCTTCCCATCATGATCGGTACGGCAGTACTGAATGCGGTCATCGTGCAGGTCCTCGTCCTCCTTGCCGGCCGGGTGACGGCACCGGGACCGGCATAACCGGATCCCCCGGGGCCGCATACTTCCCCGGAGCCGGCACCTGGTCCCGGTGCACCATCATCTCCCTGCCGTATGGAGAACTTCATGAGCCGGAAGAGACGAGTATGATGGCATGAGACTCGGTGTGCTCTGCTCGGGCGGAAAGGATTCCTGGTATGCCTGCCAGCTGGCCATGCAGAAGGAGGAGGTTTCCTGCCTCATCTCGATCCGGTCAGAGAACGAGGAGAGCTACCTCTTCCACACGCCCGACATCCACCTCGTGCCCCTCCAGGCGGAGGCAGCCGCTCTCCCGCTCGTGACTGCGGAGACCGCGGGGATCGAGGAGGCTGAGCTTGCGGACCTCGAAAGGGCCGTCAGCCTTGCGCGGGAGCGCTACGGGATCGAAGGCATCGTGACCGGTGCCCTCCAGTCCGTGTACCAGGCCACCCGCATCCAGCGCGTCTGCCGGACCCTCGGCCTCTGGTGCTTCAACCCGCTCTGGTATACCGAACCGGACCGGTACCTGCAGTCCCTGATCCGGGCCGGCTTCGTTGTTGTCGTCAGCGGCGTGGCATCGGAACCGTTCACCGCGGACTGGCTCGGCAGGCAGATCGATGAGGGGGCCCTTGCCGATCTGCGGAAATACGCGGCCCGGCACCGCATCACCCTCACCGGGGAGGGCGGGGAGTACGAGACGCTCGTTCTCGATGCCCCGGTGTTCAGGAAACGCATCGTGATCGGGAATGCGGAGAAGGAATATGCGGGGTTCCGGGGCACCCTGCGCGTCAGGAGCGCCTGGCTGGAGGCAAAATGATCCTCCTGGTCGACCTCTGCTTCCGGCCCGGGTCCCTCTCCCGGGACGAGTTCGTGGGGCCCGTTGCCCGGATCGTTGAACGGGCGGGGGAGGCATGGCGCGAGGTCCACTTTTCGCAGGCCGGAAGTGCCGATCTCACGGGGATCCGTGGCATCATCCTCTGCGGCACTGCCCTGCAGGACAACCTCTTCTCGGAACAGGCCGCCCTGTCCGGTCCGCTTTCCGGGGCCGGCCTCCCGGTACTCGGGATCTGCGCCGGGATGCAGGCCCTCTGCCTTGCCTTCGGGGGGAGTATCCTCCCGGCCTGCGAGATCGGCATGATAAAAGTCCGGACAGCAGTGCAGGATCCCCTGCTCGGCAGCCCCGGGGAGTTCGAAGCATTCGGACTCCACTCCTTTGCCTGCGAACCTCCCCCCGGGTGGATCGTGACAGCCGTCTCGGATACCTGCGTCCAGGCCATCCGCCACCCGCATCAGCCGATCTTCGGCGTCATGTTCCATCCCGAGGTCCGGAACGATCTTGTGGTGGAGCGGTTCTGTGCCCTCTGCAGGGGCGGGGACGCCGGCTGCAACAAAAACACCCATTGAAAAAAATTACCGGCCCCCGGTGAAAATCCCGCGGGCCGGCCCTGGCCCCTTCACCGGGGTGAACCGCTCGCCCGGCCGGGCATTATTTCCCGAAATATTCCGCCACTTTTTTCAGGTTCTCCCGGATCGGGAGGCTCTGGGGACACTTTTCCTCGCATTCCCCGCACTCCTCGCAGACCGAGGCAAAGTGGGGCTGGTTATCGAAGAAACCTCCGCAGATCATCATATAGTGCTGCGTGGCTTGCTCCTTTGCATCGTAAATATGCCCCCGGTTGAACTCCTCGAAGCACTCCGGGATGGCCACGCCGTGCGGGCAGGGCACGCAGTACTTGCAGCCGGTGCAGGGGATGGCGACCCTTTTTTCCAGTTCCTTTTTCACCTTCGCGTACAGGGTGAGTTCCGCTTTCGTGAGCGAACCTGCCTGCCCGGCATCCGCGAGGGCGACATTCTGCCGGACCTGTTCCATAGCCGACATGCCCGAGAGGACAACCGTCACCTCCGGGTGGTTCCAGACCCAGCGGAGCGCCCAGGCTGCGGGGGGCTGCTGTGTGTTTGCCTTCTGCCAGATCTCCCGGACACCCTTCAGGTCCCGCGCCAGCAGGCCGCCCCGGACCGGTTCCATGACAACAATACCAAGCCCCTTCTTTGCCGCATAGCGCAGCCCTTCCGTCCCTGCCTGGTAGTGGTCGTCCATGAAATTGTACTGGATCTGGGCAAACGTCCAGTCGTAGGCGTCCACGATCTTCTTGAACAGCGCCACGTTATCATGGAACGAGAACCCCGCATGGCGGATCCGGCCATCGGCGATCGCATCGTTGAGGAAGTCCGTAATCCCGAGCCCCGAGAGGTTCTCCCAGAACCCCGTGTTGAGCCCGTGCACCAGGTAAAAATCAATGTGATCGGTCTTCAGCCGCACCAGCTGCTCATCGAGATACTTGTCCATGTCCTTGCGGGACGTGATCAGCCAGCTGGGGAGCTTGGTTGCGATGTGCACTTTCTCGCGATACCCGCCGCTGAGTGCCCGGCCCACGAACGGTTCGCTCTCCCCGCCATGGTAGGGATAGGCTGTATCCACATAGTTCACGCCATGGTCGATGGCGTACCGGAGCATCTTCGTTGCATGGTCCTCATCGATCTTCCCGTCCTCTTTTGTGGGGAGCCTCATGCACCCGAACCCGAGGATGGAGAGGTCCGGGGCTTTATTGTTCATTTTGCGGTAGAGCATGGTTTCTCAGAATCCGGATACGGATGCGCTTGGTGATAAAGGCTCCGGGAGCCGGGAAAAACCGGGGAGAGGTGCCGGATCTCGACAGCGATAACGGTGGCGGTGACCTGAAAGCCGTGTTCTCGACCGGGTACCGTGCAGTGCAGGTACCGGGATGTCTGATGATTTTTATCCGGTTGCAGTGCCGGGGAATTGTTATCGCCGGTATATCTGAAAATCGGCTAACGAGAGTATGAAGGGGATCTGCCGTACCGTGTCCCGGTCTTTTTCTTTCTCACTTTCGGACAACTGTTCATATGGAATGATTGAGGGATGGGTTTTTTTCCGGTCATCACGGGTTGCACCAGACCGCCATCCGTTCTTCAGCCTGTCCTGCATCCAGCGTTCGTGTTCAATGACGGACAGTGTTTCAATCTCCTCAGGACTGAACCGGAATGTTCCTGGTGCATCCCAGTCGGTAAGGGGCCCCAGATCGCAGTGGATCAGGTTCAGCTTGGACCAGATCATCTGTGCCTGCCCCCGGTTGGATTCCTGGTACTGCCGGCCGTCAATACCATCCTTTTTCTGAGTCAGGGTTCCCAGTTCCTCCCATGAAACCAGAAGGCGGTTGGTATCAGAAGTGATCCCTTTTTCCCGCTCTTTTCCGCAATAATTTTCATGGATCGCCCGTGCGATACATTCTTTTTCACCGGCCAGGATCCGGGTGCTGTCCGCGGTAAGGGAGAACATATCGACCGGAATGAGGGTCCGGGCTCCATGGGGGAGATTTTCTGCTGCAGAAACAAGCTCTGCAACATGGGGGTTATGCTCGACTCTCACTATGATACGGACATTTCGTCCGGCTGAGAACCGGTGCAGGATCAGGGACGTGCATAAGCCGACTGTATCGTTATTAAAACAGATATAGGCAGAAAAACCATCCTGCAGGACAGGATTGTCAAGAAATGTCCCGTTCTCGAATGCGGCCGAATGGACGTCAAGAGATATCGGAATGATCTCGCACGCCCGGGTTATCCCGGTATACCGGCGTGTAAGGTCCCCGGCAATTTTTTCTGCTTCCCGGTCTACAAGAATGATGACCGGCCGTGCGCCACCGGGGAATGTTTTTCCGTACCAGGCCCGGGCAATACCGGTAAGAACATGCTCACCAAGGTTCCCGGCGCCGAAAATCACCACCGGATACGGGACTGGCGCAGGGCCCGGCCTGCAGAGCGGGGCATACCTGCCGAGAAGTATTTTTGCACCGATGGCATACTGGTTGAAAAAATCCAGATGGATCTTTGATCCTTCGGACGCAAACGCCTGTCTGCGCATCATCAGGTACAGCCGGGGATCAAGTACCTGGATTATGGCAGTTATCCTCCCGTGCGCTGTGTTTACTGCCAGATCTTCTGCCTGTAATGCCACTTCCGCATTCATTTCATCGCTGTCATCCAGACACAGGATATACTGCGCTTTTTGTATCCCTGCACGAATGAGAACGCTGCTGTCCGTCGGCTCACCGACAAGAACGATAACTCCCATCTGCCGGCAGGTTTCGATATACCGGTTATTCCCGTCTTTTTCAATGACTACCGGTTTTTGTTTTCTCAAAACCAGGTCCTTAAGGATGGGCATGGAACGGTGGTTCAGGGTGCAGATAATGGTATGGTCCCGCCGGAACCTGAGGGGAAGATAATAGATCTTTTCCTGGAAATACAGCAGGATAACACCGGCTGAGCTTGAGCCCATAAACGCACCAGCCGCGATCCGGAATAATGATGCATTGTCGGAACTGAGAATGTCCCGGAGAGGGGCGAAGTTGGTAAAGGTGTCAAAGTCCAGGGGCATCAGGGGGATAACGGCATTCACAACCGAAAATAAATCCGGGGGGCTCATAAAAAAATACCTGGAGGATTTACCCCGTCCGCGGGGGATTTCCCGAGAGGATCTTCTCAACGGTTAATACCAGCGTCTCAAGGTGCTGTTCCAGAGGAGGGGTGATTGCATCGAGCCAGTGCGGAACACTGATGAGATACTCCATGGATTTGCTGGGGATTACATCTTCAATCCGGAACGGGACAACGATGATCCCCTTATTGACCGCGCTCGTAATTTCCCGCAGTACGTGAGGGGATACATTGGATTGGGAGGAAAAAACAAGCACCATCACCCGGCTCTCTTCAATTCCCCGTATGATTGCAGCGGGGAAATCCATTCCGGGAGGAACATCGCGGGGAGCCATCCAGCACCGGATATGCCGGGCTTCAAGTTTTGCGCATACTGCGTCGGCGATCGGTTTGTCCCCGTGGGCATAGCTGATAAAAACATCATGATGACCGTCAGCGGACAGGATTTGCGGAGACAGTACCGCCGGCCGGGGGCCCGGTACTCCGGGTTTTTGCCGGTATTTATACCAGCCGAAAGCACCGATACCTGCAATCGCGAGGACAATGACCGCGAGCACCGGTACGAGAGATGACGGGATACCCGTCTGCTGGGCAGCCGGTTGCGGGGAACCCTGGGGAACGGCTGCAAGAGCGGACGGGGGCTGGCCGGAATAAAGGACCCGGATTTTCCAGTTAACATTGGACATGGGAATATCCTTGTTGGATCCGATATTGGCATCCGTTATTTTTTTGGCATTGACCGACACGATGTGGGAATGCCCCGATTTTGTTGTCGTGTCATACCCGACAAAGACCCCGCCACCGGCGCTGTCCTTCGCGCCTGACTGGGTAAAGACACACGCATAAAAATCACCGGTCCTCGAAAAAGGAGGAAACGGGACCGTGACCCAGCTCGCATTGTCCTGGGGAAATTCCCCGTAGGTGGTGTCATAGGAATAGATGGTATTGAAACCGGTATCCAGTATCCTCACATGGACCGGGTTTTCCGGACTGGTCCCGTACATCCTGCCAAAAATTTTCATGCCGGTTATGGTGATAGTCCCCGGGTTATCAAAATAGACCGCGTGACCCCCGGAACCAAGGCTGTATAAACTGTGAGCAGCGGAATCGCTGTCATACTTAAGTTCGAGGGAACTGTTCTGGTCAGTAAGGGGATCAGCTCCTGCGTGGGGGATCAAAAGAACGAGAAAAACTGCACAAATAACCAAAAAAGGTAATCCCGTTTTTTCTGGCATTGATAAAACATTAGTTTCATCTATATTAATGGTAATCATCGCATTGATACCCTTGTTTTGCGACGGGGAGGGCGTTTAGGGGATCAGACCTCCGTATCGAGAATTTGGACCGGGGTTCTGACATCCTCAAATTTCACTGCATGAAATTCTTCTTCTCCCCGCGGCTCTGAAGAACCACGCGGATCTACGAAGAACTCTGACGAGTTCTTCTCATCCTCAAATTTCACTGCATGAAATTCTTCGGATTTTGAAAAATTATCACAATACCTATATGGACAGACCCCATGGTGGATCCAACTACGGGGGATAATGGTCGTCAAAACAGTATCGGATTGCAGCAAATGTCCCTATCTTACAGAATGTGATGCTCATATTTCGCATGGTACTTACAAACACAAGGAAAAACCCGATCCCTGCGAACTGGATCTTACGCTTGAAGAAAACCCACCCTCTTTTTAATCTTCGACCATCTCTGAGGACGAAACTGAATACCCGTCCTCTGCCCGGAATGCGGACCCGCCCGGGGCAGCATCTTTGGCACGATGCCAGTATTTTTATCGGATTCTGTACAGAAGCAGTGACATAACAGCCGTCACCGGCACATCCCGGAAGGACCGGCTTTTCGCCTGAGGATACGAGATGACAAAACCATACCTGCCAGGAATCGTGGCACTGCTGTTCCTGCTGGCAGTCACCGCAGCATGCGTGCAGACGCCGGTGAGCCCGGTGCCGGACACCAGCAGGGTCGAGATCCATTACAAGCTCTACGGGGGTTTCGTCGCGCCGCCGTACGCTGTACAGGAGCTGGTCGTGACACAGGACAAGGCGACCTTTACCATCATGGCAGCGGACGGGAACGTCACGGAGAAGTTCGAAAAGCCTCTCACAAAGGACCAGTTCACTGCGATCGTGAAGGTGTTCACTGACAATAACTTTACCTCCTTCGGGGACCGGTACGACGAGGGCCAGAACCATGTGACGGATGTCGGGTTCTCGGACATCACCCTCATCGAAGGAACCACAAACAAGACCGTGACCATGTACAATATCAACGACTACATGCCCGCCGGCCTGGTCCTGATACGGCAGAAACTCCAGGAAACAGTCACCTACGTCCGCTCGCCCGACGAGACCCAGGTCCGGCAGATCGCGAAGACCTGGATCCAGGGAGCGCCGACCTATGCCTATGACGGGTCCGGCCTGGCGCTCGTCAACTTCACCCAGCTTGAATCATCCCCGCTCAGGGACATGCTCACGTACCGCTTCACCAGCAGCCATGCCGGGTATGGCAACCGTTCGGGCGCGGTGACGGCGCAGGCGATCACGGAACACACCATCCGGGTCACGACTGCTGACCGGAACGTGGAATCAGCAGTGATCGATGAACGGTGGGACGAGGTGGGACAGTTCCTGATCGGCTCCGGACTCGCCTTCTCGTACCAGCCCATGCAGTGCGAGAAGACCGTATGGCAGACCTGGGAAGCGAACTCGGGCCGGGTGTACATCCGGGCGCCGACCGATGAAGAGATCATCAGACACTATTACAGTTCCGTGTACGGCATCGATGTTATGAATGTTACGAAGGTCGATTCCGGCCTGATAAGCTGCGATGCCTGCAGCGTCTGCCCGCAGACCTACCACTTCGGGCTCACCGTGAACGCGAGCGTGATGCAGCCGCTGATTGATGAGGGATGGGTGAGAGAGGGGTAGGTTTTTTTCAATTTTTTTTACTGTCGCAATATTGGCAATTGTTACTATTACAATTATCCATTTTCGTATTAAAGGACGGAAAAAAGAAGAGCAAATGCGACTTGAGGGAATGATTTCATATATCAATTTCCCCGAGCCAGAGAATTTTGTGAATCGTAATCGAAATCAATATCTCCTTGCATTATACCGTGAAATACAAAATTTACATGAATGGCCTGCGAAAAGAATTTTTATTTTAGAGTTTTTATTTTCTGTGTTGTTATTATTTATTTCACGGATTTTCAGTTGATTCATTGAAGTATTCAAAAATATAGAAATGATTATCAGACTATTCATCAATCAACTTACTTGATAATATGCCCGGAATTTTAGAAGTAACATACAAAGATATTGAAAATACAACTCCTGATCAATTAACAGAATTATTACGTACCCTTCTTTATCTCGAAGCCAAAAAATTCTTGATTCCATCATTGACTGTCCAAGTTCCCTTAAAAATTAACGTACCTGATGGGGGAGAAGATGGAAGGATTGATTGGTCAGATGGACCGGAAAATACAGATTTTATACCCGATCGTCTCTCAATATTTCAATGTAAAGCAGGGACATTGAGCTCAGCGGATTGTAAAAAAGAACTATTATCACGAGATGGTTCGGATCTTAAACCTCGAGTTAAGGAAGTATTCGAACGGAATGGAACTTATATTCTTTTTTATAATAAAGATTGCAACACAGATCATGAAATACCCAAAGTAGATGACCTTCGAAGCGCTTTGATAAGATTGAATAAGCCATATGCGAATACTGCAAAAATAATAATTTTTGATGCCAATAGAATTGCAGAATGGGTAAATAGGGAAATATCCGCAATAATTAAAGTATTAACATGGGCTGGAAAAAATCCTCCTAAAGGTTGGGTAACATGGAAAATCTGGGAAGGATATTCTGAAAACGAAATTCCCTTCGTTTATAACGATGAATTAAAAGATAACATTACTCACTTACGGAATTACTTCAGTGAAACAAAAAAAGTTGCAAGGCTAGTTGGGCTATCGGGTCTCGGAAAGAGCAGATTAGTATTTGAAGCATTTAGACCGCCATCAAACCCGGATAATGAAATTATTCAACAATGCCTTAGTGAAAAAATTGTATACATTGATGGAAGTGAGGTTACTTCAGGATCAATAATCCCCTTACGATCTCAAAATAAGAGTGGAATTCTTATTGTTGATAATTGTGACCTTATTTTACACGAACGTTTACAAAGAGAAGTATTGCATAAAAATAGTCAACTGAGTCTCTTGACTATCGATTTTAATCCGGAAGAACAATATGATGAATGTGAAAAATTCAAAATTAATCCATTTACAGATAAAGCAGTAATTGCAGGAATTATAAAAAATGCGTACCCTAGATTAAGCCCGATTGATATTGATAGAATAACTGAATTTGCACAAGGATTTCCTCAAATAGCGGTTCTAATTGCTAAAGCACGAATAGACGAAGATCCTCTGATCGGCGTATTAAGAAATGACATTCTGACAAGAAAACTGATTTGGGGAAATCACGAAGAAAATCCTGATGAACTATCTGTTTTAAGATCAGGAGCAATCTTTGAATATTTTGGGCTTTTTGATGATGTAAAATCCGAATGTGACTATATCACAGAGAAAATTTTAGGTAGAGATTCCGACTTTTTCTTCAAGACAATAAAAAAATTTATTGAAAGGGGAATTGTCCAAAAAAGAGGTCGATATGTTCAGATTGTTCCTCGACCTCTGGCAATTAGATTAGCATCTGATTGGTGGAGAGAAACTCGTCCTGATAAGATCAAATCTGTGATTTGCGGTAAGTTACCAGAAGGTTTGATTGAACCATTATGTAAGCAGATGCGAAATCTGCAATTCTTGGAAGAAGCAAGAGATATCGTTAAAGAATTGTGCGGTCCTCAAGACCCTTTTGGCCAAGCGGAGATACTCAATACAACTAAGGGTTCACGTATCTTCCGTTCGATGGTAGATGTGAACCCTAAAGAGACTGTTGATGCATTAGATCGTGTCTTCAGCACTTATTCAAAAGATCAATTATTGAAAGTTGGGCCTGGAAGAAGGAATTTGATCTGGGCATTAGAAAAATTATGTTTTTGGAGAGACACGTTTCCGAAAGCTGCCCGTTTAATGATGAAATTTGCAACTGCTGAAAATGAATCATGGGGAAATAATGCGAGTGGGCAATTTAATCAATTATTTCACTATCGTCTTTCTGGAACCCAGACATTACCTGAAGAACGTCTGAGAATTATCGATGATGCATTTTTATCTGATGATATTGATGCTCAAAGAGTGGCGATAAATGCACTTGGTCATGCATTACAAACCCATTATTTTTCCCGAGATGGGGGTGTTGAGTCTCAAGGGAGTCGAGCACCACAAGAGGAGTGGAAACCTAAAACTTGGAAAGAAGTTTTTGATTATTGGGACGGCGCTCTTGAAAGATTGAAACTCTATGCCTTAAAAGATGATGATCTCGGAATTCTTGCCCGTTCTCAAATTGAGAACTCAATCAATGGAATGTTATGGTATGGAAGGCTGAATATTTTAGAAGATGTAATTTTTTCAATTTGCGAAGTTCGAGGATATTTCTGGCCAAACATTTTGTTCTCCTTAAAACGATTCATCAATCAACATTCGAAAGAGATCCCAAAAGAGGGTAAGGATCGAATTAAAAATTGGGTTGAAAAACTTGGACCCAAATCCATTAGTGATTTTGCATATGTCACAATAATCAAACCTGAATTGTTTAGGAATTTCGAAAAAAACTTTATTGAAAAGTCAAATAAGGAAGTTGAAGAATTTGTTAGGAAATTAGTAAAAAAACCTGAGGATTTGGATGTTGTTATAGAATTATTGTCTAAAACTCATTCAACTCAAGGTCATTTCTTTGGATTTACCCTTTGTAAGGTTGTTGATGATAAAGAGAGAATTCTCAATAAATTAATTGACTCGTTAGTACGTATTCCGAAAAATCAAATGGACGAATCAGTACTTGGAGGGTTTTTATTTGCACTTCGATCAAAAAATTCAGGACATGTGAGTACTTCTCTAGAAAGAATTTCTGAAGACCCCCGGATATGCCATTTATTATTATCATTAACTTCACGCACCAATCCAGAAAAAAAAGATCTGGATAGATTAGTCATTCAGTTAAAAGCAGGGAAATCAAAAATTGAAGATTTTATAATTTTACAATATGGAAGCGCTCTTTCTCACTTGGAGACGGAAGTAGTTACAAATTTCCTCAATGAGTTGCTTTCCTTATCTAGTGAAGGATGTCCAATCGTTTTTGAAATTGCATATATGTACACATTTAATAACGAAACAAGAAAACAAAAGTGTATTCCATTTTTCAAAAAAATACTAATTGAAAAGAATTGTTTTTTCAACATCTCGAAAGATGCAACGTATAATGACCATATCTTATATTCAATGAATGAGATGATAATTTCGTTATTACAGCAAAGTGAAATAGATCAACCTTTTGCAGCTCAAATCACTAAGGAAATACTTAGGTTAAGCAAAAACTCTTCATGTTCATTCGCAATATCTCATGCGTATCACGACCTTGTTAGTGCGCTCCTCTCTCAAAAATATATCGAAACCACATGGCCTTTATTTGGCCATGCGATTATTTCGGATGATTATCATGTATCCCTGTGTTTGAAAGATATTCTTGGTTGTCAATTCTCCTCTGAAAAAATAAAAGTTTGTATACTTGATAATATTCCGCTTTCATCCATTTCGAGTTGGTGCAAAGAAAATCCTGAAAAGGCACCATACTTCCTTGCAGAATCAATCCGTCCCTTTGTTATCACAGATGAACGAATTGAATGGAGTCAATTAGCAGAATTTCTACTCGATACATATGGTAATGATGAGAATGTTCTAAACGGCTTATCCAATAAAATGCATGAATTTTCATGGACGGGTTCAACGATTCCACATTATGAAATGTGGGTAAAGGGTTTTACAAGCCTTCTCCATCATAATAATCCGAATGTAAAAAAATGGGCTGAAAAAAATATTGAATATGCAGAAAGATTGATTCAAGAAACAAAATCGGAGGAAGAAGAAGATGAACTTCGGTTCCGATAAAAATACATCCGATTATAGGCATTCAATCGAGGAAAAAACGCCGACCTTTTAAAGTCCCCTGAAACGATGATTGAAAATAAGCATAACCATACTTCGAAAAATGAGGAATTGCGTTAGATCACTAGCTGGAATCAAACTTGTAATTCCTTTAACTTCACAATTAATTTCAAGATCTCTGATGGCGTGTCAATTTTTCGTTTTATCATCTCATTTGCCACATATTTCCCAACTCGGGGTTTACTCTTCCCAACTTTCTTTTCAGCTTCTTTCATCAGATTTCCAGGTAAAATTGCTTCAAAATTTTCTGAAAGAATATTGAATCTAAATTTTTTACTTTTATTCGGAATATCGATTTTTTCCAACATCTTTTTGGCATCTCCATCAGCTAGAATCAAGTACGGGATGTGATATCCTTCACATAACCTTGCAAAAATATCGAGATTTGATTTCCCACCAACATCAACAATACTAACGCCATTTTTATCAAATGAATATTTTTGTGCTTTCGCAAATACAGGAATTGCTCCATATTCGGTTGGGCCCTCAACAAGCAGCACTTTTCGTGCAAAGAATAACTCCTTACTATCAATATCCAACAACTGCTCCAATTTTAGATAATCCATTTCTGTAAAATATTCAGGAAGCATTGTATGGACTTCAGTTTGGGAATTTTTTTGAACAAATCGGATAATTTTGTGGCATTGATCTAAATTAACAAAATAGGGTGAGTGGGTTATAAGAAAAATTTGAATGTCATCTGAATCATCGATTAAATTTGCTAAATTTCGTTGAGCATGAGGATGGAGATATAATTCAGGATGATCGACAAGGATTATTTTTTCTTTATGGGCGACGATGTGCGTTATAAGAAGCAATGTCTGTAAAATTCCCGCACCTAAAAAAAGCGTCGTCGATTCAATATTGTTTTTTTGAGTGTGAATTTTTATTTCCTCTCCTTCCTTTATCACATCCAGTTCAAGGTTTGAAAAAATTTCATGGAATTCTTGCTTAATCTCTTCAAATTTTGCCTTTTCTTTAGGCCTTCCATTTTTTAAATTGAATAATATGCTTGCTAAACTGACTCCAGTTGATGAAACTAATGAGGGATTTAATTCTTTTTTTGGCCTTTCTCGGTATTCTTCGATTGAAATAATTTTTTCTTTCAAGAGACCAAGAAACAATTTTGGCATATTTTGTGGGAACGCAATTTCAATTTGAGAAATATTAAGTTTATTAGCACTAAATTCTGCACTTGGTTGATGTTGAGCCTCCCATAGATTAAAGAAATATTTTTTAATCGATTTCTCGAAAGTCTCAGATATCCCGGACTCGACAAGATCACTCCACCGAACGTTATAAAGAGGTAGAATTTCATTTAAATCGCCGACTCTACCAACACTATTTTTTATCGAAAATTTACCTAAAGTAAGGAATGATTCTGGCCTATTGTTAGGTGTGTTTATGACTATTCTATAAATTAATTGATCAGAGAAAAATTTTAAAAATTCTTCATTTGAAATTTGGAGGGGGTCGAAAAACCTCTTAATAGTGGAAATATCTTCTCCATTGAGATTAATCAATAATGATAATTCAATCATTCTTTCTCGATCGCTTCCATACCAATTTTCTGAATCCCACGGGATCGTGGATTGAACATCAAGATTGATCATCATTTTAATTGCTTCAAAAATAGAGGATTTCCCTACATTATTTTCACCAATAAAAATAGTTGAAAGGGTTGGAAAAGTAAGTTCTAATCCAGTATCCCCAATTGAACGAAAATTTTTCATGAAAATTTTTTGAAGCCTCATAATTTTCTCGCACTCTTATAGTGATAATAGATATTTATTATCATTTTATTCTTATTGCACGGAATTTTAAATATCACCACATCGGATTCATATTCCACCATCTCCCACGTGGGAGATGATGTCATCCACCCGAAAGCACAAAAAACCCAACCCTTATCCCCCCACGCAAACGATCCACTCCCATGCACTTCTGCACGGAGTGCGGGACCCCGCAGCCAGATAG
>Ga0182011_10003005_pt1 | contig 13962 bp, 11 predicted proteins | sample 711E1DmetaG_FD_120481 | JGI IMG/M metagenome (GOLD analysis project Ga0182011, IMG submission 120481) | Permafrost microbial communities from Stordalen Mire, Sweden - 711E1D metaG | ecosystem: Environmental > Terrestrial > Soil > Wetlands > Permafrost | place: Sweden: Stordalen | collected... | reverse complement strand
GTCATTGGCAAGATGGAACTCAAGCGATATAGTCCCAAAGCAATTGAACGAATCAAGAACGCCCTTCCATCGTTGAACATGGAGGACGTGTGGCGGCGTCACAGACCCATGGGACGAAGAAAAGGGAGCGGCACATAACACGCCGCGCCACGACGCTCCCTCATCCCGCAAAGGAGCGGCGGGCAGTGCAGGATAGATACCGCATCACGTGAGGAACTATCGTGGTCGTCGACATTGAGGGGACCTTTACGGGGATGAACCGAATTGGCGCTATGGGGTTCGTCCATTGCAAAATCTATAACGCGACTTGAACTGGGGCCACAACACAGTTATGAATACAATGGTCCAGACACCCCTGATCGATAGGATCTCACTTCGAACTCAACTTTACTTTGCCAAGGAAATGGCAATTAGGGCGGTTGGGGTAGTGGGTTGCATGATGGCATTTGCGTGGTTGTTCCATCAAAACTATCTGTTCATTTTGGAGATGTCTCTCATGGGCCTTGCCGTAATCGAATTGATTCCATCGGCAATACTTCATTTGGAGTACTACGATTGTGACAAGTCGAAATCGCTATCCGTTGACAAGGCCGCGCAAACGATGACCATTATTGATGAAGACTTGTCTCATGTACTGAGATTCAACGACATTGATTCGATCAGAGTCGTTATGGGCCAGGAGTTGTTTGATGGTAGCAAGCGAGGCTGGTATTCGTTCGAGATATATCACTATGCTGTCATTCACACAAAGGCAAATGAAAAGTTTATCGTTACGTGTCTTATGATGACTGATCTCCGAAATGCGTTTAGGGATCTTGGGTTGCCGGTGGTCTGGGAGCGAAAACGGTTTCCCCTGCTCTCTCGGGAGAGAGAGAAATCGTCGGACGGGTGGTAGATCTGATTGGTCTGAACTGAGGACACGGCTGGAGCGATTCCTCCATGGTTTCCGAAACCGATGTTTGAAGTTTCGACCTGATCGTCGCGCGGGGCCCCGCTGCCGTCGCAATTGGTGTGGTGAACTTGGGATACAATGTGTCGCAGTACCCAAGGTAATAGTAAAACAGACAACGGTGCCTATCCACAAAACATGAGGAAGAGATGGATCCGGGAACTGTAGGCTGGGTTACCTTGGCGTTGGGGATAATAGTTCTTCTGGCAAGAGGTCTTATCGATCCTTCCAAGCCAGGAAGGCCTGGGGACTTTACCCCTGAAGTCAGGCGCGCAAGGATGATGGTTGCGGGGATGGGCGTTATCATGGTGGGGCTCGCTGTCCTTCTCGTGGGTCACTATTTCCCAACTGGGTATTCGGGATCGCCAAGTTATCTTAAATCTGACTACACAAATCCAAATCGACAGCTCGGCATTTCGCTATTGTATTTGATTGGGTCCACTTTTACCGGGTGGTTGGGAATAACAATAGTCCGATCCCGGAAAAGAATGGTCGCCAACCAGAGGAGAAATCCGGATTTGGTGCAACCAATTGACATCACTAAGGAAGAGAGGAGGCTCCAAGTATTGGGTTGGGTATGCGTGATTGCAGCGGGAGCGGGAACTATGTGGGCGGTGATCACCTGGATATTGGGCCCATAGGATTTCAAATGTCTTCAGAATAGAACGGACGATCACGGATGATTTCTCGGCTGGCATGGCGCAATGGACCACAGACCAAGGATTACATTATGGCGTCAGGGCAGTGACCACGGGAGAGACTCCGAAGACCGAGATCGGCGCAACATATGAAGACGGTTGTGCGCTTACAATTGGGGCCAAGGCGGGCTTTCTTGGAGCCCAGGTATGCATGGATCTTGGCCAGATCTACACAGGCCTCGCAGAACTCATTCCAGCGGCAGAACAGATTGTGAGTGGTATCATTCTGAGTGGGAAAATGAAAGGAAGAAATGTCATTCCGAGGGAAGATCCATGAAATATCTTCATCGTGCCTGGTTTTATCTTGTGGCAGCATCGCTTCTCGTTCACGTTTATCTTGTGGTGACGCTTCCGTTTCAGACATATTTGAGTTTACACGATGACCCGATGCTGGGACCGACATTTGCTGTGCTGGGACTCTTTCTTCTCACGTACCCTTACCTTGTCCTCTTTCCACTATATGACGTTTTCTCGAAGAAGCGAAATCTGAAACTTGTATTGATCTGCATGATCATAGTGTTGCCGTTGATCGGACCGTATATCTACTTCGAGAAATTCATCTTCCCGACGTATTTTCGACGCAAGACCCCGGAAGAAAAGGCCCGGGACCGGGCGTTGTTCGTGGCAGTGCCTCCCGAGACCTTGTGGCGTCGAGCTGCTGCAGCTACCATTGACTATGGAGTGTTCATTCTTTTTGTATTCTCACATATCTGGACTTTCGGCACGCCAGTAGGAGAGAATACCCGAGTAATCAGCGGTCCTGAGAATGCGCTGCTGTACTTTGCAGTTTGGTTTGCGTACTTCCCCATGGCTGAAGGAATATGGGGGAAGACTCTCGGAAAGTCATTGCTGGGTCTGAAGGTCGTTATGTACACAGGCCAGAAAGTCACATTTGGCGGGGCACTTAGGAGGCATTTGATCGATTTTATCGATCTGATCTTCTTCGGTTTCATCGCGATTGCCGTAACTCGAAACGGACCTCCTCGAAGATTTGGCGATTATTGGGCCCACACACTCGTAGTACTCAAGGCAGCCAAAGCAACAATGCCGACCGAGCCGGGAGGATCCACACAAGAATGACGATTTGCTTCTTGTTTCTCTTCAGCGCCCCGGACAGTGTATGGATAAGGAAACTTACCCCTCCTGTTACACCGCATCCACCCTCGGTGCCAAGCTCTTCACAAATTCCTCATGGTCCATCTCGAGCTCGTTCATGTCCTTCAGGACGGCCATGGATTGATCTCCTCCCACTGGTCCGACGTCATCGAGCGTGCTCTTGTTGAGAGAGACCAGAAGTTGCGTTCGGTGCCTGGGATCATTGAGTAGCGCCAGTATTCTTCTTGCTTTTGGGCTCATGCTTTCACCTCCTCTCGAAAGTTCTATAGGTACTCCATTCATCTTCTTCAATGATATCAATGTGTTTGTGCCACTTTCCAGTCTCCTTTTGCGGTACAAGGCGGTGCTTTCTTGCGCTTCGAAAAGAAAAAGGGGCAGGGGTGGGATCCAAAATAAAAAAAAATAAACTCGCCTCCCGGCGGAGAGAGCCTACCCCCCCCCGAGCCAATAGTCACTCCACCTTCAGGCTCATCAAGACCGAAAGCCTTTCGAGATAGTCCCTCATGTTTTTCCCGCTCCGAATGGGTACACTCCCGTCATCATAAAGGTAGATCGCGCCTTCCCTCGAATCTCCATCAATAGATATCTTCCGGATCGTCTCCTCCTTCAGCCCTTTGAATCGGATTCCTATGGGATAGTCCCCATAGTCGAGACATTCTTGCGTCAAGAACCCGATCGGCTTGTATTCCCGGTTCAGAAGTATGTACGAATCGTCCTTCTGCTTCAAAAGGCAGTACGGGAACGCTATACGGTGAAACGATGTGCTGTAGTTGTCCATGTGCTTTTATCCTCCATATTGGGCATTTGCCCGAAAAAATCCGGGGGGACAGGGAAAGGGTCCTGTTGCCCCCCGATTACCTTCTGGGATGAACTACCAAGACCCAGAGGTTGAACTCATTCTGTGCCAGCGTGTGCCACCTTGCTGGCACAGGTTTTTTGGCGATTCTGAACTGGAAAGGTCGATTTTGACCATTTTTTTTATTTTGTGCCAGTTGTGCCAGGGTAAAAACCTAGGGAGACAAAAGACAAAAAATAAAATCATAAACCACTTTCCCCTACAAGGTTTTGGGCTGGCACAGGTGGCACACTTGGCACAGCCGGCACACCCGCCTCCGCTTTCAGGCTCTCCAGGAACTCCTGGGACGTTTCATAGCAGCGCTTCTGAGCCAGGGTTTCCGCTTTCCCATTCTTGATCCTAGGCCGGACCTTGTCCATGCCCTTGATGAGCCCGTGCTTTGCCATCCAGCGGACTATGTCGTCCGGAGTATGGCTCCCAGTGTTGAACCAGATGAAGAGATCGCTCGGGATATACCCTTCGAGGACATACGGCCTGCATGGATCAGTCTCTACTATAAGGCAGTGATCGACGATCCACTCTTTGAACCTCAGGACACAGCCCTCGATCGAGGTCTGATTGAGCTCATAGAGCTTCCCTTGTTCGGGAGTAAGAGGAGTAGCGATCTGGAACCGTAAGTGGCTCCTGTCCCCCAGGCTGTCATACACTTTTTTTAATTCTGAACGGATGTAGTGCCCGAGCCTTCTCACGAGTTTTTCCTTCAGTGAGTTGTCGCGTTCAGCCTCGGAGAATGACTGCGTCATGTGATAGACGAAGAACGGATTGTTGCTCTCTTCGGTGGGGAGCTCGTCCTTCTCGACAAATACCATCAGCGGATCGTTGCTCAGGATGATTACCGACAGGTTGTTCCTCACATCATGGGCCTTTTCATATTTCTCATTTCGTCTCACAAACTCCTGGCCTGAGAGCTGCTTCAGGAGCTGATACTGTCGAGGGTCTCTCCGGTGGAGAGTTTCATCGGCAATAAGGAGCTTCGCTGTCGCCCACTCGGTAAACTCCGAGTCCGCGGCCTTCCATGTGCTGCTCAGGTAGGGGAATATGCTGGAGACGACATCTCCGAAAAGACTCTTTCCGCTTCCCTTCGGTCCTGAGAGCAGAAGCATGGGGAGTCGGAGGTAATTCGTATAGCAGTAAACGCTGAGCCACCGCTTGATGAACTCCGTGTACTGGCCGAACGTCTTCTCGAGCCACTCATCGATAAACTGGTTGTCGGCGATATCGACAGGGAGGGCGGGATGCCTGATTTCCCATGCCGATTCGTTCACGAGCCTGTATGAGTGTGCGAAGATGGTGATATCTGATAGCTCCTTCTTACTCGTGAAGGAAGGGATGAACTTCTCCGTCAGCATATACGCTTTCACCTCCGGAAGCTTTTCCTTGCTGATATCCATTAGAATACACCCGTTATTCCAGCCGATATTTGTCACCGAGACATCCACGCTGCGTGTTTCCATGTCCTGAACCAGTTTCACTCGGGCACATCCTTCGCCGTAGGCGTAGTAGCCATCGGTTATCTTCTCAAGAGAGGGATACATCTTCTCCGACGTATACGTTTTCCCACAATGCGAACAGTAAATGTTCCGCGAGTACTTTGTGGTCACGAACACCACGGCCGATGGAGTTCCATTTGTATGGACTCCCCTGTCCTCGAAATCACAACAGAAGGGGCACCAGATCGGAGTCTTGTCCTTCAGATCGGTCACGAGCACGGTCGTGTCATCCTTGGCCAGCCGGACTTTTAGCCGTTCGTCGAACGCACTCTTCACGACCTTTAGGCCTTCATCAACGTTAAAATCCGAGAAGTCCTTTCTATCGAAGAAGTTGATGAACGTGCCGGTATCAGGTGATGGAAAATATTGTCTTCCTCCGTCAAGAACAGCATCATCACACTGAGGGAATAGTCCATCCTTTGGATCGGTCAGCTTCCTTACGATCCGGCTATAATCCTTCACCGTGTAGACGAACCGGTTGAACGGAATCAGAACCCGGAATCGATCCATAGGGGGTGCGGTGATTTCGCCCTTCGCGTTCTTCTTATCGATCTGGTGACTCTTGGTTGTTGCGATGAACGCATGGATCTTCTTCTCTTCGATGATCTTCTTCGCATCATCGAGCGAGAGTCCATCATCGATGTCGGCGCCGAAGCCCGTCGCACCCGAGAAAGTCTCGGTGCTTCGTGGACCGTTCCAGCGTATGGGGGAGTAATTATGGTGGGTTACAATTTGCAGAAGGTCTGCATGCTTAATTTCGGAGACCTTGTAGAGCGTGGTTGCTCTTCCTGGATCTCCAACAGATAGTTCGATTGTGTTTCGCATTTCCTATATTCGATAGTTTTCCCTTTCGATCGTTCAACAAAGGTGGTCGAGTGTCTCTCGGATCCACTTCCTTTTGGTTTGCCCTTCTAAAAAACAAAAACAGATGTGCCGTTACTCTTACAAACCTCTTGAACAGCTTCACCTGCCTCAGAAAAGACTCAACTGAGGATCGTCGTCTGGCAATTCCTTCCACTTGCGTCCGTCCAGTTCCCTTCCAAGGGGGCGAGGATCTACTGCCGCATACTGCATGAAGTTGAACCTCACTTTCGCTACGACGCACTGGTCCCGGATTTCCCTAACCCAGTCCGTCGACATCGGTCGAAATCCAAGCCCGCTTTCTCCGCCGCACATAACATACTCGATGCCAGTAAGATCCATCTTTCCGACCCGACCGATCAAAGGTTCGAACATCAACCATCGGTGATGTGCGGGGATCGTCCGCAAATCATTGATCCTGGTAATGTATTTGCCGGATTCAACGGTCACTCCAACCCAAATGTTGTTGCTGTAGACCAGCTGGGTTGCCGTCTCCAGCAACCGCTCAGTTCTCTTCGTCAACAGAAAGAACGTATGACGAGTGCACTGGTTCATAACTCGAAAGATCCGCTGGAGGAACTCAAATGGCACATCGGGGTGAAAGGGATCTCCCATATTATTTACGAAGAACACAGTCGGAGATTTTCTCCTCCGCGGTACATCGAGAAGGTCTTCATGACATGTGACCTTCCCGCCATTTCGGTACTTCTGAATCTTCATTAACGGTATCAATCGGTCGAGGGCATAACAGTTTTTACAGCCATCACTATATTTCGTACATCCAGTCACTGGATTCCATTTCGCATCGCTTATCTGATGCAGTCCTTTACCCATTACATTGTGTTGGTTATCATGACATTGAAATTCGTGGACCGGCAACTTGCCGGAACCTACGATCGAGCGGGAATACGCTCGCCTATTCGAGGGGATCAATTGACTATGGTTGGAGAAGAGGGGGAAAAGAACGCGGGAAGGCGTTGATCAAACATCCATATCCAACATTTCATTGCCGACCGATTGTTCTCGGGGGCGAAGGGAAGACAAAGGGGTTCTGCATGCTCTGGAGTATCCGCATGTGATGATATCCACGGGTTCCTTTCCTTTGTGACTATTCTATGTGTTTTGGATACTCGTCTCTTATGTTTTCAAACACCGTTCGTTTTCCAGATGTGGCGAGCGCATCGATTGCCGTAACGACTCCCGAGAATATGTCCATATCGCGGTAGGTCTGGGCAAAGTGCCACAGAATTCGCGCTCCTGTTACTTCGCGTGCTTCCGTAGGAGTAGCATGTTCTGGAATACGTTCTTGTACTCGATCTGCGAGCTCTTGACGTGTCCAATGATTCACTGCCGCTTGCTCGAGCATCTTCTCTTGCTGGGCAGGCTCAAGAGCTGCAACTTCTCTATGATGTGAGGGGGACAAGTCTGTCCTTCTCACCCCGGGGTTAACACTTTTGGCCAAATTTACGGCATTGTAGAGTGTTGCCCGGTCTAGTCCTGTAATTGCCATAGCTTCATCATACAAGTCTCCCCTTGTGAACCCGGCATTAACCCCCGCAATGTGCCAGTCACCGATCAGAAATATGCTTGCCCGATGGAACTTCGCAAGAACACGACCGGCCGATTCCCACTCGGGTTTCGTTGCCCCAAAATCCATTGTTAGTGAAAAACCATCGATCTTGAATTTCGGTATCTCAACAAGCTTATCGTCTGCCATACTATCTTGTACCTCCTATTTGATTAGTCACCGACCCGGGATTCCCCATGGTCCATACTTTATGATAATCATTATTCCAGATTATGTCACTGAGGTCACCCCCGAGTCACGTGACGATTGTGGTGACTATTTCTTCCCTTTATCTTCTTGGTCGGATTCGCCCTCGGAGTCACGCTTTTCCCTCGCCGTACTGGTCGTTTCTTCGTTCAGCCTCTTCTGCTCGGCATAGAATGCCTTGCGAATCGCCTCCTCTGAATCATCCCGGCTGTCTGCGAGAAGTTCAAACGCCTCCACGTTCGAGAGCTTGGGGTTTCTCTTCTTCAACTTGACAATCTCTTTATACACTGCGGCTTGCTTCGTCGTTTTCGCCCCCCGACGATGAGTGGGGGTTGAAGCTATCTGGATCTTCTTCGCCGTAAGGAAGGCAATCTGCTCTTTAATACCGTCGCGTTTACCTTCGTGTTGTCGAAGTTCTTGCGCCCTTGTCCCGTCAAACTCCTCTAGGGTCACGGGCCTCAGGGCACCAATAGCGGCGTTCTCTTCAATGAGCTTTAGTTGAAGAGCTTCAATTCTATCATCGATTTCTTGCTTCGGGGTCTTTGACATATGAGGGTCAATGTTGTCAATCGAAATATAGCGACGTGGACTCTCCAATGCAATTGAAGCGACATAGCTGCGGCCACAAAGGGCCAATGCAGGAAAGCGGCCAAAATGACTAATCCTAAAGCAGGCCAGCCAGCACTTGCGCCGAGGATATTTCCGGGGTATCTTTTGGGAAGCGCGCTGACCCACATATCCGTGGATAACGCCAGCATAATCACCTGTCGACCAAGTCATGAGCCTCTTCATCCCTAAACGCCTCCTCATTAAGCCGCAATCGAAGCACTCCAAGATCACTCAGGAGATCATTGCCAGAACACAGCGATATGATCCCGGTGTCGCAATTGAATATCTGAAGACCCCCGATTTCGTATACCCCGTAGCAACCCCGCGCGAGAAGTTCCTGTACATGAAGGAATCGGCGATAGTCTCCGAGCGATCCGAAGACTTCATTCGGACATTCGATTCTCCCGGAAATATTGTTGAGTCGCTTACCACCGTACTGAATCTCTCCTGGATGTGTGCCAACAATTGCGAATTCTGTTACCTGCAGACGAATCAAACGCCAGAACACTACTTCTACACGAATCTCGAAAAGGCCGAGCACGAGATAGCCTCTTCGCCGGCAGCCCATGCTGCAATCCTCACCCTCTGGACTCATCTGTCCCACTATTTTGGTACCCGCCTCATTAAGCTTCCGGATCGTTTCAAAGAGACCGCCGATTGGATCCGGGAACTCTTCGTGGGGGCACATGTAATGAGGGACTCGGAAGCAATCGATCGATATTTCCTTGGTCAGGATAGGATCATCGCACAACTCAATAAAGACAACTCCACATTCAAGATCGACCCGTCTCGCTTCAAGCGCGATCGTGCCGCGATTAAAGAGTGGTATTCGAACAACCTCAAGTATCCGCTTACGCTCACAGCGTCTGAATTCAACGATTTCCTTGCAGTTGACCATCTAACTGACAATAGTGCCTTCTTGATGTCGATGGTCCAGAAATACCCTCGATTCAAATTTACCATTCGGTCAAGATCCAGCTATGTCGATGGATTCCTTCGGTATGACGGGCAAGATCGTGCGAGATTCAACATAACGCTCAGCCCGGACTATGCGATCAAAGAGTTTGAGCATGGCACCGCGACGCTCGATGAACGGATCCACGCGGCTCGGAGAGTTCAGGAGGCTAAAGGATTTGCGCTTAGTCTTGTGTTCGAACCTATCTTGACTTACGCCCATTACCTCGAAGATTACAAGCAGCTCATTCGCAGGGCACTTACGGAATTGGACCCGAGCCGCATCCAGAAGATCATCCTTGGCAGCGCGCGCTATTCAGATCAATTAAAAGGAATGGTCCGGATGCACTTCCCGGGCACGAAGCTATTTGACACATCGCACGAGCTCATCCCGCCAAAACCACCGGACACAAAGAACCGCTACGATCCTGAGGTGAGGAGAGGATTCTATTCCGAGTTGATCGCAGAAATACGGTCACTCCGGAATATCCCGATCGCTCTTGGGTCGGAAACACCAGGTCTATGGGAGAGTTTAGGCATGAACACAGACGAGGAACTTGGCAACAGAGTCCATGAACAATTGACTGAGAAGTCTGGGGCACCAGTTCGCGGCAACTCAGCAGAGGCGAAGAAGACCGAATCTGCGTTGACCCATAAGCAACCAGAGATGCCAATACGAGGCGATGACATGGAACCAGAAGCCCAGCCTGAATCCGATGCGGAAGAGAGTCTCCCCTACTGGAATGCGATTGCCCCTCAGGATCTTTCTCTGGTTGAGTCGATAATTGCAGAGTACGACGATTATGTTCCTCTCGACCAACTCGAAACCGTCGTCAACGAGCTCCGCCAAATGGCAACCGTAATCGAAGTCCCAGAGGAAGGCCGAGAGGACATTAACGACCGATGGCAAATTGAGGAAGCTCAATCGCTCACCGATCTGCTCGCACGGGATGTATACTTTCACCCAGTTAAGATCGTTGGCCGCATTTCTCGGGTGAATCCGGTTGTGGCGTTTGAGTTGCCGAAGTCCGGGACGACGAGCATAAGTGGCATTGAGATCGTCGATACCCAGGGTACTGCTATCGAAACACTTGACTTCCAGGCGATGTGTGTGATGGCTGATCTCGGGAGGTTATACCGGGACCGCACTCGCTGTACGTTCTTCGGTGCGATTGTGCCCTTCTTCCCAAAGAAAAAAACAAAAAAAGATAAACCTAAACCCCGATTCTATCTTCATGATATCACTACCGACGTGAATCCGATCGACCTTGTCCCCTGGACGCCGGCCGAGGAAGACACATCGGGATTTGGAGTTGTGGTCGGCGGCAAGCGATATGGCATTCCGAGAGACCATCCGTATTCGATTCTGAGGGCTCACCCAGAGACGAATGGGATCATCAATTACATCAAGCAGGAATTGTCACACGGGCTGGGGATTCAGGCGCTGGATGAAGCACATGAACTCGAAAGGGCACTTGAGTTTGTCATCCTGCAGGCGCTCTCTCAGGGGCGAAGCAATATCCTTGAAAAACTTCACGGCCTGATCATCGGACCTCCGAACGTCGGTAAATCCTATTTGACGAGGGCCGCATTGATCCTGAACACAGTCGGACAGGAAATCAGCTCAAGTGGCCGGAAAGTGACGGTCGCAGGCTTGGTCGGTACGGTCAAACCGAAATCCAAGAAGAACGTCAGTGAACCGGGGATTTTACCGTCCAACAATGATGGAATCGTTTGTATCCAGGAATTCCATGAAGTGCGTGCTGAGACACGAAAAGCGGTGTGCGGCCTTTTTGTCCGAATGATGGAGGAGGGGCAAGTTGTGGAGAGCACGAGTGCCGCCACTGTCCATCCAACGGAAACTGCCCTACTTCTCGATATGAACAGATACAGTCAGATCGATCCTTCACATGCGTTCAACTCATTTTCGGATATTGACATTCCCGTTAATATGCTTGCCCGGTTTGATTACATTGTAGAGATCCCGAGGGATGAAAAGAGATCGAAGCAAATAGCTGAACAGATGGCCGGATCCTTTGAGGTCATGGGGGGAACGAAGCCGACGGATACGGAACTGTGGATGTTACGCCTGAAGTATCTCGTGGCGTTCTTGAAAACCGAATACAAGGTGATTTCATTTCCAGAGGACGTGCGTAATCACCTTCAGTCGAGGACGACTGCCATGCTCGCCGAAATCCCGCCCGAGTTACAGGGTCTTGTGGAAGACATGCGGCTTCGGATTGTGAGGTCAGCGTTCAAGATCACCAAGGCGGTAACAGTCGCGAATGCATCACGCGAGGCCACGAGGGAATACGCAGAGTATGCTATGCGATTCGTCCAGGACAAGGTGAACTACATTCGGAGCATCAAACCGGACGACATTGCGGTCGAAATTGCTGAGGAAAGGCCGAACATCGATGACGCTGTCAAACGACGTGAAATCATTGATGCCGAGTTCCGAGGAATGAAATTCGGGATTGACCAGGTTATGGAATTCCTGCAGGACCAGATGGAAGGCGAATGCAACAAACGCACAATTCAGCGCGATTTAAAGGATTTGGGCGCCAAGCCACTCAAAAAACCCAAGGGTTCCTGGTCCCTAGCGTGAAAAAACCCATGTCGCGGTGTCGCGGTGTCGCGCTGTCGCGTTAGGCCCGCGAACGCCCAAGTTGAGTCCCAGCCCTCAGAAAACCCAAGGATCGCTGATCCTTGAAGCGAACGAGCACTTGTCGCGTTGTCGTGGTGTGGGGGTAGAACCCGTCTTCCAACTCCTGAGAATTCAAATAAGGGTATCGACATGAAACAGCCGCCACCACCTCCTCAGACAATAAGTGCAGCCATCTACTGTCGCGTGTCCACCTACGAGCAAGGCAAGGGCGATTTCAGTTCGCTGGATAGCCAGGAGCAAATGCTCCGCCAATACTGCGAAGCAAAGGGCTACGTCGTCTATGATGTTTATCGGGACACGGAGAGCGGTACCACTCTGGAACGTGAGTTCCTCCAGCATCTTCTGGTAGATGCCACGGCGCGGAAATTCAACGTTCTCGTCGTAACGAAGTTCGACCGGATCTCTCGCAACGTCAAGGATTTCCTCGATCTTGACGAGACACTGAACAAGCTCGGGATCGACATTATCGTTACCACTCAAAATCTCGACACCACGAATCCCCAGGGTAAGATGATGCGGACGATCCTCGTGGCGTTCGCGCAGTTCGAGCGTGATATGATCGCCGAGAGAACAAGGGAGAAGCTATACAACCAAGCGAAGAGCGGATACTGGGGCGGCGGACATGTACCTCTGGGCTACGACGTGGTTGATAAGAAACTCGTTGTAAATAAAACGGAAGCCGCGCTCGTGAAGAGGATATTTGCGGAGTACCTCATTACTCCCTCATCCTTCAAGATCGCTCGGTGGCTCAACGACAACGGGTATCGAACGAAGATCAGGAATTCGAAGAGGGGAAACGCAACTGGTGGTGGAGAATTTCGGCAAAAAACTGTTCATGATATCCTCCGCAACAAGATCTACATTGGCCGAGTGACCTATCAGGGGGAACAATTCGAGGGTTTGCACGAGGGTATTCTGACTTCGGACCTATTTGAAAAAGTCCAGCAACGAATTGACCAATCCTCGGTGGATCGATATGCGACCTATGAGGATTCTCCGCTGTTGCTTCTTGGTCTGACAATATGCGGGCTCTGCGATAGCCAGATGACAACATCTTTTTCACAGAAGAAAGCAACAGGGGAACGGCACTACTATTATCAATGCACTACAGTCCAGAAATACGGTAGAGACAAGTGTGAGAGTAAGAGCCTCCCGGCGCGTGATCTCGAACGATTCACCGAACAAGTACTAATCCACACGGCGACAGACGACGGATTCTTCGAAGCGGTAGTTCGTCAGGTGAAGGGGAATGCGAATGAGACACTTGCCACTAAGAAGAACCTACGTACCGATCTCTCGCTCAATCAGGCCTCAGTAAAGAAACAGGTCAATACGATTGTCAATAACCTAACGATGCTGGAACTCAAGCCTGAAGAAATGTTTGAGATGAAGGCAAAAATCGGCGCACTGAAATCTCAGGAAAGCAGACTCGATCAGGAATTGCAGTCGCTCGACCGGGAAATCCAGAGGGTCGAAGGCCAGCAGTTTGACAAGAAGGTCCTTCGATCAATATTCCAGGATTTCGCGGCAATCTATTCCGGGGCAACTCCGGAATCGAAGCGAAGGCTCCTCAATGTCATTGTCGAGGAGATCCGTTGCATGGTAAAAAAACGAGAGAAGAAGGGTGACATAATATTCAAGCTCCGCGGAAACGGGTCTGTAAAGAGGGAGTGGGAAGAGGCTAAAAAGCAAGAAGACCCGAAACCACCATCATCTGGTGGTTCGAGTCTTCAAGTTGCTTGGCTCCGCGAGCAGGACTCGAACCTGCAACCCTGCGGTTACGGCTTGTTCCAAAGCTTTCGCTTCGGTCCGGACTATCTCATCATCCTCCGACTCGTCCCGCTTCGCGAAACTTGTCAAGGATGCCGGGCGCTCTTGGGGCTTATCGGCGAGAATCCTCATCCCCTAGTCTCTGCACGTTCCCCGCTACTGGCTTCTCTCTTCGCGGGGCTTCGCTCAGGATTACCTTGTCCGCAACAGATCGGAG
>Ga0182011_10003004_pt1 | contig 13962 bp, 6 predicted proteins | sample 711E1DmetaG_FD_120481 | JGI IMG/M metagenome (GOLD analysis project Ga0182011, IMG submission 120481) | Permafrost microbial communities from Stordalen Mire, Sweden - 711E1D metaG | ecosystem: Environmental > Terrestrial > Soil > Wetlands > Permafrost | place: Sweden: Stordalen | collected... | reverse complement strand
GTCATAAGTGGATCATCGCCAGCGGGATCGCCTGCCCGGTTGACTGGCCTATGGATGTCATCCACACGATAGATTTCCCGGATGAAGAAATTGCCGTGTTGTTCAGGGACGACATCCTGAGCAACAAGATCAGCTTTAAGGACCTTGACGGCAAGGGCTTCATTGAACACCTGAAACAACTGCGCAATATCAAGGGTGATGTATACGTGATCACCGCCATGGATGCAGAGACCTTCGGCCATCACATTCCGCATTGGGACAAGCTGTTCCTTTCCGAGGTATATGAGACACTGGTTCCGGCTACCGATCCGCCCAAGGTAATGCGTGAGCAGAAGCTGCCGGCAGACCAGCACCGTAAACTATTCGGGTACGAAAAATCACCTGATACAGAGGACATTAAAATAGTGACCATCAGCGAGTTGCTGAACATATTCCCCAGGGGAAGCAAGATCAGTCCCAAGCCGTCATCCTGGAGCACTTCCGCCGATGATATGAAAATGCAGAACTATTACCCTTTATGGAAGGACAAGAATAACCCTGTCCATACCATGCAATGGGAACTCCTTGAATTGACCATGGATGTTGCGCATAAGGCGATTGATTTAGCGGACAATCCGTTAAGTATTCAATTTGCTGCTACGGCAAGAGAGCTGCTTGACCAGGCATTGCATAGTTGCCAGTTCTGGTGGGCCAGCAAGAGACCCATGTGGAACATCAATATGATAGATAAGGGCATGACACTCCAGCGGGAAGTGATGCTGAACGCTTATAAGTCGATTTCTGTAAGTGACTGCAAGCCCGAGATAAAAAAGGAATACTATTACCGTGTGGTTGCAGGGCGGCATATATTTGATCAGCTTACCGATAATTTGTACACGGACTGAAATACGCTGTAAGTGACGTTGAGACCAGGGAGGGACTGGTATGAAATCGAGTGAATTGATAGGAAAAGAAGTGATAGATGCAAACGCCAGGGTTATCGGGTCGGTTAAAGCTCTTGATTTAGATGTAAAGAAATGGACGGTCAACGGGATCATCGTTAAAACCGGGTTTATTAAAAAGCTGCTTATATTGAACGGCGATATTGACAAGGTTGGCGACAAGGTCATGCTTAAGGTCACGATCGACAAAATTCAAAGGTCCTGATAAGCCGATTAAGTGCGCGGAAGTGATATAAGATATTGGGTCGCATCTTTCTAGGCCTTGCCATTCATAACCATCAGCCGATCGGGAATTTTCCGTGGGTTTTTGAAGACTCGTACCAGCATGCCTACCTGCCGATGATTAAGGCGCTGCAGCGCCATCCCTCTGTCAGGGTCTCACTGCACTATAGTGGTTGCCTCTTCGATTGGATCACCGTCGAACACCCTGAATTCATCGGTTATTTGAAAGGCCTGGTTTCAAGTGGACAGGCGGAGATCATAGGCGGTGGTTACTATGAACCCATACTGTCGGCCATACCCGACCCGGATAAACTTGGTCAGGTTACCCGCATGGCGGATTTTATTGAGAAGGTATTCAGGGTGCGCCCCCGGGGCATGTGGCTTGCGGAACGGGTATGGGAGCCTGCCCTTGCAAAGGTGCTGCCTGAGGCGGGTGTGGACTGGACGCTGGTTGACGATACGGGTTTCAAAATGGTCGGCAAGGACGATGAAGACCTCTTTGGCTATTTTAATACCGAGGAGCAGGGCCGTTACCTTAAGATATTCCCTATCAGCAAGTACCTGCGCTATTCAATCCCCTGGCACACCGTGGAAAATGTCATCGGTTACCTGAAAGACAATGCTTCCGATAGTGGTGAAAGGATAGCGGTGCTGGGCGACGACGGTGAAAAATTCGGTGTCTGGCCCGAGACATATGAGCACTGCTGGGAAAATCATTGGGTCGATGATTTCTTCCAGGCCATAGAAGATAATGCCGGCTGGCTGACCACGGTCAAGCTGGGTGATTATGCCGCCAAATACCATCCTGCCGGCAGGATATACCTGCCGTGTGCATCTTATGATGAAATGCTCGAATGGTCGCTGCCTCCCGAAAAGTCATGGGAGTATACGCATTTAAAGCACAACCTGGCGGATGAAAACAGGCTTGATATATTGCGCTATCTCTATAGCGGCTACTGGCGTAATTTCATGGTCAAATACCCCGAGATCAACCGCATGCATAAAAAAATGCTGCTGGTACACGAGAAAGTCTATAAGGCGCATAAAATCAATGCTAAAAGTTGCGGGATGGACTATCTGTGGAAGGCGCAGTGCAATTGCCCGTACTGGCACGGCGTATTTGGCGGAATCTATCTCACGGATATCAGGGCGGTTGCCTATTCTAACTTGATTAACGCCGAGAAATGCGCTGACAGCGTTCTGAATAGCTATAAAAACGGTTATGAATACAGGGCGGCGGATTTTGATGGGGATGGGTGGCTGGAGGTCCTGGCAGAGGGTCCGGATTCCAACCTTTATATTAGCCCGCGTGAAGGCGGAAGCATATTTGAATGGGACCATCGCCCGGCGGCCTATAACCTGTTAAGCAGCGTATCCAGGAAGTTGGAAGGCTATCATAGGGATTTGCTGGCTGGCGGTGATGGAAACACGGCGACGGATGGCGCCGGGGTGAAAAGCATACACGACATAGTCAGGGTCAAGACGCCTTATACCGGCAAGCCTGCCTACGATACCCTGCCCCGTTCCAGTCTCATCGACCGTTTTCTGGACAGCGGCGTGACACTGGAAAACTTCGAGAGCAACGAGTTCCATGAGTGCGGCGATTTTTCCGGCAGGCCTTATGAGCTAAGCTCCGTGACCGGCGGGCAAAAACTGGATATATTGTTGAAACGCACCGGGGAGATCTCAAGCGGGCAAGTCCGTGTTCCCATTATTTTGGAGAAGAGAATAACTCAGGCAGTTAACTCAGGGGTCCTTGAGATCGAATATAAATTTACCAACTCCGGCGACTCAGCCATGGAGACTGTTTTCGGCAGTGAGTGGAATATTAACCTGCTCGGTGGCGGGCATAACGAAAGCGCCTATTACCGCGTCATGGGCCGGGAGCTTGAGGATGAGCGCCTCGACTCGCATGGGGAAATCGACGGCGTTCAACAATTGTTGCTGGGCAACACCAATTTAAACATTGAAATGGCGCTGCGGCTCGACCGCCCGTTAAAGATATGGCGTTTCCCAGTTGAGAGCATTTCCAATTCCGAAGGCGGCGTGGAAGAGGTTTACCAGTGCAGCTGCGTAGTTATCCTGTTGCCTTTGAAAATCGGGCCCGGACAATCAGAAGTATTCCACTATAGCTGGAATGTCCCGAAATAGAATACGCTGCCCCGTTCTGTCATAATAGTTGCCGGAATTTAATATATGTCTGTAACCCCTCTTAGAAAACAGTATTTACGTGTCAAACAGCGCTACCCTGAAGCGATCGTCTTCTTCCGCCTGGGAGATTTCTACGAGACGTTCGATGACGATGCCCGCACAACCTCGCGTGAGCTTGAGATCGTATTAACGTCCAGGGAAATGGGCAAGGGTGTGAAAGTGCCGCTGGCCGGTATCCCGTATCATGCCCTGGATAACTATCTATCCAAACTGATAAGCCGGGGATACAAGGTCGCCATTTGCGAGCAGCTCAGCCCCCCCGGCAATGGACTGGTGGAACGGGACGTCATCAGGGTCGTCACGCCCGGTACTGTCATCGAACCCGGCATGCTCACGGACAAGAGCAACAATTACCTGGTAAGTGTGGTCACGAAAAAAGGCCATGCAGGTGTTGCCTATGTCGATATCACTACCGGTGAGTTTGCCGCTACACAAATCCCCGGGGAATTGGCTATCGATGAAATAGGCAGGCTCAATCCTGCCGAGTTGATCGTGCCCGCCTCCGGTGGGTTTGACGCAAGCTCCTTCCGCAATGTCAGCAAGGTGGATGATTACCATTATGAGAAAGATGTAGCCGAGAAGGCGCTGCTCGAACATTTTGGGGTAGCTTCGCTGGAAGGTTACGGCTGTTCCGGCCTGCCGTTGGCCGTGAGCGCCGCCGGGGCTATTATTGGATACCTGCGTGAGAACCAGAAAGCCGCACTCGGCCTGCTGACTCATCTCTCCACCTACTCGACGCAGTCGTTCATGACACTCGATACGCACACCAGCCGCAACCTTGAGCTTTTCAGCAGCCTGCGCTGGGGCATGGCGCAGGGTTCCCTGCTGTCGGCCGTCGATCTAACCAAAACCTCCATGGGTGGCCGTTTGCTGAAAAGGTTTTTAGGCCAGCCGCTGCTTGACGTGAATGCGCTGGAAAGGCGTCAGCAGTCTGTGGAATATTATTTCGAAAATACCATGACGCGCAGTTCGGTCATATCTTTATTGAACGATGTCCCTGATATGGAGCGTATTATCAACCGTGTCAGGAGCGGTAACGCTAACGCCCGTGACCTGGTTGCCCTCAAGTCCGGCCTTGAAAAAACGGCTGATATTCAATCCGCCCTTGCTGAAGCACCATCCATGCTGATTGAGGGATTAAAGCTGTGCCCTGATATCATCGACCTGATAGGGAAATCCATTGCCGATGAGCCTGCGGTCAGTTTTGATCATGGCGGCGTGATCAGGCAGGGTTTTTCGGAAGAGCTTGATAAGGTCAGGGTAATTTCGACGGATGCGAAGCAGTTCCTGGCCGGGCTGGAAAAGCAGGAAAAAGAGCGTACCGGCATCAAGTCCTTGAAGCTTGGTTACAACCGGGTATTCGGCTATTACATTGAGGTGTCCACGTCCCACCTGGGGTCGGTGCCTGCCGATTATATCCGCAGGCAGACGCTGACCAACGGCGAAAGGTTCTACACGCCGCAGTTAAAAGAATACGAGTCGATGATATTGAATGCCAGGGACCGCATGATCGAGCTTGAAAAGTCGATCTTCTCGCAGTTGTGCAGTCAGATAGCCGCTTCAGGTGAGAGGATACTCTCCTCCGCCGTGGCGCTTGCGCATATCGATGTTTTCTCCAGCCTGGCTGAGGTGGCTGCGCGTAACGGGTACGTGAAGCCGCAATTGAATAGCGGCGATGCAATTATCATCAGGGGCGGGCGTCACCCTGTAGTGGAGCAGGCACTGGGGAAAGCGGCTTTCATCCCCAATGATACGTCCCTTTCCAATAAGGATGACCAGCTAATCGTCCTCACCGGGCCCAACATGGCAGGCAAATCAACCTATCTGAAACAGGTAGCGCTTATAGTTCTATTGGCCCAGGTCGGCAGTTACGTTCCCGCCGATGAAGCTGTCATCGGGGTTGTCGACCGTATTTTTACCCGCATCGGCGCCCAGGAGGATATCGCTGCCGGGCAGTCCACCTTCATGGTGGAGATGATTGAGGTGGCCAATATTCTCAACAATGCTACCAACAGGTCATTGCTCATACTGGATGAGGTCGGGCGCGGCACCAGCACCTACGACGGGCTGTCCATCGCCTGGGCAGTGATCGAGTATATTCACAATAGCACGCGTCTCAGGTCCAAAACGCTCTTCGCTACGCACTATCATGAGCTGGTCGACCTGGCCGGTTCATTGCCGCACGTCAGGAACTGTAATATGGCCGTAACTGAGGATGAAGGCAAGGTCGTTTTCCTGCGCAAGGTGATACCCGGCGGGGCTGATAAGAGCTATGGCATACACGTTGCCCAGCTTGCGGGGTTACCCAAAGCCGTAATACATCGGGCTGAAGCGATCCTGCTGGACCTGGAAAACAGCCAGTCCGAAAGCAAAGACCATCCCAAGAAAAAACCGGAGTTGGCGCAATCGCAGCAGCTATCCATTTTCGGCAGTGAATCGCAGGTCGAGGAAGAGATCAGGTCGCTGGATATCGACTCCATGTCCCCCATTGAAGCTATAAACAAGCTTTACGAATTAAAGAAGAAGGCCGCCGGCGGGGCGTAAGCCCTGTCATCACGAGGAACCCGTAGGGTGACGTGGTGATCTCCTGGCCTATTTGTGACCATGCAGCAGATTGCCACGGGGCTAAAGCCCCTCGCAAAGACATTATAAAAACATGTCATCACAAGGAGCACTAGTTATAACCTGTCATCACGAGGAGCCCGTAGGGCGACGTGGTGATCTCCTGGCCTCTATCTATACCTTGCATTAGATTGCCACGTCCCGATTGCATCGGGACTCGCAATGACATTTCTATCAGTGACCGCCGTTGCTACAATCGTAGGGGCGTTCCTTCAGGTGCGCCCGGAAGTTGGTGGAAATACAGCATCGTATTGTGGGTGAATTTAGGGCGGGTTTTTAAACCCGCCCCTACGTTTTGTCATCACGAGGAGCACTAGTTATAACATGTCATCACGAGGAGCCCGCAGGGCGACGTGGTGATCTCCCTGCATGAAACCGCAATGGCCTGGTGGCCCATCTCAAAGACATAAATTCAAAATGAACCGCCGTTCTGAATCAAGGAAAGCAATCAACCCGGTCTCACCCAACCAGCGGAGATGCGGGAAGGACCGCAGGTCCTTCTCATAAAATATTCCCCTCTCCATGGGAGAGGGGTCAGGGGTGAGGGAATAATTAATATCATCACGAGTGTTGAAGGTCCATGGTGATCTCCTGCTTAAGGAATGGAATTCAGATCCTTCGTACCAAACGACACCCAACGTGTATTTAGAAAACCAACCTGTTCGTCATGGGGGCGTCGAAGAGGGGCTTTAGCCCCTCTTATAAATAAATCTCCCCTCTTCCTTGAGGAAGAGGGGACCAAGGGGTGATGGTTAGTAACGACCAATTAATTGGCATGTTATCACTGGCCCCGGTGAAATCGGGACTGCTGATCCCCTGCAAGGAGGCGTTGAAGAGGGGACCAAGGGGTGATGGTAAGTATGGTATAATCGACGCATCCATTCGACTGGCAGCAGGTTGATTAAAGACGAGGAGGCCGAAAGTGGTTGAATGTCCGTGGCTGAGAAATTACGACAAAGGCGTTCCCCTTACCCTTGAGCCCTATCCCGACATCACTTTCCTTGACATCATCGAGCAAAACGCTAAGGAGCGTCCGGATGCCATGATGATGTGGTTCAAAGGCAACACCATATCTTATGCACAATTCCTGGAGTACGTCGATACTCTTGCAAAAGCGCTGGCCGGCATCGGCGTAAAAAAGGGCGACCGCGTTGCGTTGATGATGCCGAATTGTCCCCAGATCGTCATCAGCCAGTTTGCCGTGTGGAAGGCGGGCGGCATTACAGCGCAGGTAAACCCGCTGTTCGGTGAAGAGGACCTTACATATGCCCTGAAGGATTGCGGAGCGAAGATTGCAATAGTGCTTACGCCTTTCTACAACCAGGTCAAGAAAGTGCAGCATCAGACCGAAATAAAGACGGTTGTTGCCACGGGCATCAAGGAATACCTTTCCCCTGTGATGCGCACCATGTTTAGTCTGTTGATGGAAAAGAAGCAGGGGCACAGGATCGAATTGCAAAAAAACGACCTGTGGCTGCAGGATATCATGAAGAAATATGCAAAGACGCCTTTACCAGCCGTGAAGGTAATGCAGGGGGACACTGCGTTGATACTCTTCAGTGGCGGTACTACGGGCACGCCCAAGGGTGTCATGCACTCACACCAGGGCATCGTCATGAATGCCATGCAGATCCGCGCCTGGTGCTCTCCGTTATTGAGTGGTTGGGTTGATAAGGCAATTTCGCTCATGCCGATTTTCCACGGCGCCGGCAATTGGATACTGATTTCCACGGTCTTGAACCCTCCTGTTCCCATAGTGCTCATACCCAATCCCCGTGATGTGCCGGACCTTCTCAAGACGATAAAAAAGACCAGACCGACCTTCTTCCCGGGCGTTGCGACCCTTTTTATTACACTCATGAACCATCCTGATGTCAAGTCGGGCAAGATAAAATTCGATACACTGAAAATGTGTATTACAGCGGCTGCTCCCCTGCTGGTAGAGACCAAGAAAAGATGGGAAGCTTTGACCGGCGGGAAGATTGTGGAGGCTTATGGGCTGACGGAATCGGGCATCCTCGTTATGGGTCCGCTCATTGGAAAATGGAAGGAAGGTTCCGTAGGCATGCCCACTACCGATGTTGTTTTAAAGGTTGTGGATATTGAGACCGGTACGAAAGACCTGCCCCTGGGAGAGACCGGTGAAATACTGGCAAGGGCGCCGCACCTCATGGTGGGCTACTGGAGGCGTCCGGGGGCAACTGCTGAAATATACCATGATGGCTGGCTCTATACCGGGGATGTGGGATATATAGATGAAGACGGATATCTCTTCCTTACGTCACGCAAGAAGGAGCTGATTAAACCCAGCGGGCACCAGGTCTACCCCGGCGAGGTCGAAGAAGTGATCACTCAGCATCCGGCGGTCTTCGAGGTCAGTGTAGCCGGAGTACATGATGAATTGCAGGGAGAAGCGGTTAAAGCATGGATTGTGCTCAAGCCCGGTCAGCAAGCCACCGCTCAGGAGATACAGACTTTCTGCAAGGAGAGGCTTACCGCCTATAAGGTGCCGAAGCACGTCGAGTTCAGGACCGATCTGCCCAAGTCTATGGTCGGCAAAGTCCTTCGCCGCATTTTACAGGAAGAGGACATCGCAAAACAGAAAGATAAAAGCGGGTAGTCAGTGCAGAGACCAAGTTCTATTCCAGACTCGATCATAGTATTATCACTATCATGTAACACAAAACAGGCGATTGTTAAGAGGCGGGCACAAAAAACGGCCGCTCAAAATGCAGGTCTTGACAGATATGAAATTTATGGTCAAAGGATAGGTCAAAAAAGGAACCTTTTTATCGAGTGAGAGGAATGGAGTATTCAGCCAGATCGCCAATATGTCACGGAGTGGAATGATAAGAGCATGGGCGGGCCCAGACAGGCCTCGAACTGCCGTTCATGCAATAAGTTGTTGAAATAGCAAAGCCCTGGGGTGCGCATAGGCTACCATGCTTGGCATAACTCGGTATAATCTTGCGTTATACCCATTGACACTCTATTTCACTAAAGTTAGAATTTGCCCCGTAGTGTCTTCGTGGAACATACAGGTTGGGGGATTAAATAATGACTGAATTTAACGAAATAGCTCGAATAAAGATAAGCTCTTCAAGTGATATCGTGTTAAGTACCGTGGTTGACAGTAAAGGTAAGTTGGCCGGTTATTCGATAGGCAAGTTTATCGAATCTAAAACGTATACTGGCTTTGGGAAAAGCATTCTTATACCAACGGATAAACTTCTGGAGTTTCTTGCCCTATTTCCTATGGAGAATTTAGAAGAGGCAATTCGGATGAAAGGTGGGCAACTCTGATTGGTAAACTGCGTAATACGAGGTATCTGCTTAAATAATTGTGGCCGCGTGTTTGATCTGAAGCAGACCATGCCATAGTCGCTTAGGCAAGATATTATTTGGATTCGTATAGTCTGACGTCTGATTCCTTGAAACCCAGCTTCTCTGCCTCTTCAATAATTTGCTTAGCTCTCAATTGTTGGTCTTCTGTCAGTCTCCATTTATTGTGGATATAATTACCTACAGAAAAGATAAAGACTAAATCATCTTTGTGAAAAGACTTATGGTCTTTACCCCATTGCGCCATTTTGAAATAATACGTAGATTCGCGGTCGAGTACCCCTGGCTTGTCAGTTGTATTTGTAGCATTATCGCGAACAAGGTCTGCCTGAGTTTTTCTCCCTTTATATAGGGAATACATTTGATTAAGTAGCTGATAGCGATGATTTCCTGGTATATGGAGTGTCGCGCAGTGTTCCCATGCATCTTTAAAGGTCATACCAGCGCATGGTTTATAGTCGGTTATACTATCACCATATATTGGCATCAGTTCCTTTATACCAACTTCTTTACGCCCGGTGGTTTTGGGGGGAATATATGTATCAGAGAATTCCAACTGAGTTGTTACCTTGTCCGTGGCGTCAATATGGTTTAACAGTATTTTAGGTTTCACGCCACGTTTATGAATTCTATACCAATGCCATCCCAATTCACCCTGCTGCCCTTCTTCATACTTTTGGCCACATGCTGGACAACGTAACCGATTGCCTGCATTTTTCGGCATATGTGCAATGTAATAATGTAATCCAACTTGGTTCTCTTCTGCATAATCTCTACCACAAAATTGACATGGGAAATTGGACTCGGTTGTCTCATCATGCATATCCAAAGTAACGGGCTGATTTTGAATACTCTGTTCTTCGTTTCTCTTAGAATCTGAGCTGGCAATTGCATCGTGTACTACTTTATCAACAAAAGCTCTTTGCTGTTCATCAACTTCATTTTTTAGGCCAATCGGGTCTTTATGAATTAAAGGTGAATAAATGCCCATGTCCGATAAGGTAGCCCATAGTGTTTGTAGCGTATCATCGGGGTTTCTGTAATAATCAGTACCGCCTATGCGATGAAATCTGCAACCACACCTTTCTAGCTGTCGCTGGCGATATGTATCTTGTTCCCATCTTTCTGGACCATGCCATTTGTCTCCGTCACATTCAACAGCCAGCCTATTTTTTTCGCCAAATACCATAAGGTCAATATAATATCCTGCAATCTCAAACTGAGGTACCACCTTGTAACCTTTTGCGTCAATTTGTTCATATACTGATTTTTCGAAAGGAGAATCACATTTTGCAATATCACTATCAAATGTTGCTTTCTCTGGATTCAAACAATATTTCAGCAGTTTGTGACGCATGCAATCAGGATTTAAGTCCTCCAACCTAACGCTATGGAATAATAGCATTTGGTCTTTTGCACGACTGGCTGCAACATTAAAACGCTGTTTATAGCTTTCCCTCGTAAAAGGAACAGGTCGCTCATTTGGCGCTGCAACCATACTTAAAAAGATAATATCTCGTTGGTCACCTTGAAACGTATATGCATCCCCACAGACAATTTTCCGTTTTTCCCATTCAGCGTCACTAATTTGATTGCGAAGCTTATTCTGTATTAATCTGGCTTGTTCTTCGCCTTGCAACGAAATAACTCCAATGGTCTTGTCTGCATATTCGTCCCGGCTACAACATTCAACCAATTTACTTACTAAAGCGGTTGCTTCAGGTTCGTTTCTAGCTCGTGTACTGTCGCCTTCGCGATAGCCTTCTGGCACGTAGACCTCTACGATTGGCTCCAGTCGATTTGGCGAATATTGACGTAAGGGTATAAGAGGAGATGCTGAATAACATAATTGGTTTGAAAATTGAATTATCTCCGGCATACATCGAAAATGCTCTCTTAGTTGGATTCTGTTACGGAGTTTCATAGCATGGGCAAACAGACTCATCTTAGGGTCGTATTGATATTGAAATGGTATCCCATCCAAATATTTACTCATTAATATGTCGACACCAGTCTCATCAATACCCACTTCCTCAGGACTAATTTGCTGGTCATCCCCTACGATAATGCATTGTTTACCTAAATATCTAATCACTAATCCTTCGGGACCTGTCTGGCTGGCCTCATCAATAATAATTACATCGTAAATTTCTGGTGAGGGATTAACCGTCTCAAAAACGCGGTGCAATGGCATAATCCAGGCGGGAATCGCATTTTTGCACTTCTCCATATATTCTTTAGCTCTCCTACGATGTTTAGGAGCATGTTTCCCCGTTCCCTTCCCTATTCTTCCTATCTCCTGTGCCCAGGCGATAAGGTTTTGCCTCTGTTCTTCGGTTAGATTACTCATGCAATGTGCCCATGCCTTCATAGCAGAAATGCTCGATATTAACACCTTTTTCCTATTTTCGTATTGGCATAATTTTGATTCGAGTTGGGATGCATCTTGCCCTGCGATTAATCTTTTAATCCATTTGTCTGCTCGCTTCCAATCCCAAGCAGCTTCAAAAAACTGGGCTAATATATCCCAAGTACTATCAGAGGAAGTTTTATCAATCTTATTTGCCAAAATAGGAGCAGATACACTCAGTTTATTTAGTAAATCTCTCCTAATTCGTAGACTATTGTTATCGGTATTAAATTTCCTAATTTTATCTAGGCATTCAGCTAACATTTTTGCGTTTCTATTATTAATTGCTTCAAGCACTTCATTGTTCAATACATGTGAGTCAGTTCTTGATATTATCGCCTTGAGCCTTCCTGCTATTTCGTCTATTTTCGATTGGATGCTATGTAAGTTAGATTCGATTTCTACTGCACCAAGTACATTAATTAATGCGTACAATTCATCTTTGTCTTGCCATTGCGGCTCCGAAAATCCTGATAATTTTTGTGTTTGTAAGCGAGCTTCACGTAAATAGTATTCTATACCTATTATTTTTTCGAGGGCTTCGCTCCGCTCTTTAAGATACCCCAATTGAAGCAAGATAGAGCCTTCTTCTCTATCATCGATGTTTTTAAAAGCATCCCACGCCCTATTTAATTTCTCGTTAAAGTTTATGTATCGAATTAAATTGTTTAAGTTTTCTACGGTATTGCAAGGGTAACCATTGACGGTTACATATTTCATTAGGTATTTGCTCTTTTTAACAACCGAAGGAGCTAAAAATCCCCATCCAATCCATCCACCTTTTGCCAGATGGTTAGATAAGGCAATTGCATCTGCATATACAGGCATACGGTTATATGAATCCGGTATAACAATATTGATATTCGATACGAAATGAATATCTTTTTCCAGGTCATTGATTTGGGATGATATGTAGTTGAATATATTCTTCCACGGAGTATCATTGTTGATGAGCATGTCTTGAATAGCACGTGGAATCCATTTGAACCGATTATTAATATTATTGACATACGTTAATAGGTTAGTTATCGAATCTTTTAGCAATCTTCTGTTGGCATCGTCTAACTGCAACAATAGTCGAAATCTATTCGAACGAGTCAAAGATTGGGTGTTTGCCTGTTGTAGTTTCAAATTTTCTTCTGTGTTAATTAGACTGATAAAGGTGTCAGTGTCTGGAATTTCATTAATATCGAGTAACTTTTTACTCAACTCCGCACAATAATCAGCAGAAAATGCTCTGTATAGCTCTAACAGCTTAGTAAAATCCAGATTAGATATAGGCCAACCTTGGCTTTCAGCAATATCATCTGGTATCCAGCCCAGCTCTTCTTCTCCTAGTCTTATCCTCTCTGCGATTTTTTGTGCCGTACCTTGGTATCGGCCGCCAGCAACTTCGTGCTCATAGGCATCAATCTCTCGTAGCGTCCTCAGCGAATTTGATATATTGGCTATTTCTGTTTTCAAATCCCTCAATTCTTTAATCAGCGTATTCAATTTCCGACTGTGAATAGCAGGATTCCAATCCGTGTAAGTTTTGTTTATGCCTTGAACGCATTCCTGTAGCTCCTGCAATGCATCCTGATTATTACCGAGTAGACTCACACACAGACTTTGTACGTCCTTTGGAATAAATTGCTTGAGAACCTTCAGTGCCCTAGGCGTTTGACTTGTTACGAGTATACGTTTTCCGGTCGCCATAAGATGACAAATGAGATTGGCGATAGTCCAGCTTTTACCAGTTCCTGGTGGCCCTTGTACTAGAATGTCGTTATCTTGACTTAACCGTTTAACTATTCTCTTTTGTTCATCATTTGATGCAAGCGGCATATATATTTCTTCATCGGAATCTGAATTTTCCGTTCTTTCACTGTCCCAAATACGGTCTTGGTCACCCTCGATATCGCATATTGAAACTACGCCTTGTGGTATCGTACCGCCGTTTTCAATGTTGTGAGCAATCTTGGCGAAGCATTGAATTTGGCTTTGCTCGGTACGTTTTCTAAGAATTAACGCTGGTGCAAATGTTAGAATCGGTTGCTTCGATGGTTTCTTGGGTGGCGTTATAGAGTCTGAATAAATCCCATTCGGATTAACTGCTTGAATCCAAGTTCTAAGAATGGTATCGATTTCTTCTTTCGCCCAGGGATTCTCAGAAATATCTCCAAGACTATTAGTAAGCTTTTTTTCAATATCCTGTGATGGAACATCCGTTGG
>Ga0182011_10003003_pt1 | contig 13963 bp, 11 predicted proteins | sample 711E1DmetaG_FD_120481 | JGI IMG/M metagenome (GOLD analysis project Ga0182011, IMG submission 120481) | Permafrost microbial communities from Stordalen Mire, Sweden - 711E1D metaG | ecosystem: Environmental > Terrestrial > Soil > Wetlands > Permafrost | place: Sweden: Stordalen | collected... | reverse complement strand
GGCGGATCAACGGCGAATTCTGGCAGAAAAGACTGAAAAAATACGCCACTTATTTCACTGTGCACGAACAGAAGCCCTGCACCCGCCACGTCTGGTTCGCCTGCGCCATTGTCGTCAACCCCAAAGCAGGTTTCACGCGCCAGGAATTATTAACCTTCCTGGAGAAGAAAGGGGTGGAAACACGCCCCATCATGGCCGGCAACATCGCCGACCAGCCCGCCATGAAACAGGCACATTACCGGAAATGCGGCACGCTGCCGAACTCCCGGTTTGTGAATGACAACGCGTTTTTCTTCGGCAACCACCAGGGCATCGGCAAAAAGGAACGTGAAGCAATTGTCAGCTATTTTGATGAATTTATGCAAGGGAGATAATATTCTGAGGCTGTCCGAAAATAATCGTTTCAAACAGTTTATATGGATTTTTGCCTTCGCAGGAATGACGAACCGAAGCAGACTACAGACTAATATTAAATGGACAAAATAAATGCTTGACAAATTAAGAGAAAAAACACGACCTTACATCCCTTTCACGTCGCTGAACACCGTCTGGCGGCATCTGGACGCAAAAGGAAAAACTCTGCTCGATGTCGGCTGCGGCAAAGGTGAACCGACCAAATTCATTAATCGCAAAGGAAAATACTTCGCGGTCGGTCTGGACACGTTTGAGCCGTATTTAAGAGAAGACGTCAAAGCTAAAATCCACAACGCTTACGTTCAGGGTGACGTCCGGCTCCTACCTTTTGCCGACCGTTCCTTTGATTCGGTTATCTGTCTGGAAGTCCTGGAACACCTAGAAAGAGCGGACGGCGAACTGCTGTTAAAAGAACTGGAACGCGTGGCGGCCAAACAGGTCATTCTCAGCACGCCGGTCGGTATACATAAACAGGGTGTTTATGACGGGAACCCACACCAGGAACATAAGTACATCTGGGACCCGGCGGAAATGAAAGCAAAGAGGTATAAAGTGAAAGGCATTGGGATGAGGAATCTGGGCGGTAAAGCCGGCGTGGAATCAAAGGATTCGGCACCGATACAGTTGTTAGTGAATATTTTATGGGTATTAACCAGTCCATTCACACATTATTTCCCAAAAATGGCCGGAGACATGGTTTGTATAAAAACGTTCTCCAAACAGTGAGTTAATAAAGATGAAAAAAATTTATATCGAGCCTGCGGGGAGATGGCATTCCTTTTTGACGCAGTTAAAAAACACACCGCCAGAAGGGTACGAATTCGTGACACCGCCTACTTCCTTTGATAAGGCAATTGGGCCTCTTCTTAAGAGTAATTTTGTCTATTTTACGCTTCAACGACTAATGCTGGAAAAAATGATACCGATGCATCTTGTTAAAGCCTATACAGAAGGACGCTTTAAGAAGATACCGTCAGATATAGATTTGACTTATTCCATTGGGCACGTGATTTATCGGCAGGAACCATGGACCGTGGCGGTGGAATGGGTAACTCAGCTTTTCGGTTATCAACCGGGTCATTTGAAAAGATACCGTAAATCGGTAGAAAAACTGCTGGTTTCCGATAAGTGCAAGAAAATAATTTGCTGGGGTGAGTTATCTAAAAATACCATTTTATTCAATCTGAACCGCCAATTATTGGAGGATAAAGTTGTCATTGTGCCACACGCCGTGAATAAAAAGAATTTTACCAAACAATTTTCCACGGATAAGGTCAAATTACTCTTTGTCGGTTCTGCCAATATACAGGGTGATTTTGAGCTTAAAGGTGGAAAGGAAGTGCTAGAAGCTTTCATCAAATTACGTCAGAAGTACGGCAATCTGGAAATGGTTGTCAGGTCAGACATTCCCGAAAAAATAAAGACTAAATACTCCGGCATAAGTGGCTTGCGTATGATAGAGGAAATAATTCCGTGGCAGGAAATGGAGCATGAGTTTAAGACAGCGGATATCTTCCTTTTCCCCGGTCACCACACGCCATTTATGACATTACTGGATGCAATGAGTTATGAGCTCCCAATTGTTACTACCAATGCTTATGCTAACGCAGAATTAGTTAGCGATGGGCAAACAGGCCTTGTGATAAATTGTTCAAAAAATGTGCCATATTATCTTGCTAAATATCTTCCGGATGGATGTTCACCAAAATTCAGAAAGGCAATACAGGTACTCGATAATGATGTGGTAGCAGAACTTGTGGGGAAAACCAGCCTGCTCATTGAGAACACCGATTTGCGGCGAAAGATGGGCAAAGCAGGGCGAGCGGAAATTGAGAACGGCAGATTCTCCATCAGTAATCGGAACGAAAAGCTAAAGAGAATTTTTGATGAAGCGACCACGTAATTGAATAGGAATTGTGATTGGTTGAAATGAAAATAGCTCAAATTGCTACATTGCATAGCCCGGATTACAGTGGTGTTCTTAGCGTTGTTATGAACTTGAGTAGCCATTTAAAGGTTTTGGGTAATGAAGTAGATATTTTAGCAGTAGACACTGCAAATAATTTCCCGCGAATTGAAAACGTCGCCGGTGTCACAATCAAACGTTTTAAAGCTAAGTCAATATTTAAGCGGGTAGTTCCTTATAGAGAATTTTCATTATTTTTAAAGAATAACTTGCGCGAATATGATGTTATACACGTTCATGGCTATGGTGCTTTGCCATGTCTCCTAGCTGCTCACGTTTTGCAAAGATATAAAGGTACAAAAGTTATTGTTTTTACTCCGCATTATCATACCACCAGTGGAAGAGTAAATAATATACTCAAGCTAATTTATGATTTTGGTTGGCTCAATAATCTAAAAATATTTGCCAAAATAATTTTCGTATCTAAATCTGAGCGAGATTTATTCTTCAAGCGTTTTGGAGAACAGGAAAAATCATCCGTTGTTTATAATGGGGTTAACCTTAAATTAATCCAAGAGGCTAAACCATTTGAAAATGATGATTCTATCATAATGTATGTTGGCGGATTACGTACCTATAAGAACATCGATAACATAGTCCGGACAATGACTTTCATGCCCGAGAAATATAAACTAGTTATCATTGGAAGTGGGCCTCAAGAACCGGCGCTTCGAGAAATGACTGCACGAATCGGATTGACCAATAGAATACAAATATTATCTAATGTCTCTACGCCTGATCTCTACCGCTGGTACAAGACCTGCCGCGTGTTAGTTAATTTATCTGAATATGAGGCTTTCGGGATTGTTCTGATTGAAGCACTTGCTGCCGGAAAACGGGTAGTGTGTTCGGATATTCCTTCATTCAAGGAAATTGCTTCAGAATTTGATGGTATTCACCCTGTAGCTGAATTTGGCCATAATCCTGAATTATTGGCAAAAATAATACAACAAATTGCCCTTTTATCATCACCGGTTAGCAATAATCTTCAGCGTTTAGATTGGGTCAACCTAGCAAGAGAAGTAAACTCAATGTACTGTGAATTAGATGGGGAAATTAAATACGGAGGAAGTAAATATGAGTGTTTTTAATCAAGATTATTTTAAAAATCGTGGGCTTTTGAAGAAAAGAGCTGTAACACTTAATCACTTTTGGATTAGATATTTTAAACCTGTTACGAAGTTATCTGCTAAACGTCCACGGTTATTAGACCTCGGTTGTGGTGTAGGTAAACTATTAAGGAGGGTTGAGCCTTATTACGAAACAGTTGGAATGGATATTTCAGAATGGGCAGTAGAATACTGTAACTCGAATCTTAAAACTACCAAAGTTACACAAGGTGATATCACCAATCTTTCCTCCTTTTCAGATGGATATTTTGATATTATTTGTGCGTTTGAAGTATTGGAGCATATCAAAAAAGAAGAATTGCCGGGCTGTCTCAATGAAATAAAAAGATGTTTAAAAAAAGGTGGGATATTATTAATCACAACCCCGAATCTATTATCCCCGCTATTAAAAGTTAAAAAATCCCAATGGCACGGATTTACGGATAAAACACATATCTCACTTATGAAACCTGAAGAGTGGGCAAAATTAATCAATAGCGTAGGACTAGATATGAAATATCAATATGGAAGCGGGTTGTGGGATACCCCATTTATACCCATCATTCCGGCTGTGATTCAAAAATATTTGATAGCGGCCCCCTTTATTGTGTTGTTTTCTGCCGGTTTAAGATTTCCTTTAAATATGAGTGATTCACTGATTATCGTAGCGAGTAATTAACTGAAGAATTTGGAGGAAAAGCAAAAAAATGTAATTATTAATAGAAACTATAATGGTGTTATACCGTGTAATTAAATGGGGCTTCCTTTCTAAGGATTTTCGGTATTATTTTCCACCAAAGCTGAAAAGAATACCAAGATGAACTATTAATTTAAAGGGTTGTCTTAACAAATGTCACGTTTATTAACGATAGTTGGCTTCTTCTTGGCTTGTTTTGTTATCGTTTTACAGATATTAACAAAAGTATTTCCGCTATGGGCTTATTTAATAGCGGTGGTAGTGCTCGGTGTGTCCTTAGCTCTTTTGATATGGCGATTCAAATCCCCCAGGTGGGTAAAATATCTGCTGATCGCATTTATAGCCGTCTTAATCACCTGTCTTTATTTTCTCGGGACGAGATTTAGCGTCCTTCCTTTTGGCGATGCTTACGCCCAGTACGGGTTGCTACAGGATGCTCTTAACAAAGGTAAATTGATGTCAGTATTCCCTACGGCCACAAATTTCACATCCTCGCCATCAGCCCAATTTTCTACCTATGGGGCATGGCCGGGTACACAGCTTCTCGGCGTTGCCTTTTCATATTCGACAGGAATAAAAGCTTTATACACAGCAATGTTGTTACCATTAATATGTAAGATGATTGCCGTACTCTTTATTTTCCTGTTAATGAATCGTTTAATGACTGATTTACAGTTAAATGCCGACCCATTTTTGGCCCTGATAATAGTAATAACCTCATCATGGTTAATGCTGCCACCTGATTTCTTCTATCAGCAATTCGCTCTGTGTTTTTGGTTTGCTTGTGTTTACTTGATTTATTTATTAATGGTCACACCACAGAATTCGGGACTTTTGATATCACTCCTGATATTAAGTTGTGCATTAGTTATTACCCACGGCAGTACTCCCCTGTTTTTGCTATTCTACCTTCTATTTTTAGCAATATTGTTCTTCATAAAAACACGGCGTTTCTTCAGGCCTAATATTCCGAATATTAAGACCGGTGTAAACCCCCAGTTATGGGTCGATCTCAGTTTGTGTTTTGGGGCTGTTCTTGGCTTTTGGTGGATTTATTTCTCCACGGGCATCTGGGCACAGATGCCTTCCAGGATTCAGTATTTATGGAATGCTATCACCACGGGCGAATTTCAAATCTATTCCTTCCAGGAATATGGGGCTTCCCCGCCCAAAATTGATTATCCTTTGTGGGGGACATTGGCTTTGACTGTCAGGGACGGTATTACCATCATAGGGGTCATTGTTGGTTTTATCTTCATATTTTTCAAATTCCGACAGTCGCATGCCCGAACATTTTTGCTGAGTTCACTGGTTTTCGCGGGAATTTTAACCGTTGTCGATGTCCTTTTTATAAAAGTAGCCACTTATCGCGAAATAGGTATGTTTATTCCGTTTTGGACTTTGTGCGCTGTGGCTGCATTTGCTCTTTGGGAAAGGTTTAATAAGCGTTTGGTAGTTTTATTAAACGCTGTTGTAGTGATAATAGTTGTTTTTGCCGCCTTAACCGGACAGTGGGGAAACAGATATTTACCGGTATTTCTTTACGATCCGAATGTAAGTGCGGTACAGTCCGGTGACCATTCTTTAGATTGGAAGTATGTCAATAATACTTTAGGTAATAAGTTAAATTTTAACATGATTGATAGAATAATTACTGATGAAAAATATGATGCGAGTCTTATAGTGCCAATAGATGATTGGACAAAGATCGAAGTTGCCGGTCTCAATGATACTCCCGTGTCTGATTCAACCGTAACCTTTATGTTCAGAGACTTTAATATTAGGCAAACTTATATTGAACAGGCTATGGGGATAAATTACGACCCCTTGTTTAACGCCACTAATTTCATAGCTGATTTGAATGCTCATTCAAATTTAATTTATACAACGGATACAACACAGGTTTGGATTGGAGGATATTAATTTTATCAATTCTAGATTTCGTTCCTTAATGTCAATAGAATGCGTTTTTCAAAATGAGACGAACGATAATACCAGGAGGAATTATGGGTGAAAAATCAAGAGATGAAAAATCCACTTATTATTCCACTCGCTTATGGGGTGAATCTGTTGGTGCATTAGACCGGGTTAAAAAGGTCATCGCTCTGGCTAAAACCATGCCGTCTTCTAAGATGCTTGACATTGGTTGCAGCGGCGGCACTTTGTCATTGCTTATTAACGATGCCGTTGGTGGTGACATCGTTTATGGTACCGATATTTCAGAAAGCGGCGTGCAGGAAGCTGAGCGCAAAGGTATTAAAGTCACCCAGGTGGACATTGATAGCAGTTCTCTCCCGTATGAAAATGATTTTTTTGATTTTGTCTATTGCGGTGATGTGATAGAACACGTATTCAACCCCAGTCATCTTTTGGATGAAGCTAACCGAGTTACAAAACCCGGTGGGTATTTGCTTCTCACGACACCAAATTTAGCAAGCTGGTATAACAGGATATTATTACCTCTGGGTTATCAGCCATTCGAGACAGCCGCAAGTTTATCCCATCCACGAGTTGGGAAAATCCATGCCGGCGGGGCACAGATTTCTGATTTAGGAGGAGAGCATATCAGAGTGATGACACTGAAAGCCCTCAAAGACTTATTAAAAATCCATAATTACCAGATTTTAAAAATAAAAGGCGCACACGGCACTACTAACACTAAGAGTTATTTATTGAAGATTGTCCAGTTATTAGATCAGATAGCCTGCACGTCCCCGGCTTTGGCCACCTGGTTTGTGGTCAAAGCGATCAAGGCACAAAAGTAACTTTTTAACTGTATAATCTAGTGTGGTGTATATAACACTTCGTTAGCATGTTTTATTTTATTCAGGATAGTTTCTACGGCAGCTGTCCAAACAAAGTGTCACGGGGCGGATAAAGCCGGGCGGCGACGACCCAGAAAAAGAACCAGGTCAAAGCATACATTGCCGAATTCAGGAGATAAATGGCATTATGGTATAGAGACAATTTAAAGAGACTTAAAATCCCCTCTTTCAGAGTGGTAAGGTCTAAAGTATTGGAAAATGTTTTCTTCATAAAAAAGCCAATTTTTTTAACGCTATTAACGACTGCTTATCTCCTGAAGCTATGTTTAATGATTACCGGGTGACATCAATCCATAGATGCACATTTTCATAGACATCTGTACTATCACCCTTATATAGTAAAAACTCCAGATCCTGCTTGTCACCCGTTTGCGCTGGAGTGATGGTTACTTCCTGCTCCTGCTTTTCTTCAGCATTCAAATTGAAAGGCCCAATCTCTTGGACATTTTTACCACCCAGGGTAATTTCAATTTTATAGGCGGTAGTCTCGTTTTCGTGATTTATTACTCCCAGGATAACCTTAGCACTTTGTCCTAAGATGACTGTGCTGGGATAATCACTAGCCTTGCCTTCATCATTAAGGACATAGAACTCGGTAAACTTCTCCACGTCTGGAGGCTGCTTGCTAACATAAATCAGAGTACCAATCGCCCCGATAACCATCACCGTCAGCACCATGGTAATAATTTTGTCCCGCTTCGATTGGCCAGACCACATTTCAGACAGAGATGGTAATTTTAAATTAATACGAAGAGATACACTTTCTTCCTGCGGCAGTTTCCGATTTCTGTACCAGCCAATAACGGACATCGTAAAGATAAAAACGAACAAGGATATTAGAATCGGATATAATCGAATACCCCACGGTGTATAGTTCAGCGCTAACCCGATAAGCGGCACGACAGCGATACTGAGTCCAAAACTCAAAGCAAATCTTTCAATATAATTGAGGCTTTTTCTTCTGGGAAATAAAGCGGAAAGAAGGGTGTATCCCGGGAAAAACAATACAAAAGGCAAACCCAGAACGACCTTGATGACAACATTAAGGGAAAATGCTATCACAATTACAAGTAGAATTGTCAAGACATTAATAACCAGCAGTGCGTGATTTGATTTTATTCTCATTAATTGAATCTCGGTAAATACCAGATAAACCTGGTGTATTCTATCGGGTGTTAAATGTTAAAGGCGATTTTTTATTATTAAAAGGCTCTGGATTTCGCTCTTTTGAATATAATCTTTCCTAATTATACACCTCCTATCACTGCTGTCCAAGATAATTGGATTACGTGATTTTGGATGGGTTTTTCATGCGTAAGAAGTAAATCTCTCCGTTTCTTTCAGTTTCTACCCCCTTTCGCTGACAGTGGCATCGAATAATGAAATCATATGCTGTCTAAAACGCCAGTTCCAATTGGGGATTAGGCAGTTCGGGCGGAGTGTCGAAGGGATCATCAAGCCAGTCCCATAAGTTACGGTAGGAAAACAAGTTCAGACGAAGCAAAGCCACCAAGCGACACAGCGGCAAGTTACATTTAGAACGGAATTGAAGATACTTGAGTAAAGCGGTTTCAGATCATCGGGAGTAACTACCGCACCGGTTCGCTTGCTGATGATCGCAGCTTTCAGCAATGGCAGCTCTTTTGACTGTGAAAGCAAATCTTCAGAGCTTTTGGCCTCCTTAGCCAGCCAAGTTGACGGTCCGCGACGACTTCTCCTCGTTTTCTTTGAATTACCAAAAATATAAGATTTGCAGTAAAGAAGGAAAGACGAAGATATTAGATGAGTTTACAAAGACCACCGGGCCTCACCGCAAAGTTGCTGTCAAGCTCTTGAATAAGGATCCTTTAACTCACGGTAGGGAAAAGCGGGGAACGCCACGGAAATATGGTAATGAAACGGTAGAGGCAATAAAAACTGTATGGGAAACGGATAGACTCTGCTCGAAACGATTGCACCCATTTTTAGATGATTTAGTGAAGATATTAAAAAAGAATGGTGACATTAAAATCACGCCTGTAGTGGAGAAACAGCTTCATCAGATCAGTCCTTCGACAATTGACCGAATACTCCGTCCTTTACGATAGAAAAGCAACCGGCATCATTTCTCTACCACCAGACCGGGTAGTTTACTGAAGAATGCTATTCCTATTCGTACCTTTGCAGATTGGAAGGAAGACCATCCCGGTTTTCTGGAAGTAGATCTGGTGGCTCACTGTGGGGAAAGTGTTGATGGTTCTACCTGAACATATTAACTGCTGTTGAGCATATCTTTAGCTTTTTATCCAGGTATAGCCACATACTATTTAGTGCCGTGAGTGGGATATAGGGACAGAAGCCTTATGCCGAGCACCAAGATCGCCACATATTTGTCCAACATTTATCACTACTTATTATTCATCATGTATTTGAATAAAAACGGTGTTACTACCAGTGCTACTATAGTATGTGTGACCAACCAAGCAATAGCTGCTCCATTGATTCCCATGATCTTCAGAAACACATAACCAAATACCAAAATGCCAAAGGCAATGCTCCCGCAAATCCAGATAATTTGCAACAAGTGTTTTTCAACCTGTGACACGGTAAGATAAAGGAAAGTAATACTGAACGGGATTGCTGACAGCGCGATGCATCTGAGTGTAAAAATACCTGCCGTTGTATAATCACTACCAAATAACGATAAAATAAAACCGCCAAAAACCAACAGGATAATTTCAGATGGAATCAATAGCAGAGCGATTAACAGAATACCCCTTTTCACATTTTTCTTCAGACTCTCGATTTTATTGGAACCCTCTGCATAAATAGATGTGGAAATGGCACTGGGTATGGCTACCAGAATAGCTCCCACTGACTGCCCGATAAAAAACTGCGCGGTGGAGGTAGCGCCAAGTATATTAATTATCATTAGAGGGAGAATCCACAATGGCATACTCCAAAGCGCACCAGATAAATAGTTGGTCAACGAGAAGCGGATCATTTCTTCATTAATTTTTTTCTCTAGTTTCAAGCCAGGGCGATAACCGCGTATCAATTTGGGGAGTAAATAAAGCATGCAGAAAATCGTCGCCAACGTCATGGCGGTTCCCCAGGAGAATAAAATTCCTAACCTACCCAAAATAGAAGCAACCACAGTAAGTATTAACAGTTTACCTAGGTTGAGAATCAGACTTCTGGTAAGTTGAAAGTCCGCCCGTTTATAGCTAATACATACGGCACCCAACATCGCGTAATAAACGGATATGGTAACTAATACTGTAAATGCAACAGCATAAACCGGATTTTCATGGATGATGGTCAGAGCCGGTGACCAGAAAGGAATTCCTAAAATAAAGATTGCACTGATGATTATGCCGGTAATTCCCGTCAGTGTCAGGATGTTATTAACAAACTTATCTTTATCAACAGCACTCGGTAAAAACCGGATAATGCCGTCATCCATTCCCAGCCCCGCAATAAAAGCGAGCAGAGTCACTGCTGATATTAAAGCCGAACTTAATCCCACGGATTCAGTGTTAAAACGTCTTGCCGCAACAAACCAAAAAATGAATCCCAACAGGGCACCGGATACCGAATCGATCATTAAGTAGAAAGCATTAGAATAAAAACTAAGCTCAGGTAAATGCAAGAACTTGAATGCCCGATACGGAAAATCCAAAAACTTCCTCATAGACTTCTTATTATAGCATTTCAACACTATTTGTTATCACACATATGTAACTAAACTAGGGCAATATCTCATTGCTATCCATCACTACCCAAGCATTAATTGCTGTGCCCTAGAAGAAATTGACATGCTATACAGCGGAATCGCCATACACAAATCCACCTATCCGCCCCTTGTGTCCTGGCGATACGTCTACGGGTAACGTGTCTATGAATTATTCCCCCGCAGTCGGGGCACGCTTTCGGTTTATCTTGTGCAGGTTGTAACGAGTATGGTAATATCAGACTGCAAAGCGGAGAACCTACTCAACCGAGGCTTGTGGGGGAGTGCCTAGAAAGAATGGGTTCTCTCCTTTTACCCCACATCATATCCTATTACGGACATTGGGTTAAAGCTATACTCGGCCATTGACTGAAGGTGGAAACAATGGAGAAGACCGGCCTATATATGACTATTGTTATGACTATTGTTGCCTTGCGAGGAATTATTGACCTAAGTTAAAAACTAAGACGCATGAAAACTCCGTGACCTCTTTGTCCGATTTTGATTTAACAAGTCCATCAAATGCCGATTGGTGGCCGCCGCTAATTTTTGGCGGTTTTACTAAGCAATCGATAATACCCCCTTTGATGGACAAAAACTATCGCAATTATCCGTTTACAACACGTAATAAATGAAAACTTATACTATCAAGGATTTCGACAAACAGTTCCCAACTAACGATGCTTGCCTTGAGTTCCTTTTTAACGCTCGCTATCCGCAAGGTGCTTTCTGTGAGAAATGCGGTAAGATTACTCCTCATTATCGTATCGCAGACCGAAAGGTTTTCTCTTGCCAGTTCTGCGGTTCTCATGTTTCCCCAACTGCTAACATAATATTCCATAAATCCGATACTCCGTTACTCTCGTGGTTTCACGCTATGTTCTTAATGTCCTCTACTAAAACTGGTATCTCTGCCAAACAACTTCAAAGAGAATTGGGCGTTACCTATAAAACAGCTTGGAGAATGTTCAAAGAGATTCGTAAACTTATGACCGATAACGTAAATCCGCTTTCTGGTCAGGTTGAAGTTGATGAGACTTATATCGGTGGCAAGCACAAAGGTGCTCGTGGTCGTGGTGCAAGCGGTAAGACAATCGTGATGGGCATGGTTGAACGTGATGGGAACGCCATTACTCACATTATCCCCGATGTTAAAGCACACACGCTTCTCCCCATGATTGAACGGAATGTTGAGAAGTCCAACAAAACAGTCGTCTATACTGATGAATTGAGAAGCTACAACAATGTTGAAAGACTTGGCTATTCCCATGAAATAGTTCAACATTCTGCCAAACAGTACTTTAATGGCATCATCCACGTGAACACGATGGAATCTCTGTGGGGAACAATCAAGCGTGGTATTGATGGCGTTAATCACTCTGTCAGTCCTCTTTACTTACAGTCTTATCTTTACTCGTACATTTATCGGTACAACCATCGGAAAGATGAGACTGAGGTAGGATGGATTTAACGGACACCAAAGTCAAGTAAAATAAAAGGACTGAGGTGTTTAAATGGAGAGGATCCCACGGGGAAGGTATACCAAAGAATTTCGTATTGAAGCAGTGAAATTAATAACAGAAGATCATCTATCGTTACCCGAAACAGGCCGCCGGTTAAATGTGGCGCCGTCCACAATAAATAACTGGGTAAAAGCCCAGAAAGCGGGCCGTTTAACCGACATTGGTAAATCCCAGAGACCGTTGACGGAGTTAGAACTGGAACTGTATCGGACAAAGCGAGAGCTGGTTGAAGTGAAGATGGAACGAGACATCTTAAAAAAAGCAGCAGCGTACTCGCCTCTTTTCACTAATTAATGTGTACTAATAAGTTGGTGTAGATATTTCCAAGATGGATACTTAAACAAGCGATTAAGCGAAAAATCAAGTGATGATGTAGGCATAGTTAGTAATCCACCATTGGTGGCGACTGCCACACTATCTGTGCCCATAGGGAATATTCCATTAATAATTACGTTAGAATCTGTTGCATCGTAAGACATTTGGAATATCGGCTGTAATTGAGAATTTACTATTTCGCATTGAGAACCGAAATAATTAAAATCCCAACCTCTAGGTAATTTGGTAGGTTTGTTATAGTTAATTGAAACGGTGTTTACTCCATCAGTTATTGTTACATTAACATAAAAATTATCCTCATTATCCATAATGGCAGTTATTTGTGATGACCCAATTTGTGCAATATTTACTGGGTGTTGTTCTAATTCATTAATATTCATTCCCACAGTTACAGTTCCAACATCGACAGTGTAATTTTCTTGCAATGGCGCACCGAAGATTGGGATAACTACTTGATGAGATGATTGAGGGAAAGAATCAATTAATGATTGTTTTCCTAACCAACCTCCAAATCCGATAACTAAAACAACTAATACACTGATGATAATAAGGGGCTTCTTATAGTTTTTGGTATTTCCAAATATCCATTTTTGACAATATAGCCACAAGAATATCACTACCCATAACATAATCGCAATTACTACTAAAATAGAACCGAATAATGGGTTGATATGCCACCAATTAGTCATAGCATACCCTCCAAACCACCATGACAAAAATATTGATGGCAAGGACAAGACTGATAGTAGTATTTTCTTTTTATTTGGTTTATTAGGTGAGGATTTTCCCTTTGGCTTTTTTGTTTGTGGCATAGTGTACTCTTTAATAAAGAATTAAAGGTATTATAAACTGAATGATAACATGAGTAAAGAGAATTAAAATTGAGTGTTAAAATTGAGAGGCATTTACACACCTCCTGATAGAAATTGGTTTCATGTGTAAACGTGCTGTGAGGGGATAGTTACGATCTTTTAATACATTCATGGTTGGATACTTGGTGTTCACTGCGGGTTTCTTGATAACTGGGGAATTCGAGCCAAATAACAATCAACGATTGTGCTGATTGACGTAACCCCAGAACAATAGCACCTTGAAGAGTTCTCCGCTATAAACTATGCAATGGTGGGCGCCACTTTACTGCCCAATATAAGCCAGGGCGATAACTGCGACTCCAACGAGTAACCATTTCGCTCGTATTCACAAGAAAAACCCCTCGGCTACCGAAGGGTAAACGGCAACCGAGGGGCGAGATAATTTCCTTTTGTTCTTTATCTATCCGAGCGTCTTGTTAATCCGCGGCCTTTTCTTGTCATGTGTGGCTTAGTAAGGTGAGGCGCAGCATTGCTCATTGATACCCTGCTTCCTTTCGGCGCCACCGGGT
>Ga0182011_10003002_pt1 | contig 13969 bp, 11 predicted proteins | sample 711E1DmetaG_FD_120481 | JGI IMG/M metagenome (GOLD analysis project Ga0182011, IMG submission 120481) | Permafrost microbial communities from Stordalen Mire, Sweden - 711E1D metaG | ecosystem: Environmental > Terrestrial > Soil > Wetlands > Permafrost | place: Sweden: Stordalen | collected... | reverse complement strand
CGTTCAGTCAGGAGCGATTTTGACGGATTTTCTTGCACAACTCGGACGGCGCGTGCTGATTTATGACGGCGCGATGGGCACCAATGTGCAAAAACACAACCTCACCCCGGAAGACTTCTGGGGCAAGGAGGGGTGCAACGAGCTGCTGGTGCTCTCACGGCCTGACGTAATCCGCCAGGTTCATGCTTCGTTTCTAGAGGCCGGCTGCGACGTGATCGAGACCGACAGCTTCGGCTCGGCGCGTATCGTGCTGGCCGAGTATGACCTTCAGGACCGCGCGCGGGAGCTGAACATTGCCGCAGCGCGACTGGCGCGTCAGGTAGCCGACGAGTATTCCACCCCGGAGAAACCCCGCTTTGTGGCCGGCTCCATGGGGCCTACAACCAAGCTGCCTTCGCTGGGACACATCGGCTACGACGCCATGGGCGCAGCTTATCGCGAGCAGGCCGAGGCGCTGATCGAGGGCGGCGTAGACGTGCTGCTGATTGAGACCTGCCAGGATCTGCTCCAGGCCAAGATCGCCCTCGCCGCCTGCCAGGACGCCATCCGCGACGCCCGCGAAGGCAAGAATCCATCTACTGGGCGCAAGGTTGCGCTCCAGGTGCAGATCACGCTTGAAGCGACAGGGACGATGCTGCTGGGCTCGGAGATTGGCGCTGCCCTGGCCGTGCTGGAGAGCTTTCAGCCCGACGTGCTCGGCCTGAACTGCGCCACGGGCCCCGCGGAGATGAACGATGCGGTGCGCTTCCTCTGCCAGAACTCGACCATCCCGGTCTGCATTCAGCCCAACGCGGGGCTGCCGCAGAACGAGGGCGGCCACGCAGTCTACAAGCTGACGCCGGCGGAGTTGGCGGCGTGGCAGAGGCGATTCGTCTCAGAATATGGCGTGCGGGCTGTGGGCGGCTGTTGCGGCACTACTCCCGAGCATCTGCGCGCCGTGGCCGAGGCGGTCCGTGGCCTCTTCCCTGCCCCGCGCGCGGTTACGCCGCAATCGGTGGCGGCCAGCGCCTTCTCGGCGATTTCGCTTGAAGCCGACGCGCAGCCCATCGTGATTGCCGAGGAGATGAACACCACCACGCGCCTGGAGACCTTCCGCAACATGGTCCGCTCCGGCGACTATGACGGCATACTCGCGCTGGCCAAGAGGCTGGTGGGCGAGGGCTCGCAGATGCTGGACCTCTGCTGCGCCATCGTGGGCGAGGACGAGATGGGCTACATGAACGCGGTGCTGGAGAAGATCGCCACGCGCGTGACTGCGCCCATTCTGGTGGATTCGACCGAGGCGAATGTCATCGAGGAGGCGCTCAAGCGCATTCCCGGCAAGCCCGTTATCAACTCCATCAACCTGGAGGACGGCGAGAAGCGCACCAGCCTGGTGCTGCCCATGGCCCGCCGGTACGGGGCCGCTGTCATCGCGTTGACCATCGACGAAGAGGGCATGGCGCTGACGGCGGAGCGCAAGGTAGCCATCGCGCACCGCATCCACGATCTGGCCGTGAACAAATACGGCCTTCGCCCCGAGGACCTGCTCTTCGACGCGCTCACCCTGCCCATCTCGACCGGCCAGGAAGAGTACCGCACGGCGGCCATCGAGACGCTAGAGGCGGTGCGGCGCATCAAGCTGGAGCTGCCGCGTTGCCGTACGGTGCTCGGCGTCTCGAATATCTCATTCGGATTGAATGCCTATGCGCGCCGCGTACTCAACTCGGTTTTCCTCAAGGAGGCGGTGGATCGCGGCCTCGACGCGGCTATTGTTAACTACTCCAAAATCTATCCGTTGTACAAGATTCCTGAAGTTGAAGTTGAACTTGCGCGCAAGCTCATCTTCCAGGACGGCAAGGAAGCCGGCAGCGAAGCTTTGCAGAAGTATATGGCGTACTTTGCGAGCCTGGGCAAGGGATCGGTCGAGGAAGATGAGATCGCGGTCGAGAGTCTCTCCACCGACGAGAAGCTCAAGCAACTCATCATCCGCGGCGAGCGGACGATCGGCCTCGGCGAGCACAAGCAATCGCTGGAAGAGGCGCTGGAGGCGGCGCTCGCAACCTACACGCCGCTCGACCTCATCAACACGGTTTTATTGGACGGCATGAAGACCGTGGGCGAGTTGTTCGGCGCGCGCAAGATGCAACTGCCCTCGGTGCTGGATTCGGCGGCGGTGATGAAGGCGGCGGTGGCGTATCTGGAGCCGAAGATGGAGAAATCCGACGGCGGCGGCAAGGGGACGATGGTGCTGGCCACCGTGAAGGGCGACGTGCACGACATCGGCAAGAACCTGGTGGACATCATCCTCTCCAACAACGGATACAGGGTGGTGAACCTGGGCATCAAACAGCCCTCGGACGCCATCATCGCCGCCGCGCGCGAAAAGGAGGCCGACGCCATCGGCCTGAGCGGCCTGCTGGTCAAGTCCACCCTGGAGATGAAGTACGTTTTGCAGGATTTGGAGCGGCTGGGCATGACCGTTCCCGTCATCTGCGGCGGCGCGGCGCTGACGCGCAAGTATGTCGAGGAGGACCTGCGCAAGGAGTACACGGGACCGGTCTTCTATGCCGAGGACGCCTTCGCGGGATTGCACACAATGGCCGACCTGACGTCGTAGGATGCGGCGGTGCGCGAGCAGCGGGAGACCGAAGGCAAGATCGTGAAGGCCTTTGCGCGAGGCAAGTCGGCTTCGGCGGAGATCGAGTCCTTGGAGTTGACCGCCGAAGGCCGTTCGCCGGTGGTGGAGCGGGTGGCGGCGATTCCCCAACCGGCCTTCCGGGGCGCGCGGGTCTTCAAGAACTACAAACTCGACGAGGTCTTCCCGTACATCAACGAGACGGCCCTCTTCAAGAATCAATGGCAGTTGAAGACGGCCGGGCAGGGCGACTATCTGCGCCTGGTGGAGGAAAAGTACCGGCCGATTCTGCTGGAGCTTGAGGAAGAGGTGAAAGCGGCGGGCTGGTTTGAACCGAAGACGATCATCGGCTTCTATCCCTGCGCCGGGGACCGCGACGATCTGGTCGTCTTCGATCCGGACGACCCCGAGCGCGAACTGGAACGCATCGCGTTTCCGCGCCAGGCGCAGGGCCGGCGGCTTTCGATCGCCGACTTCTTTGAGCCGATCGGCTCCGGACAGCGCGATGTCGTTGGCTTTTCGATTGTGACCATCGGCGACGAGGCCAGCCGCCAGACGGCAAGGCTCTTCGAGGCCGGAGAGTTTACCAAGTATCTGTATCTGCACGGCCTCTCTGTCGAAACCGCCGAGGCGCTGGCCGAACTGGCGCACAAGCAGGCGCGCGAGTTTCTGGGCATCGCCGGCGAGGACTCGCCGCTGGTGACCGATCTCTTTCACCAGAAGTATCGCGGCTCGCGCTACTCCTTCGGCTATCCGGCCTGCCCCAATCTGGAGGACCAGGCCAAGATCTTCCGCCTGCTCAAGCCCGAGCAGAACATCGGTGTGCGGCTCACCGAGCAGTTCCACTTGGAGCCCGAGCAGAGCACCAACGCCGTCGTGGTGCACCATCCGCAGGCCAAGTATTTTATGGTGTGAGCGTCCATCGCCCGCGCTTGCCCCTATTGAAATGTTACGAATGTGTTACTATCGAGCCTCAAGGAGCTGGCGGAGCGTTCCCTTCCCTGCCCGACCCAATCCGATGATTCTTTACCTGATGCGCCACGCCAATGCCGGACTGCCGCGCGGAAACGCCGCCCTCGACGCCAAGCGCTCCCTCATCAAGGAAGGCAAGGAGCAGTGCATGTTGATGGGGCGCATGCTGAATGCGCTCAAGGTGCAGGTGGACGTGGTGGTCAGCAGCCCGCTGAAGCGCGCCCTGCAGACCGCGCAATTTGTGGGCACGGAGCTGGGTTACGAGAGCAAGGTGGAGATCAGCCCGGCGCTGGGGCCGGCTGCGGATTACCCCGATTTCCAGCAGATGCTGGCCAAGTACGCGGATGTTGAAGGCATCCTGGCGGTTGGACACAACCCGAATCTCTTCAAATATTTAGGGCGCCTGGTCACAGGCAACGGCGGGGCCGCCATCCGCATGAGAAAAGGCTCCGTGGCCCGCGTCGATCTGGCCAAGCATCCGCCGCTGCTGCAGTGGCTGATCGATCCCCGCATGGCCCGCGCCATCTACGCCAGCGTACAAAAGAGAGCGCGCCCAAAGACCTCGCGGAAGTAATCCGTTTCCTTGCGCAGCGACCACAGCTCCAGCTCCGCGCCCGTCCGCACCGGTTTTACCTCGATATAGACCCGCTTGGGATAGACCTTCGCCGCCACGGTGAGCACATCGCTGGCGCGATCCTGGTTGAGCGCCACCGCCAGCCTCAGCAACACCACGGCCCGATGCACGTGCTTGTGCTCCTCGGGGGGAATATTGCGCAGGGCGCGGTCGCCTGGCTGGGGACGGCTCTTGCCCAGGTAGCGCGCAATAGCCGAAACCACCGTCCGCTGCAGCGGCGTGTACCCGTAAATCTCCGAGCTGGAGACGATGTACTGGGTGTGCCGGTGGTGGCCCTGGTGGTTGATGAATTTGCCGGTATCCTGGAGGATGGCGGCGGCGGCCAGCCAGCCTTCATACTCCGGGGGGAGTTGGTGCAGCGCCTTCAGTTCGCGGAAGAGTTGCACGGCGTGGGCGCGGACCGGCTCGGCCTGCCGGGGATCGACCCCGTAGCGCCGCGCCGTGGCCAGTACGCTCTGCCACCGCTCGTATTCGAATTCCCGGTGCGCGGTGGCGCGGGCATCCTGCTCGGCCAGCATCTGAGCCAGGATGCCGTCGCGCAGCCCCAGCGGCGAGTAGCGAAAGCCCGGCAGAGCGAAGGTCTCCAGCAGTTCGACGAAGACCTGGGCTCCGGCAACGATGATCTCCGCCCGGCGCGGCCCGATTCCCTGCACCGCTTCCCTCTCCGTCAAGGTCATCTTGGCCAGGTTGGCGGCCAGCTTGCGCACCGCGCGCGTGGGCACGGTGCCATCCGCTGCCGCGCAGGCCTCAGCCAGCGCCGCGGCGGTGCCGGAGGTGGCGATCATGAGAGGCACGCCAGACGGCTGAATCCTGCGGTGAGCCCGCCTGAGTTCGCGGCCGATGAAATGGCCCATGCGCGCCAGCTCCTCCACCGGCGCGGGATCGGTGGCGAGAAACTCCTCGGTGAGCCGCACCGCGCCGAGCGGAAGGCTGACCGTATCCTTGATGCGCTTGCGCTCGGAGAGCGTGATCTCGCAACTGCCCCCGCCCAGGTCCACCAGCAACACCCGGCCAGCCACCCCCTGCATTCCGTTCATCAAGCCGGAGCCAATGACCCCTAAATGAATCAGCCGGCCCTCTTCCAAACCCGAGATGATCTCGATATTCCAGCCGGTCTCGGCCTTCACCCACGCCTGGAAGGCCGGGGCGTTGCGGGCGTCTCGCATGGCCGAGGTGGCCACCACGCGAATCCGGTCGACGCCGTGCAGTTGCACGGCCCGCTGAAAGCGCTTGAGCGCCCTCAGCGTAGCCTCCATCGCCTCCGGTGAAACCGTCCCCGACTCAAAGACGCTGGCCCCCAGGCGCGTGACCTCGCGGTCCTCCGCCAGGGTTTTCAAATGATGCGCAACCGCCTTTGCAATCTTGAGTCTGCATGAGTTGGATCCGATATCGATGGCGGCAAAGGCAGGCATGGCGGTCGCGGCGCTCTCCATGAGGAGGAAATCAGTCTCTGGGGTCAAGATACACGAGCGCGGCGGGTGGGCGCAGGGGCGAAAGGCGTTGTACCCTTGCTGGCGACCAACCGAACCGCTTCACGCAGCCCGTTCTCACTCCACGCATCCCATCGCCAGTCTCACCAATCCCGCCAACCGGCAAATCTGGCGACTGGAGAGCGGGCGATGGCCCTGGAGCGGCTGGTCCAGTTCCGCGCGCCTCACGGTACAGATGTTCTCTGCCTGTGCGACACAATCCGCCCGAAGGCCGGTTTCGCCTGCGCTCAACAGCAGATGAGCCGGACCGGGCTTGTGGACGGAGGTGGAAAGCGGAATCACGAGAACGCTGTTTGCCCGCGGATGGACGTTGCGGCCGTCATTGGAGACGACGATGACCGGCCTGCGGCCCTTATCGGGCGGATCGATGGGAAAGCGCGTCCACCAGATCTCGCCTCGAAGCGGATAACGTACCTCCGCCGGAGTCATGCTCCGGCCCCAGTCGATTCCACTTCGAGCAGTACGTTGCGACCGGCCATCTGAGCCCATTCCGACCCTTCCGCCAGTTCTTCGTCTGTGGCGGAGTCGAAGTACTCCTTGAAGGCCGCATCGATCTCCTGCCTCCTGGCCGCAAGCATGGACTCCCGAAGCAGCAGGTTCAGCGCCTCGGAGTCGGAGCCGGCGCGCCGCCTAGCGCGTGTCTCGGTCACAAAGGCCGCAACCTCCGGAGCCAGGGTAAAGCTTCTTTTGATCTTGCGAACGGTAGCCTGAATTGCCATACTATATATCATACTCTAAATCGGATAAACTATCTGCCCAAATGGTTTCTCTTACGCAGCACACAGACCGATCCGCTGTGCTGTAACCCCCAGACTCCGGCTGTTATCCTTGTTGCGATGACGCATGCCTCGATGACCAACGAGACGAAAACACGCAATCGCCCGCAGCAAGGGCCCTCCACGCTGGCCACCTGGCTGCTTTTGGCGGCGATCTTTGCCACGGTGCAGTTTGCCTCTCTGTTTACGCCGCCGCTGATGGACGACGTGGACGCCTCCCATGCCCAGGCGGCGCAGCACTTTGCCGAGAGCGGCGACTGGGTGACGGCCCAGATCAACGGCATCCGCTATATTGAAAAGCCGCCGCTTCCCTACTGGATCGTGGCCGTCTCCTACCTGGTCTTCGGCGAAAACACCTTCGCCACGCATCTGCCCAACTCGCTGGCCATGCTGGGCCTTACCTGGCTGGCGTGGCTGTGGGCGCGCCGCGCCTGGGGCGACCGCGCAGGACTCTATGCCGGCCTGGGCGTACTGACCTCGATCGGGCCGTTTCTCTTCACCCGCTTCATTATTCCCGAGGCGGAGCTGAGCCTGTTTCTGCTGATTGCGCTCTACGGCCTGATTACCGGCCTCGAATCGAATCGCCCGGCGCGTTTCTACTGGGCGTGGGCCGGCGTTGCGCTGGCTTTGCTGACCAAAGGGCTGATCGCGCCGGTCTTCTTTCTGGGCGGGGCGATTCCCTACCTGCTGCTTACCGGCCAATGGCGGCGCTGGCGGGAGATGAAGCCGGTCACCGGCTTCCTTTTGTTTATGGCCATCGCAGCGCCCTGGCACATCCTCTGCGGCCTGGCCAATCCCGACCAGGGCCATGCGGCAGGCAACCACCCCACCCTCGGCAACGTGCATGGCTTCTGGTACTTCTACCTGGTCAACGAGCACTTTCTGCGCTTCTTCAGCCTGCGCTACCCGCACGATTACAACAAGCTGCCCCACGCCGCATACTGGCTCCTCCACTTGGTCTGGCTCTTCCCCTGGAGCCTGTTTCTGCCCGCCCTCGTTGCCGTGGCCTGGAAGACCCGCAAGGGCTGGATGAAGCATCTCGGGCCCGACGCCAGCCAGAGGGTGGAGTTCAGCCAGGACAACGCGGGAGGCGAAGATGCGGTCCGTTCCGTCTCCCGGCTCAACTTTCGTGTGCGCTCGGTCTGGCTTCTGAGCCTCTTCTCGGCCTGGACCCTGCTCTTCTTCTCCATCTCGTCGAACCAGGAGTACTACACCTTCCCGGTGTGGCCGCCGTTGTTCATCCTGATCGCGGCGGTGCTGGCGGGGATTGAGGAAAAACGCGGCCCCGAGGATACTCCGGAGGGTCAACCGCTGCTCTCGACCGCCTGGCTGACCGGGGCGCAGGGAGTCTTTGCGGTGGTGGGTGTACTCTCAGCGGCCGTCCTCGGCTGGGGCCTGTGGGACTCCCGCCATCTGCCCTATGTAGCCGACATCGGCACGCTGCTGGCGCACCGCGGCGTGGGCAACTACACGCTGTCGATGTCCCACTTCTTCGATCTGACCGGCGCCTCGTTTGCCGCCTTGCGTCTGCCGGCCGCGCTGGCCGCCGTCACGCTGCTGATTGGTCCGGCGGCGGGCTGGCTGCTGCGGCTGAAAGGGAAACATCTGGCCGCCACGGTGAGCCTGGCGCTGACCATGGCCCTCTTCCTGGTGGCCGCGCACATCGCCTTCGCACGCTTCGACCCCATGCTCGGCTCCAAGCAACTGGCAGACACCATCGTCGAGAGGGGCACGCCCGCCGACTCGTTCATCATCTTCGGCGAGCAGTCAGACGCCTCGTCGGTGGTCTTCTACACCCACCATTTCTTCCATGGCAAGCCTGCCTACATGGTGCTGCCCCGCTGCGGACAGCATGGCGAGGGAACGCCGCTGTTGTGGGGCTCCTGCTACCCCGATGCGCCGGATATATTCCTGAGCGAAGAGCAGCTCTCCAAAGCCTGGGGCACGGGCGAGCGCAAATGGCTCTTTGCCCAGGACACCAACCAGGCCAAGGCCGAGAGCCTGCTGGCCGGGCGGCTTATCCAAGTTCAATCCATCGCCGACAAGGCGCTGTGGACGGACCGGCCTCTGAGGTAGACTCGGTCACGCGGGTGGTTGGAGATTTTACTTCGCCGCCCGCATCTTGCCGCCTGGCAGCAGTCGGTAGACCCGCCCCCGCCACAGGATGCGGCTGCCCAGGTAGCTGGCCGCCCAGAAGCCCAAGCCCATCAGATCGCGGATGGGGTAGAGGAGCAGCAGTCCAAACCAGCTCGGGTCGCGCACTACCAGCCGGCCCACCGCAATGGCCAGCGCCAGCCGCGTGGCCACGCTCCAGCCGAAGAGCGCCAGAGCAGCCCACGGATGGCCCAGCGCCGCCGCGGCCGCCCACGCCAGCAGGCCAAAGGGTAGGCTGAAGGTGAGCGCGGTGCCGAAGTGACCCTTGGGACGGGAGAAGCGCGTGGACTTCATCCAACGGACCTGGTGCTTGATTGAGGCGCCGAAGCTGGAGTTAATGACCATGTGGTCGATGGCGTGGTGGCTGAGCACCACCGTCTGGCCCAGCTTGAAGCTCTCGTTTCCCAGCACGAAATCGTCGGCGCAGTAGTCGGCTGTGATGCGGAAGCCGCCCATTCTCCGGATCGTCTCGCGCCGGAAGGCCATGGTCGGCCCCAGCACGAACTGCATCCCCTCCATGGAGCGCGCCGCCAGTACGCCGGAGGTCATCTCCACAGACATTCCCACGGCCTCCAGCCGCGCCCACAGCCCGCCTTCTGCCGCCACGCCGCGATAGGGGCAGCAGATGGCGCCCACCCGCTTGTCCGCGAAGGGCAGCGCCACGGCGCGCAGATAATCGGGCGTCACGCGCACATCGCTGTCGCTGATGACGAGAATCTCGTACGCGGCCACGGCCTCCATCGCCTCCATCGAAGCCACTTTGTCATTGATGGTTTCCGGCTGGCCGCCGGTGGAGAGGAAGTTCACCGGGATGCGCGGATAGAGCGCCGCAACCCGCCGCGCTGTTTTGAGGCCGGCGTCCTCAGGATCGTGTGCGCAGAAAAGAATCTCGTACTCGGGATAATCCTGCTGGAAGAAGGTGGCCAGATGCGCCTCGAGGCCCGGCTCGTCGCCGTGAACCGGCTTCAACAGGGTGAGCGGGGGCGTAAAACCGGGCCGGGCGCGAAGTTGATCCAGGGCCTGCCGCCGTTCGCGCAGATAGCCGGGCACTGCAGACAGAACCATGCCGGCAAAGACCGTGGAGGTCACGAGGCCGAAGAGGGCCAATGCAAGAAGTACGTACAACATGCAGGATTAAGAATACCCGGCTAGGGGATCGAGGGGAAAAGAATCCACAGACCGGCAAGGTCAGCAGCCGGCCCGAAACAACGGAGCAGGACGAGGCTACGGTTTGCGAGGCGAGGCGGCGCGGGGCACGACCGCCGGCTTGCGCAGGGGCACAATGGCCGCCCCGGAGCCCGGCGCGGCCGCTTGAAAGCGCGCCAGCATCTCCGTGCGCACGTACTCGACAAAGCTCTGCATCTGGCGGTTCATCTCCTCCATGCGCTCGCGCATCTGGAGGATGATGGCGATGCCGGCGATGTTCACGCCCAGGTCGCGGGCCAGGTTGAGAATGAACTCCAGCCGCTCCAGGTCCTCGTCGGTGTAGAGGCGGGTGTTGCCCTCGGTGCGTGACGGTTTCAGGAGACCTTCGCGCTCATAGAGGCGCAGGGTCTGAGGATGAATCTCGTACATCTCGGCCACCGCCGAGATCATGTACGCGCCTTTGGATTTGCGTTTTGCGGCCATGGGATTGCTTTTCAAACGGCTTGCAGTTTTTCTCGCCACCGCTCAGGCGTCATTCTGTAAGGTTCCAGGAGTTTCTTCAACTCGACTCCGGCATTGCGCACGAAATAATAGCCTTTCTTCGTCCAGGAATCGGTTTTAGCATGCCCCCGCTTTTCCATGACCTGCAAGGCGTCGCTGAAGGTCAGAGCATATATGTCGCTCGGTTCTGGACCCTGCACATTCCAAACATACGCAATCAACAGGTGAGGAAATCGCATATATTTCATATCGAGCGAAAACGACTCGTGCGAAGAGGCCTTCAACTGAACAGGACGAGCCACAAAATCCTTGCCTTCACGATAGACAATCAAATCGATACCTTTGTCCCGGACAGGCTGCGCAACTTCAAAACCGGCAGCTACCAGATGGGAGATAAGCAAGTTTTTCCCGAAAACTTCTGTTAGTTGGGAGTCACCCTGATTCAAGTCAAGGGGGTCTTCCATATCCGGATCGCCGTCCAAGAGCGTGACACTGTGGCCTCGCTCATAGCGGTCGGAAAACCTGCCGCGCGTAGCACGGGAAAAGTCAAATCTGCTGCGCATTTCAGCTTCGTTCCCGCTCATCTCCGGTTTCATATTCATTCCTTTCCCATCGCTCTGCGAGCCTTGCGCTAATGATGCGGATTTTCTTGGCTCGAAACGTGTAATAGACGCACAGTACGCGTCCTTGGATGGACCTTCCAATACCAAGATAGCGCTGTTCGTCGTCGCTATGCCACTGGTCTGGAGCCTCGACGCGCCGCGTATCCCTGAATACTGTGCTGGCCTCCTCGAAGGAGACCTTGTGTTTCTTCAAATTTGAAGCGGCTTTGACTGGGTGCCACTCGAAGCCGGAGAGAAGATCATCAGGCTCAGAATCTCGCTGGTCTTCATCGCGATGCCTAGACATTCGGAAATACCCGCGAATTGAAGAAGTGCTGACGACAGCTTAACAGAATCACAGCTTATCAAACAGCGTTACGCGCGGGTCCTGGTGGTTCAGCCGGGCCAGCTCGCGCATGATCTCCCGGCTGCGCTCGTCCTGGAGCGCGGGCACAACGACTTCGACGGTCACGATCTGGTCTCCGCGCTGGCCGGGGCGCTGGGCGTTCTCCACGCCGCGCTCCCTCATGCGCAGCTTTTGCCCGCTCTGGGTGCCGGGGGGAATCTTCAACTGCGCGCGGCCGTCGATGGTGGGCACGTCTACCTTGGCCCCCAGCGAGGCCTCGGGCACGGTCACCGGAACGGTCAGCAGGATGTCGTCCCCCAGGCGCGTGAAGACCGGATGCGCGCCGGTGCGGACAATGACAAACAGGTCGCCTGCCGGGCCGCCGTTCAACCCTGCGTTGCCCTTGCCCTGCAAGCGGATGCGCTGTCCGTCGCGGGTGCCGGGCTTCATGCGGAACTCGACCGATTCGCTGCGGCTGACCACTCCCTCGCCGTGGCAGGTGACGCAATCGTTCGAGGCCCGCCCCGTCCCGTTGCAGCGCGGGCAGGGGATGTTGAACTTCATTCGCCCGCCCATCTGCGTCACCTGGCCGGTGCCGTTGCACTCCCGGCACTGCGTCGGCCCGCCGGAGTTCGCCTGGCCGTGGCAAGTGGGGCAGGTCTCCTGGCGGTTGATCTGGAGGCGCGCCTGCCCGCCGTGAATGGCCGTCCAGAAGTCCACCGTGGCCTGGTACTCGAGGTCGGTGCCCGGCTGCGGCCCGCGCGGCCGCTGCGGCTGCTGGGCCCCGGAGAAGATGCCGGAAAAAATATCCTTGAAGCTGCCCCAAGACGGCGATCCCGCCCCCGCCTGCTGACCCGGATGCTGCCCCGGCCCACTCTGAAAGCCGGAAAAATCGAAGCCGTCGAAGTCCACCGGAGGCTGCCCGCCCGCGCCCTGTTGCCGGGCATAGGCCTCGGCCTGCGCCGGGTCGATCTGGCCGGAGTAGAAGCCCACCTGGTCGTAGATCTTCCGCTTCTTGTCGTCGCTGAGGACGTCGTTGGCCTCGGAGATCTCCTTGAACTTCTCCTCGGCGCGCTTGTCGCCCGGATTCACGTCGGGGTGATAGCGCCGGGCCGCCTTGCGGAAGGCCTTGCGGATCTCCTCCGGCGTGGCCGTCTTCTTGACGCCGAGCGTGGCGTAGTAGTCCTTGTTCTGGGTCGTGGGCATATGTGTGGTTACTCGATCTCCAGGTTAACCGAAGCGCGGCTTCTCATTTTCCTAGCAATTCCACCGGACAACGCGTATCTCTCCATTCTAGAGACTGCTAATACTTTACCGCTACCTACGGCATCGGCGAGTAGTGTCTCAGTTTTACTGCAACCATCCCTCAGCGGCTAAAGCCGGCGCGTATTCCACGCCCTTTTCGGCACGACTCAAGTCGTGCCCTTTCAAAGCAACTCCAAACTGAGACACTACCCATCGGCGGCTCCTTCCGAAGCGCCTCCGCCTTCCCCTCCCCCAACTCCACCGCCTACAATGAAGATGGAAGACAAAGCCGAGGAAACCCATGCCGCTCTCCGGAGAAGCGATCCGCCTGATGAACTACATTGACGACGTGGCCGTGACCCTGCGCCGTGTTCTGGCCACCATCCCCACGCTGACCGCCGAGGAGCGCGCCATCGTGGCCGAGCATCTGATCCAGGCCAAGCCCAACGCCGAGGATGTCGCCCAGGCGCTCTCGGCGAAGTGAGGATTGCCATGGCAACCGAAAAAAACTTCTATTTGGAGACCTTCGGCTGCCAGATGAACGCCCATGACTCGGAGAAGGTCATCGGCACGCTCCAGAGCCAGGGCTACCGCCAGGTGGAGACGGAAGAAGAGGCCGGCCTGATCCTCTACAACACCTGTTCCATCCGCGACAAGGCGGAGCAGAAGGTCTTTCACCGCCTCGACTACTACAAACGGCAACAGAATGCCGGCAAGCGCTTCGCGGTACTCGGCTGCGTGGCCCAGCAGGAGGGCGCAAAGATCTTCGAGCGGGCGCCTTACGTCTCGCTGGTCTCGGGATCGGCCTCCTACCGCAAGCTGCCGGAGATGCTCGCCCGCCTGGAAGCCGGCGAAACCCGCATCACCGGCCTCGACGACCGCCAGACCGATGAGACCTTCGAAACCGAGTTCATCGCGCGCGCCAATCCCTATCGCGCCTATATCACCATCGTCGAAGGCTGCGACAAGTTCTGCGCCTATTGCGTAGTGCCCTATACGCGCGGCAGGGAGCGCAGCCGCGCCTCCGCATCGGTGCTGGCCGAGGCGCGCCGCATCGCCGATCTGGGCTACACCGAGATCCAGCTCCTCGGCCAAAACGTGAACAGCTACCGCGACCCGGAGTCTAAGTTGAGCTTCGCGGAACTGCTGGCCGCCGTGGGCCAGGTGGCGGGGATTCGCCGGGTGCGCTTCATGACCAGCCATCCGCGCGACTTCACGCGCGAGATCGTCGAGGCCATCGACGCCGTGCCCGCGCTCTGCGACCACATTCATCTGCCGGTGCAGTCCGGCTCTTCGCGCATCCTCAAGCTCATGAATCGCGAGTACACGCGGGAGTGGTACCTGGAGCGGGTTGCCTGGATCAAGGCCGCGCGCCGGCCCATCGCGCTCTCCACCGACATAATTGTCGGTTTCCCCGGCGAAACGCCGGATGATTTCATCCAGACCATGGACCTACTTGCCCAGGTCCAGTACGATTGCGTCTTCG
>Ga0182011_10002998_pt1 | contig 13987 bp, 15 predicted proteins | sample 711E1DmetaG_FD_120481 | JGI IMG/M metagenome (GOLD analysis project Ga0182011, IMG submission 120481) | Permafrost microbial communities from Stordalen Mire, Sweden - 711E1D metaG | ecosystem: Environmental > Terrestrial > Soil > Wetlands > Permafrost | place: Sweden: Stordalen | collected... | reverse complement strand
TTTCAGCATCACACAAATCGGAATATATCTGTAAACGTTTGGGTTTTCATAACGGTTGAGCCGCCAGTCACCGGATAGTCGGGTTCGGCCTTAACAAATCCAAACCATTTGAGAAACCTCTCAAATGTCCGCGTACAATAACACTTTGCAAACCAGCTTTCTGGTGAATTCTCGAATAATGGTTTCTTAAAATGTAGCAACATTACCGGGAATGCTTTGAGATATTTATCTGCGTAGAATTGAATTGTTTCCGGTTTGTCCCCAAAGTGGTTAAGCAGGTACACGGTAAAAGCCCAGCCAAGTTGTCCAACCGGATGTTCCGTATATGCATCATTGTAAGCCCAATTGAATCTTTCTATATAGGTTTGAAGAACAACTTTAAACAATTTATCACGCTGATCGGACTGAAGAAGTTTTTTACATTTTTTTGTTGTTGTTAATTTACCGTTTATCTTTCTCACAAACCCTGATAGCTGTGTATTGATATGCATGGAATGTATTGCAATTAAATCTTTTTCTCTTGTTACTTTATATGCTCCGGATTCGATTAATGGTTCTGTAAACAAACGATAGTCATAAAGCTCTTGCAAATATTTCTTCTGGAGCGCACCGTTCGGGGTCAATTTGATATTCCCTTCACGATGAATGATGTTTAGAAATTTCTCAGTCAGCAAAAAGAATGGAATCCGGTTAAGAGTCTGATAAGAAACGGTTTTCATCTGTAGGGGTGAATCTTGTGTCCATATCTGATACAGAAGCTTATGCACTTCACTGCGAGAAAGTCCACAGAAATCTTCTTCTGGTGCATTATTGAGAAGGATTCTCAACGATTCAAAATCAGGTTCGTTCATATCGGATCATTTTCAATAAATGATATCATATACTTTCCTCTACAAATATATACTTTTGTCTACAGAGATCAACTACGCCTAACGCAAGTTCTACTCCCTGAAAAAGGCAAGTTTCGATAAATGTTTGATCGAATCGAGAGATACCTCATAAGAACGAAAGTCTCCAAGCCGAGAGCCATTATTCCGAAACGAATATGATTCGATTTTATTGAGCTTTTTGATGTACAGGACTTTCCAGCAATAGTCCGGGACGGTTATCCTTCCAATATATCTATCTTCAATCGTCACTGAACCACACAAGAATGCTGTCATATTCCTTTGCCAAATTCCGAGTATATTCTTCAAGTTTTTTCCAAATGCCTCTATTCAATGAGGGCAGCTGCGGCGCTACATTTGAATAATAGAAGCTTTCAACCAAGGCAGTTGAGTCGCAGTTACAATCGTACGCATCCATCTGATGTCCTCGATCATAGCCAGAGTGTTTATAATCTTTGTCCAGATCGGTGTATTCTGGAATTAGTGGATCTGCTTTGAATTTGTTTTTCCTTTTAAACCGATGATCACAATCGAGCATTGCTTTTGTCAGCCAATACTTGACAACTACTGGAAAGTGCTTCGACTTGCTGAAAGGGGTAGAATAATCCTTATTTAAAAATAAGCAGTGCGCCAGTCCTTTATGAAAAACATTTAGTTTTGATCAGCAGCCGTCAATGAACAGATAAATACCTGCTCTTATTTGTATAGTTAATTATAATTAAGTAACTTTGTAAAGTAAACTTACTATAATAGTTGGAGGATGATACACATGAGACACACCGAGGATATCGAACTAGCGGAGAATCTGCGCGTCGTCATTTCCCGTCTTGTAAAGATATTGAGGACACAAACCAAGAACGATGAGCTGCTTTCTCTAACAGAAAGTTCTACTCTTGCCGTCATACATGACTACAAAGCAATACTTCCGTCGGAGTTAGCGGCTGCGGAAAAAGTGACCGCCCAATCCATGTCCCAGATTATCAACAAACTTCTTGACCATGGTTTTATTAAGAGAACTTCATCTAAGACAGATAAACGAAAAGTGCTCATCACCATTACCGCCGCAGGGATGAAAGCCGTTGAAAAGCGAAGGTCTGAACGGCAGGAATGGCTGGCCCGATCGATCGGTGAAAAGACAACGAAGAAGGAAAAAGAAGTATTGATGAATGCAATCGCGGTGATGGCAAAGCTGGTCAACCTGCAATAACATGAGTATCAATACCTTTAAGGCGTTTCGCAGCCGCAACTATAGGTTGTTTTTTTTTTGTCAATCCATCTCACTCATCGGGACTTGGATGCAGCGTACAGCTGTATACTGGTTGATCTATACGCAAACACATTCAGCGTTTATGCTGGGTTTGGTTGTGTTTACACTGCAATTCCCTTCCTTTTTATTTTCTCCCTTAGGCGGCGTCATCTCCGACAGATATAATCGTTACAACGTTTTGCTTGCGACACAAATAGCCTCGCTGATTCAAGCGACACTGCTTGTTGCTTTGGTTCTCTTCACACAATATACGATATGGGAAATATTTGCGTTGAGCGTTGTGCTGGGCATTATCAATGCTTTCGATGTGCCTGCCAGACAATCGTTGGTATACCAGATGGTAGACAATATAGAATATCTGCCGAATGCAATTGCACTCAATTCATCCATGGTAAATTTGGCACGACTCATAGGCCCAGCAATTTCAGGGATCATATTGGAACAATTCGGAGCAGGAATCTGCTTTTTGATGAACGCATTGAGTTTTCTAGCAGTCATCGTATCGTTAGTATTTATGAGATTCCCGAAATTTATTCAACAGCCGCATTCTAAAAAGGTAATGAACGAATTCAAAGAGGGGTGGATATATCTACGACGCACTCCATCCATTGGTTTTGTCATTTTATTGCTTGCGTGCGTCAGCTTCTTTGCGCTTCCCTTTATTACGCTGCTTCCAATTTACGCGAAAGATATTTTTAATGGAAACGCCTCCACGTTCGGCTACCTGAACAGCTTTATCGGCATTGGAGCGATCGGTGGAGCCTTTTTCTTAGCCTCGTTGCATATGGTGGTAAATTATAAAAAGATTTTATTTGTCAATTTATTAATCTTTGGCGGAGCGTTGGCTCTTTTTTCTTACATGACCATTTTTCCCATTGCCTTGTTTTTTGTTATGCTGGCAGGTTTTGGCATGATGTCGCAAACAACCATTACCAACACTATCATACAAACCAGCGTATCGACGGAAATGAGAGGAAGAGTTATCAGTTATTATGTAATGGCATTTGCCGGTATGCAGCCTTTAGGCGGATTATTCATTGGAACAGTATCACACTATATCGGTGCACAGAACACTATTTTGGCAGAAGGGATTGCAGCTCTTCTCATCGCCGTTGTATTTCTGCCTTTCCTGCTGAAAGGACATTTGAGAAAAAACGCGTCCGTAAGGCTTGCAGAGCTGGATAACCCAACAGCAACAACACCTCAATAAATATTTTTGGAGACCAGAACAATGGAAATCAAACATCTCGTACTCGGCATGGTGAATGCATACCTGGTGAAGACCGGAAACGGAATATTTCTCATTGACACCGGACTAGCTATGAGCAGATCGCGGCTGGAGCAGTCGCTTGCACGGGAAAACGTTGCCCCCGCTGCAATCAAACTCGTCATCATCACGCACGGCGATCTCGATCACATCGGCAACTGTGCGTATCTTCAGAGAATATACGGTGTGAAAATCGCAGTACACGAAGCAGATGCAGGCCTGTGCAGAACCGGTACAACGATCCTCAATCGAAAGAGAAAATCAACGGCGCTTTCGAAAGTTATACGGTTTGTAAGGCAAACGCTGTTCTTCAAACCGATGATGAAAATATTTCCTCTTGAGGCATTTGAACCGGATATGATCCTATCCGACGGACATGACTTCGGAAACATCGGGTTCGATGCAAAGGCGGTTTACATTCCGGGACATACGATGGGTTCCATCGGCATCCTTACCGCAGAAGGCGACTTTTTCTCCGGTGATACTATCAACAATAGAAAGAAACCAACGGTGGCAAACATCATCCAGAATGAGACGGCGCTTGCCGCAAGTCTTGAGAAGATCAGAACATTAAACATCAGAAACGTCTACCCCGGTCATGGTACACCGTTTTCCATGACTGAATTGAAATTCTGAATTTCCATAAAACCAGCATCGTCATCATGGCAATATCAATAAGACATCAATTAAAACATGGGTTCGTACGGCGTGTGCCGTCGCTTCACCATGAACATACATCATACAAATGGTGGGTGTTGGCAAACGTCATGATCGGCACGTTTATGGCCGTGCTCGACGCGACCATTGTGAATGTCGGCTTGCCGAAAATCATGGCGTCGTTCGGCATTACGGTTGATAAAGCTGAATGGGTCATTACTGCTTATATGCTCGTTTTTGCTATTATGCTCTCGACATCGGGATGGATCGCAGATCATTTTGGCTACAAGAGAACGTATCTGTTGGCGTTATTCCTGTTTACACTTGGTTCGTTTCTCTGCGGGCTGGCATGGGATGAAGACGCACTCATCATCTTCAGAATCATTCAGGCAAGCGGAGCCGGGCTGCTGACCCCCACAGGCATGGCTATTATTACCCGTGAATTTCCTCCTCATCAACGCGGCATTGCAATCGGCTTTTGGTCTATTGCGTCGGCCGCTTCAGTGTCGCTCGGTCCGATGATAGGCGGCTATCTCATCGATAATATTAACTGGAATACAATTTTCAATATCAATGTCCCGGTCGGGATCGTCGGCTTATTTGCCACGGTCATCATCCAGCGCGAATACAAAACTGAACATACGCGTTCATTTGACGTAATCGGTTTCCTTTCCATGTCTGTATTTCTTTGTGCACTTTTACTGGCATTAACGGATGGTAATGCTGCATGGAATACACGCGGGTGGACATCCCCGTTTATCATTTCGTGTTTTGCGATATCTGCCTTTTCACTTATCGTGTTCTTGACGGTGGAACTTAGCATCGAGCATCCGCTCATTGATTTACGCCTGCTCAAGGATTTTAATTTTAGTTTGGCGAACAGCATTCTTTTCATTTTCGGATTCGGGATGTTCGGCAGCACATTTTTACTTCCCCTATTTTTGCAAACATCGCTGGGATATACCGCATTTCAAGCGGGATCACTTTTTTTACCCGTCGGGATTATTCAAGCCATCATTTCTCCAGTTGCCGGATACTTCTCCGACAAAGTAAATCCTAAAATTCCGGCCGTGATCGGTATTATCTTAATGGCATTGAGCCTGTACGTCAACAGCTTTTTGTCGTTGTATTCGGAACACTCTCAAATTATGCTTTCACTGTACATTCGCGGATTTGCAATGGGGTTGATTTTTACTCCGCTTTCAACGGCGGCGCTCTCCAACATTCCCCGCCGCAAAATCGGACAGGCATCGGGATTATTCAATGTCATCCGGCAAGTAGGCGGGAGTTTTGGGATTGCCTTTATGAGCACATTGCTGCTGCAACGCACAATTTACCATACGGCAGCGTATGGCCAGGTTGTGAATCAACGATCGGATTCATTTTGTCAGGTTGCGCAGCATTTAACCCGATTTAGCATGAATGTCGTTGGCGGAAATCAATCTGTTGCCGCAATGCGCGCCTCAGCATTGATCGTATCGCACGTGTGCACGCAGGCGTTTATCAGCGCTGTATGCGACGACTTTTTTGTTGCGTCGATGATCACTATTGCCGCACTTATTCCGATTTTATTTATTCGCGTACGAAGACGCAGTACATCGGAACATATATCGTCACTAGAATAACGGCTTTTCGCTAAGCAAATGATGCTGCAAATTGCTTCTGCATTTCAGATTAAGTACGTTGGGGGGAGAAATCGCATTGACGTTGATAAATCAAACATAGAAAGCATGAGGCAATCATGGCTCTACCCAAATCCGGGAAAAAACCAACACTCTCTCCATCCGTAATCATGGATTCGATCTATGCATTTCGAGAGGCGCGCATTCTGTTGACTGCTATTGAGCTCGATCTTTTTTCGCACCTCGGCAACGGTTTTAAATCTTCCGAAGAAATAGCACGGCTGGCGGAAACAAATCCGCGGGCCACGGACAGGCTCTTGAATGCTCTTTGCGCTTCGGGATTTCTTATCAAGAAAAAAGGAAATATTTCCAACACACCGCTCACAGCACACTTCCTTGTCAAAGGCGAACCGGATTACCTTGGAGGACTGATGCACCAGGTCAGTTTGTGGAACACATGGAGTACTCTTACGGATGCCGTTCGCAAAGGATCATCAGTAGGCGTTCGTGATTCAGTAACCAGCCACAAAGTGGATTGGTTAGAAGCATTTATCGGAGCAATGCATATGCGCGCGATCCGTCAGGCTCCGGCCATCGTCAAATTGATCGACCTGAAATGTGTAAATCGTGTCCTGGATGTTGGAGGCGGATCAGGAGTGTTCTCGATATCGTTTGTGCGTGCGCGAAAAGGAATTACTGCGGTTGTCTTCGATTTGGCGAATGTTACAACACTCACAAAGAGGTATATCGATGCAGAAGACCTCAGTAACGTGATCAGTGTCATCGGGGGCGACTACACCGTTGATACTTTGACGAACGGTTTCGATCTCGTATTTATGTCGGCTGTCATCCATAGTAATTCCCCGGAGATAAATAAGCAATTATTCCGGAAGGCGTTTGAAGCGCTGAATCCGCACGGCCGCCTTGTTGTGCTTGATTATATAATGAATGATGACCGGACAGCGCCCGCGGCAGGAGCATTCTTCTCACTCAATATGCTTGTGGGCACATCTGAAGGCGATTCCTATACCGAATCGGAAGTGCACTCCTGGATGGAGAATGCCGGGTTTAAAAAAATCAGCAAGAAGAAGACGCCGTTCGGAACAGACCTGATGATAGGGACGAAGATGTCTTAATGGTATGTGCATCACAAGAAATAACAAACAATTCCAACTGACTTTAAATACTATAAAGGATATCCTATGAGCACAGTTTCACAAACACAAATAGGATGACGACAGTCACGAAAAGCCCATTAAGGTTTGACCGGATGGGGTACATAATAACTTCCATCCATTAATTCAATGGAATTTCTTCAATTAGGAAAGTATCACCTTTGGAACTGCGGTAGACCTCAGACCCGTTAGGGGCACAAGGGTTTTAGCATCTTCCTCTCCTAATTGCTAACACTTCTTACAAGCCTGTGACATAAGTACATTTGCCCGCCGAAGCGATTTATCCGCATAAATGGAAAGAAGGCGGAAGCGTAGTCGGGAAGCTCGTTAAAAACACCGAATTATCTTCTTAAGTAATTCTCAAGCCATAATTTTTATAACACGGTCAAGTTGATTCTGAGGTAAATCGCCATTTTTAAAATATCTCGACACACTTTGAGTTTTATCCAATTGTATAAAAATATTTTATCTTTAATTTTTTTTGACCCCACTACGAACACACGATTTCCAGATAATGCAAGCAGTTGAGACGTAGGATGCATACACCGAAGGATAAAAAAAGTATTTCTAATAATTTCGTAAATTAAATCGTCTCTCTAACAACATTATGTTTTACGATATGAAAGATTGACTGTGAGGAAACACATTTATGGAATAGGGGTGCTTGGAGGAATTGGATTTACAATGTCACTGTTTATCGCGAACCTTGCATTTGCTGATGAAAATCTTCTAAATATTTCTAAGACGGCAGTGCTTGCCGCATCTTTGATTGCCGGATGTATTGGAATGCTTGTATTGCGCTTGGTAACATCCGGCAAGCAGAGTAATACTAATATAAACTGAGAGAGATCATTATGCAAATAATGAATCGTACCTAAAAACTCTTCGGAATGTAGTGAAATGCATTGTTCCCCATATCATCTCCACTGTAATACATATCCTATCCGGTATGAGCATACAAAACATTGTGGATATTCTTCAGGAATCTAAAGCTGATCTCTGCATTATTGGACTAAGAAACAAAACCGAATGGTGGAAGCGTCTCTTTTCGCCGTCTTTGACGCGACGAATCATCAATATTGCTCTTTGTCCCGTTTTACAATAAATTTTTATTCAATCTGTGGCAGCATGGCTTCCGATGATCCTGAGGGCTTGGATATTTTTGACAAGACTCGATCTGCAGCAGGTTCATTACTTGATAATAAGGACGTTATCCTGCTGACTATTGTAGACAATATTCTTGTTAATGCGCTTCAGAGTAAATCGAGTGTGATACTTCAGAAATCCATCCGAGAAGGATTTGGTCTTACTGTGACGGAAGCACTCTGGAAACGCAAGCCTGTCGTTGCATCGAATGTTGGCAGTATTACTCGGCAAGTAATCGATAATAAGACCGGATTTCTTGTGGAACCACACGACGTCAAAGGAGGTACAGAGATAGTCAGTTCAATTCTGAAACATCCAAAAGTCGGACAGTTTCTCGGTGCGAATGGAAAAGAACAAGTTCGAAAGAATTTTCTCATGACACGCCATGTGATTGATGATATGAAGCTCTTGAGCTCTTGAATAAAGTATTGAACAAAAAATAATTCGATGGTGCACTATGAATCCATATAAGCATTTTTATAAGCATCAAAAATCCTTTGAACTTCTGGATAAAATCAAAATTACGCCATGGCACTGGATATCGTTGTCAATATTAGTTGCTTGTGCCGATTTTATAAACAGCGCTACGATACAATTTCCAATTCTTTACATACTTCCTATCTCTCTAGCTTCTTGGTCTGGAAATCGAAATCAGGCGCTTGCATTGGCTATTGTTCTTCCTTGCATACGGTTGATTTTTCATATGATATGGGATGTTCCTTGGCTGATCACTGACACCATTATCAATGTATTGATTCGTATTGCTGTCTTTCTGATGTTCGCATATCTCATTTCATTCGCCAAGGAACTGCGCATTTTGAAAGGGTTTCTTCATGTATGCGGCTACTGCGGACGCATAAAGAATGACAACGGAAGTTGGATTTCACCGCAGGAATATATTGTCAATCATTCTGAGGCAATGCTAAGTCATGGAATATGCCCTGATTGTGTCCCAAAGTTTCAAAATAATTCTGTAACTTAATTACGTTCAACAAATTTATGTTCTACGAGCGAAAGATTTAACGTGAGAAAACAACTTACAGAATCGACAGTATTATTTATCAGTATTATCAAATGGGTCTTTCTTGCTACCATCGCCGGTGCAATTGTCGGCGGAGCAACTGCAATATTTCTTAAGATTCTCGAATGGGCAACCGGTATTGGACAGCAATCTCCATATACATTTTTGTTCCTCCCAATCGCATTGTTTCTCAGTGCATTGACGATAAAATACCTTGCTCCCGATGCAGAAGGTCACGGAACGGAAAAAGTGATTGAAGCAATCCATAAGCGATCGGGAAAAATCGGGATTATGGTTGTTCCCGTGAAATTGCTTGCTACAATTATCACTCTTGCCATTGGTGGTTCAGTCGGTAAGGAGGGGCCTTGTGCACAAATAGGAGCGGGACTAACCTCGTTTTTTAGCGATATTCTTAAATTTGACGATCATGATAGAAAGAAATTAGTTATTTGCGGCATTAGTGCCGGATTTGCTGCGGTGTTTGGTACACCCATCGCGGGTTCATTTTTTGGAGTTGAAGTCTTATTTGTCGGTTCTATTTTATATGAAGTACTTCTTCCCTCTTTTATCGCCGGTATTACCGCATATCAGGTTTCTTCAGCTCTTGGCATCACATATTTCCATGGACCGGTGAATATTATCCCTGTTTTCTCCGAGTTGTTTCTGCTAAAAGTTATGGTGGCTGGATTATTCTTTGGATTATGTTCAATTTTTCTAATCGAGATGCTAAAAGCTGGCGAGAGACTATCTGAACGGTTGACGATATGGAAACCATTAAAAGGACTTATTGGCGGCATTGTTCTTCTCGGATTGACTTATATTTTTTCTGCAAGGTATCTCGGACTAGGACTTGAGACAATCGAAGCAGGGTTCCGTGGTGAGCATACAGATTGGTATGCATTCCTTGTAAAACCTGTTTTCACATCTGTTACTCTCGGTTTCGGCGGAAGCGGCGGCATTGTCACACCAATCTTTTTCATCGGCGCAACTGCAGGATTATTCTTTGCCTATGTATTCAGTTTGAATGCCGGAACATTTGCGGCGATTGGACTAACGAGTGTCCTGGCTGGAGCGGCAAACACTCCGATTGCGGCAAGTATTATGGCTGTGGAAATGTTCGGACCTGCCATCGCACCGTACGCTACTGTTGCGTGTGTTATTAGCTTTTTAATCACTGGACATCGAAGTGTGTATCCATCACAGATACTCTCCATTTCAAAATCACCTTCGCTTCAAGTAGAGTTAGGTAAAGAGCTTGCAAATATACAATCATTATATCTTCCACGCAAAAAAAGCTTAATGAGTCTTATCCTGCAATTCGTTGATAAGGTAGAAAGACTTGTCAGCAAAATTCAAGGGACAGCCTCATCATCGGATCACTCAAAAGACGATGATGCCCACAATAAAACGAAAGGTTAATAGATGTAGAAGTAGTCGGCTACACTTTCAACTCAAACCCACAATAGTCTGCAACTATGTCAATGCGTATCATTTCTCCTCTGTGCTCAGTGCTTCGAAGCCGGAGATAACGTCGAACAGTTCCTCGTCGATGCCACTCTGGCGCAAACGATGGAATTTCCCATTCAGGTCTTCCAGCAATTCGTCGATGTTCTTGTCAGCACGTTGCATCGCCGCAAGGCGGCTTGCGTTCTCGCTCGCAAGGGATTCAGCGCACGCCTTAAAGAGCGAGACGAAAAGATATCCGCGAATGAGCGCTCGCAATGTTGTGATGCCACTACCCAAGACCTCGGGCAAGTTTTTCGTTGGCCAGCGAAGATCGACCAGTTTGCGTCGCCAGTTTTCATCCAGCGGCAGCAATCGCTGACTGACAGGCGCATAAACCGCTCCGGAAGTGGAGCTGTTGTAGAAAAGATACAGTTCATCAACTTCGCCATGACTGTGGCGCGTCTCGCTCTCCACAAGTATCTGCCCAACAAGCGGGGTGATTGCCTTAACTGAGTTCGGCACAGAGATGATTCCTATCACTGTCAGCCCTGCATCTATCAGCCGTGCATGGACTCGCTCACCAACCGCCCAGACTTCGGGTTTGGCCGGCACAGCCGCAAGCGTCTTGATAGCATAATCTGCAACCACATCATTAAATTGGCCCACCAGTCCCTGATCTGAACCGAACACGACTGCGCCGATCGTACGCGCAACTGTTTTCTTTTTCCGTTCCATAATCAATGGCGACGGTCCGTTTTCCCGGAAGCATACACCCAATCCCAACTCCACAATGCGATAGTAATCATCCAATGCGCGTACCGATTTTTCATATTGTCCAATGCTCGATGCGGCAACAGCCTTCATCGTGCGGACGACGGATTGGAGATCCTTAGCTCCGCTGATCTTTCGGCGCAGACTCGCCGTTGTGTCGCTCATTGCGCCTCCGGAAATTTCTGTTCGAGTTTGGGCTGGTGACTCCTGTGATCGTGTTGCCGACCGAGGATGCTTTCAATCATACTAATAAGCTTATTAGTTGCTCCATCGACAGCTTGCTCCAAGGTCGCTGCCTGGTCTGTGACTGCGATAGGTTTACGGCCTTCGAGGCGGGCTTCCATCATACAGCGTTTATCGTTTGAACCGGGCTTATCGCCGTTCTCATCGCTCAGGTGGACCTCCAACCGTGTTATGTGATCGCTAATTCGACTTAGAGCACTCTCCATTCCACTCCTAAGCTGTGCAACTAAAACTTCGTGACCTTTGATATGGTTGTCCGTATTGATTTGGATTTGCATTATTTTGTCCTCTTGTGTAAGTGATCGAATAAATTTCATTATGTGACATACCATCCCATTATGACCGACATCAGTACATCCGCCTTGTACAAACTTCGGATATGCGAATCATTAGGCGCAAACTCTCCGTGATGTCGCTCATGCCTTCCCCTCAGATTCATGTTTGGGATTAACTTCCGTCTGAACGTCCGGTTTGGATTCAGGTTTCGTTTTGACCTTGGGATCAGGTTTAGGTTCTGTTTTTACTTCGGGATCAGATTTCTGCTTGAGTTTAGTTTTTGGTTGTGTATCCTCTTTGGATTTTTGTTTAGGCTCGGGTTTTGGTTCTGGCTTGGACTCATTCGGTTTGGAGTCGGATTTGGCTTTGACTTCAGGTTTAGTCCCGACCTTAGCTTCTGGCTTAGGCTCTGCTTCGGCGTCGGACTTGGGATCGGGTTTTGCTTCAGGTTTGGGCTGGAACTTCTCGAGCACTTTGCGGGCGATTTCGATAATCGTTTTACGATCCTCATCACTCAATTTGTCAGCGGTATCCAATCGCTTACAAACCTCCATAGGGATATCCGCCACTGCCTCCTGCAAGGCGTGCTCGGCGTCTGTCATTTTCTCAAGTGGCACGTTGTCAAAGAAATCTGCGTTCAACGCAAGCAACACAACGATTTGCGCAGGCACTGACACCGGGGAAAATTCCGGCTGTTTGAGGCAGGCACGAATTCTCCTTCCGTGCTCGATAGTCTTGCGTGTGTCTTCATCGAGGCGGGCTCCGAACCGGGAAAATGTTTCGAGTTCCTCAAACTGCGCATAGCCGAGCTTGATATCACCCGCGACTGCGCGATAAGCTGCGCGCTGCGCTTTACCTCCAACGCGTGAGACGGATTTTCCGACATCGACTGCGGGCAGCATGCCCAATTCGAATAGCGATGGCGAAAGGTAAATCTGTCCATCCGTGATAGAAATCAAGTTAGTCGGAATATAAGCGGAAATATCCTGCGCTTCGGTTTCGATGATGGGCAGCGCTGTGAGAGATCCGCCGCCAAGTTCCTTGCGCAGATGTGTTGCACGTTCGAGCAGCCGTGAGTGAATATAAAAAATGTCGCCGGGAAACGCTTCGCGTCCTGGCGGACGACGCAACATGAGAGACAGTTCGCGATAGGAGCGTGCATGATGGGTAAGGTCGTCGTAAACGATTAGCACATCTCGACCTGCTTCCATGAAAGATTCCGCGATGGTTGTCGCGGCGTAAGGAGCAATGTATGCAAGACCAGGCGGGTCGTTCCCCTCGGTAACGACGACGATGGTGTAGTCCATGGCACCCTTTTCTTTTAGGGTTGCCACAGCTTTTGCGACAGCGGACGCACGCTGACCGATGGCACAATAAACGCATATTACATTTTTGTCGCGCTGGTTGAGGATAGTATCGATCGCGATTGCGGTCTTGCCTGTTTGACGGTCGCCGAGAATCAACTCGCGCTGGCCGCGGCCGACAGGAATGAGTGAATCGATAACTTTGATGCCAGTCTGGAGAGGCACTGTGACAGGCGCGCGGTCCATAATAGCTGCAGCGGGGCGTTCAACTGGCAGACGTTTGTTCGAAGCCACCGGACCGTTGCTATCGAGTGGCCGACCGAGCGGGTCTATGACACGACCCAGCAATCCATCGCCCACGGCTACATCCATGACACGGCCAGTGCGCTGGACTTCATTTCCCGCATGAAGATGCCAGTATTCGCCGAGCAGAACGACGCCAATTTCATCCGCATCCACATTGAATGCAATGCCGAGTACATCACCAGGAAATGTCACCAATTCATCAAAGCCTACTCCGGGAAGACCCAACACTTTTGCGATGCCAGTGGCAACACTCGTGATCGTACCCACCTCCCGTGGTGTCAATTGCGGTGTGTATGCTTCCCGCACTTGGCTTATTCCAGCAAAGGTGTTATCGAAAATGTTCTGGAGATTCTCGAGTTCCATGTTCATTGGCTCTTTGTTTTGGGCTTGGGTTCATCAAGCTTCGGCTCAGCTTTGGCTTCAACTTTTGCTTCAGGTTTGGGATCTGCTTTGGTCTCAGATTTTTCATCCACCTTGGCTTCAGGTTTGGGCTCCGCTTTGGTCTCAGGTTTTGCATCCACCTTTGCTTCTGGTTTGGGCTCCGCTTTGGTCTCAGGTTTTGCATCCACCTTTGCTTCTGGTTTGGGCTCCGCTTTGGT
>Ga0182011_10002997_pt1 | contig 13988 bp, 10 predicted proteins | sample 711E1DmetaG_FD_120481 | JGI IMG/M metagenome (GOLD analysis project Ga0182011, IMG submission 120481) | Permafrost microbial communities from Stordalen Mire, Sweden - 711E1D metaG | ecosystem: Environmental > Terrestrial > Soil > Wetlands > Permafrost | place: Sweden: Stordalen | collected... | reverse complement strand
CGGTTGAAAGCCAAGCACGAGATACATGGCGGGATAATCGGCGGGTCCATCGATAGCGTGTCCGCGGGCACGCTGGTCACCGGCTCCCTGGCGGGCGCGCCGCCCGCAAGCAACCCGTCGTTCACGCCGTTGGGCCGCATCATTTCGATTATCGGCAGGCCGGAAGCCGCTACACCGTTCTTCAGCGCGAGGGTCACTTCGTGGGACCATACCACCGGGACCATCGGCGTCACGCCCGACCCGAATGGCATCGTGCAGGCGGGCGACTGCTTCGTCCTGCGCTTCACCGCGGATGCTTCGAACGCGACCGCGCCAACCTCGATCACCGACTCGGGTTGCAGGAACAACGTCTATCCCAACGGACTGATGCCCGGCGCGGAAGTCGGCAATCTGGTCCGGGTGATTCAGGGCGCCTCACGCGGGACGCCGCCGCGGAAGATCACCGCGAACACGGCGACCACCATCACCTGGGATCTCCCGATGGTCATCAACCCCGGCGATGTGTGGATCATCGAAGAGCCGACGTGGCCGTACTCCTGCGACACGACCTCGCTCGACAACGGCAACCCACTGGCGGTGACGACGATCAACATGCCCACCGGCAACTTCGTGAACGAGACCCTCGTGATCGCGGGCTTCACGGTGGACGTGAACGGCAATGAATCCCCCGATGGTGATGCGCCGATCCGCGAGGACTGGGTGTTCGGCGCGGAAGGGCTTTCGAAAGTCGCCGGCCTGGTGTTCCAGATGCTAGGCACTCTGGGCGTCGAATCGAACGCGGCGCAGCCCCTGTATCTGAATGGCCCAGTCACCGTCGGCGATGTGAAGGCATACGTTCAGGCCGCCCCAACCGGCGCTGGGATCACGTTCACGATCTATGTGGGCGGCGCCGCGTGGCTGAGTCTGACGATTCCGGCGGGCTTGACCTCGGTGGTCGCCACACCGCTGCAGATCGGTGCCCTTACGCAGATCCCGGCAAACACGGCGGTCTCCATTGGCATCACGGCGGTGGGCACCACATTTCCTGGCGCGAACCTCTCGGTCTTCATTTACTCGTGATCCTCGCAAACAGAACCGACGCTACAGGGATCAAATAGGCTTTGGGGTGGCCTCCTGGCCAAATGCCGCGCTCATCATTCCCATCGTGGCAGCAAGCCAAGGTATGGCCTCAGCACAGATCTCATCTGCCAATTGCGGCGAACACAGGTTCTTTGAGACAGGAAAGGCCGGAACGCCGCTGGCGCCGACGACCACGTTCCATTGAGCACTGAAAGGATCGCCATGCGTCGCGCTGTTAAGATCGTGCGTGAACCCTCTCGTAGTCGGAAACTTGCCCTGGAGAAGCTCCTTATTCAGATACTCCACCATAGCCTGGAGATTAGGACGCTTGTTGTGCTTCCAACCGTTATCCCAAATCTCCAGCGCATCAGGGTTCTTGGATAAGTAGAGAATGGTGACTGCCCGCTCAGTGACGGGGCGTATCAGCACCTTTGCACCGAACAGGTAGCCTTGGCGAATGAGTTCGCGAATCGAGAGCGCAAGCGTGATTGTCTGGGGCACCAATATGCATAGGGCGCGCTGGAGACTCGACAGCGGTCGGCCATGAGACGCAGGAGCGCATTTCGAGTTCAATTCGAGACATGCTGAAATCAAGTTATCGAACTGAAATAGCAGCTCACGCCCAAGGTATGGCTCGTTAGAAGGCGTAAATATCGGCGATGACACGACGTCCTCCGTTGCAACGGTATCACAAGTCACCTTTCCTCTCCTGATGTTCAAACGGGAACTCTGACCGTGGACCAGATATCCAAGCTGCAGCCGCATCGCACCATGCACTTGCAGGGTTTCGATGACTACGGTGCGGCGGCCGCGCTGTGGGGCGCGTCGGACACCGGCTTCACCGTCTCCGGCGTGTTCCGCGATATGGCCGACTTCGCCGTGCTGGTGCTGTTTCAGAAGGACGACCCGTTTGGGCATCCGCTGTTCTCGTATCTCCCGGATGGCGATTTGACAGGCCTCGTCCTCGATTTCGATGTCACCTGGCAAGGCATCCAGTCCTTGGAGTCGCTCAAGAACGCGTGGACCGATTGGAACGCGCTCGACTACTCTGTGAACGGCGTCGGCCACACCGATGTGAAGTGGATGGGCACGCCTGGGATCACGGTCACCTGCAACACGACTGGCCGCACCGGAGCCTCGGCCACCTATGTCCTCAACCTGAACAGCCCGCAACCCGGCGACAGGGTCACCCTCTGGTATCAGAACCAGTCGTTCATCAGCCCGGCCATTTCGGCATCGCACGCGGCCACCGATCAGGCGATGTGGTGGCAGGGGAACGCGACCTACAATCACTGGGTCAGGGTCGGCTCGGCCACGTACTCCTGCCTGGAAGACTCGCTGAACAGCGCGGGCGTGGCAAACAACATCGCCGCCCAGATCAACGCGACCGATCCGAACTGCACTGCGACTACCGGCGGCACCTACGGCAACGATATCTTCATCACGTTGAAGCCTGCGGTGTCCGGGCCGGTTGCGATTTCGAGTTCCGATGGATCGGCCGCGGACACGCTATCGCAAGTCACCGCCGCCACGATCTTGCAGTCCATCGCCCAGCAGATCAACGCCGTCAATTGGGTGCAGAACGGCCCTGCGGTGCTCAGCGCTACCGTCGTCGCTCCGAATCAGTTGGTGATCACGGCCGCGCCAGGCGCCGACGGCAACATGGTGGCGTTCTACCAGACGGACAACAACAGCAGCAGCCGGCTGTACTTCACCGCGACCAACTGGAATCTGTCGGGCGGCTCGTCGGACAACGTGTCCTGGCACGTTCACATCGATTTCACGGCCCTCGGCTGGAGCAACGTTGACAAGGTGTGGTGGACCATCGCGCCAGCGCTCCCGAACAGCCGGGCATACCAGTCCACCGAGTGGAAGATGGTCGTCACCAACTGGACCGTGACCAGCAACCCGGCGAGCAAGCGCGCTCTCAAGGTGGCCGGGCCAGGTTCGGTTCGCATCGAGGAAGACAGCACCTGGGTGAGCACTTCCGGGTACTGGGAGCAGGCCCCCGGCAACGATCCCGTGAACGGCGCGTTTGCCTTCTGGAGCCAGGGCCGGGCGGTCCGTGCGGCGGCTGCCGGCGCCAGCGTAACCATTGAGACCCATTGCCAGTACGCGCACGCCATGTACGTCGGCACGCGCCTCGACACCAACTGCGGCATCGTGACCGCCACGCTGGACGGCGGCGCGCCAGTGAACCTCGACTGCTACTACCCCACGCCCACGACCTCCCAGACGCGGCGCCTGCTCTTCTCCGGCGTTTCGGCGGGACAGCACAAGGTCGTTATCACGCTCTCGGGCAACAAGAACCCGTCGAGCCAAGGCTGGTATTTCTATTTCGATTTCCTCGAATGCGCGGTCGCGAGCGACGTTCCCGATCCGGTAGCCACGACCGCCGCGGTAGCGGTGGCCACTGACTTCGATACCGACAGTACCTACAAGCTGTCGCCGCAGAGGCTGGTGTGGAACATTCGAAAGCTCGGGCTACTGGGCGAGATTGACCATTACTGTGGCGTTTTCTGGTGGAAGCAGGCGGTGGCGTCCGACCCGGCGTACCCCACGTGCACAGTTGCCTTCTCCGGCAACTGGAACGACCAGGATGTCGTCTGGCTGCACATTGGCGGGTCCGCGATCGGCAAAACGGTATTCGGCGGGCAGGACAGCAGCAATACCATCGCGCGGCACTTCGCCAACTTCATCAACGCGATCTTCGACGGAGTCTGGGCCACGGCTGCTGGCAGCGTCCTCGCGGTTACGTCCCACTCGTTTGGCAGCGTGTGGCAGTACCACGTCTACACGGAGTTGCCCGCGTCGAATACCGGCACCGGCCACGCCACCGTAACCGGCGATTTGCAGGGCGGCACATACGGCGCGACGTGGGTGATCGACCCGACGCAGACGCCGGTGCTCAACCGGGCGTTCCGCGACTGGAACACTGACTTCTTCAACCAGCTCAAGGCGAACCACATGAGCGTCGTCTGCTCGTTCTCGCAAGAACTGGTGCAGCCGCCGGACAACCCCGCTGGCGGCGCCGTCTGGGTTCAGCGGTTCCCCGACGGCGCTCCGGTCGAAACCGCAACCGGCTTCGGGACGCTGAACAGTTCGCAGATCGCGTTCAGTTCAGGGCCGCAGAACTACATGGGGCAGGCCTTCGCCGCGATGGCGGGCCTGATGCTGGCGGCGGGGCTGACGCCCAAGCTCCAGTTCGGCGAGATCCTCTGGTGGTTTCAGGCGAACGCCTCCGGCATGGCGTTCCACGATGCCGACACTGCGGCCGCGGCGCACTCGGCGCTCGGCCGGGCGCTGGCGACCTTCCACACACCGAACGACGATCCATCGGTCAACAGCTATGCGGATGCGAACTTCCTCCGAACGCGCCTGTACAACTACGTGGCCGCCATCCAGAGCTACGTCCTGTCGCAGTGCCCCTCTGCCGTCTTCGAACTGCTCTGGCCGATGGACGTGAACGACCCGGACAACTGCAAGCTGCTGCGGTACATCAACCTGCCTTCCCAGTGGACAACGCGGGCGAGCTCCGGCTTCGACACGTTCCTGATCGAGGGCTACCAATACCCTGGCGTCAACCACAACCTCGACCAGGCGGCCCGATGTGCGGCGTACCCATGGAAGGAACTCGCCTGGGACCCGGTCCACTGCCGCTACCTGATGGGCCTCTACTACGGCACTTGGCCATGGCTGCGGGAGTTCGTCAACGCCAGCCGTCTCGGGCTGCCGGCCATCAAGCTCTGGGCCTACGACCATATCTGCCTTTTCGGATGGCCAGTCCCGCTGCCAACGGGCGATGACCGCTCATTTCTCTACTGATTCTCAAGAAGCAGCAGGTGAACCGAAGATGAACCAGAGACTTTCCACACTCGCGCCAGTGATCATTCTCCTGGCATTTGCCCGCTGCGCCGCGGCGCAGACCACAGCGATTACGGCCACTTTCACGGACCCGATGGGCGACCTCCTGTCGGGATCGTGTTCGATCCAGGGCGTCGGCGGGTTCACGGCTGCCACCGGCTGGCGCGTCATCGGCGCGCCCACAGCGGTGAGGTTTTCGGGTGGCGCATTCAGCGTTTCTCTCGTCCCCACCGACAGCGCTTCTTCGTCCTCATTGGCTGTCCAGTACTACCGGGTGACGTGCGCGGTGCCACTTCAGATCGCGGGCGGGCACACGATCCAGCCGTACTCCTGGGGGCCGCGATACTGGTCGGTGCCGACGAGCTCCGTCAGCGTCGATATCGGCGCCATCGAAATGACTTCGCCGCCCCCGCAGCTGGTACCCATGATTCCGCTCACCACTCCGCCGCAGGACGGCCAGTACATCAAATGGAGCGCCGCCCAATCGGCATGGCAGCCAGTGACCTTCGCCGATCAAGAGACGCCAGCGGGCGTTGTCGATGGCGTCAACGCGACGTTCACTCTCGCCGCTTCGCCAACGCCGGCGGCCGGTCTGCTGCTGTTTCGCAATGGCATGGCCCAGAAGAACGGCCAGGATTACTCTCTCACGGGCAAAGTGATCACGTTCCTGACGGGTGCTATCCCGGCCCCTGGCGACACGTTGCTCGCCTCGTATCGATACTAGGCGGGACTGTCCAAGCCGCGGCGACCCTGCAACTGCCGCAGAGCCTGATTGGCGCCTTCGCCCGACAAGTTCTCCAGCCGACTCTATTGCCGGCAACGAACCGCGCCCAGCGGTCTCCGGGCAGAAAGAGGAACACCATGAGTCTCATCACTTCGGCGGACCACGCGTTTGCGGTGGCCGCACAAGACGTAGTCAAAGCAGCAAAGGTCGTCGAGCAGGCGGTCTTGCCTGTTCTGAAGAAGGCGGCCTCCAGCGAAACCACTGTCGAAGCCGTCACGGGCCTGATCGACCCGATGGCGGTCGGCATCGAACGCACGGCGTTCGCCGCGCTCGGCGTGATCATCCAGAGCATCACGGCAGCAGGAGCGGCCGCGGCTGGCGGCGGAGTCAACGTCTCCCTGGACGCCGCACTGCTGGCCGACATCAAGGCCATCACCCCGACGGTCAAGGCCAAAGCTGCGACGCTGCTGGCGTCTGTGGGGGCGCCCGCTCCGGCCACCGCGTAAAGCGAAGGAGGGATTTCGAGCACCGGGGGCGCGGGCAGCGCCCCCGGAACGAACGGCGTTCAAACTTGGGTTGGATCGGCACCGCCGTGCGCGGAAGTTGCGCCCTTCGGTGGATGCTCCGCCAGTTCCGCACCCATTCGCCGCCACGACTATAGGTCAGTCCAAGAAGCACTGTCTCCAAACCGAAGGGCTGTCATGATTCCAGGAAACTTGAGTCCACTCGCCCTGGCAAATGCATGTTGCGGGCGATGCGCTGGCGTGGGAGAACTTCAGATAGGGAACGGCCATCGCATCTGCCCCTGCGTTTACCGGCGGGTGTTTCGTGCTTGCAGCGCGAAGTGCCAGGAATTGCGGCAGCGTAGGGGCGAGTATGCGCGGTCTTTGGCGGCGGAACGGAGCGGCGGCCGCTGGGACCGCCGCAGCTCGAGCGTTGGCTTCAATGCCGCCGAATACCTCGCTGATTTCGAGCTGGTGGCGCGCCGGACGCTCCGCGATCAGCCACTGGAATGCGCGGTCTTTTGGTATAGCTGCCTCCACCGCCTTCCGTGGCGGCTGTGTGTGCAGTTGATCTCGCGAAACTTGGGGCAGCCGTTGAGCCGAGGCAGTTTCTTCCACGTCCTGTACTACATCGAGGAGCGGCTTGGCCAGGCATTTCTGGAGTTGCAGCCGTACAGCGTGCTGCCCTCAGAGTACTTTTCGGGCGGGTCACGAAGCGCGCCGGCCTTGCCGCATGCCGCCAGTGGGGTCAACACCGTTCAGACGAGCGATGGCATAGGCGGCAGAAGCACACCGTCCGCGGTTTCATGAGCGTTGTCCCCAAGAAGGCCGGCCTGACGGTCACCAGCAGCCGTCGCGAGTCCGACAGAGCGCACGTCTACGAGGCGCAGTAGGAGGCCCGAAGGGAAGAGCAGTGCGTACGTCGGCGCACCTTTGAACATCAGGAAGCTGGCCAATTAGCGAGCGCCGGCGTCGCTGGCCAAGGTGAGTGGGAGGCAAACCGAAGGAGATCGGCGGCTGCCGAGGTCGATTCCCGTTAGCACTACCATGTCTTCATAGAGTTACGGGCGCCGAGCGACAACAAGTGACAACGCGCGGCGCGCCAGCGGAAATTCCTTCCAAAAAGCACTGAAGTCGGCTGTCGGCAGTGGTTGTACCACGCCCAAGCCGGGCGCGCCCGTTGCGCCGGAGCCCAGGCCTGGCAGGACACGCTGTCCCGGCGCGCGGAGGCGCAACGTGGGCCACGTGTGCGCGAACGTCGGCGCAACGAGGCGCCCACCGGTTACCGCCAGAGTTCAGGGTCGCCCGTCCCTAAGCGGTATTCCAGGAAGCTCTTCATGGCCGCTGATGACTGCGATAACTCGCGCATCTTGTAGGCCAATCCGAGATCTTTGCTCTCGACGATTTCCGCATACGTGAGGCCTTTGCTGCTCCCGGAATCGTCCTCAGGGATGAAAACAGTATCCCAGTAGAACTTGCGGCTGCCCCGCGGGCGATCAGCGATTTTTCCAGCCCGCTCTCCCACAAAAGTTCTGACCTGCTTCCCGTCGCAGTACGCAACTACAGCCCGCGCCACGGCGCGCCGCCCAGCGGACCCGGTCTCCTCTACGAAACCGTCCTTCAGCGTGTCCCACATCGGCTTGGTCAGCCCGCCCGGATAGGATCGGTCCGCATACTCAGAGAAGATCAGCCCTGCGTGTTCGACGATGCACGGCACCTTCAGTTGGCTGTAAGCGGAAACAACTTCCGCAGAGACCATCACTGAGAGGTCAACATTAAGGATCTCCTGAATCGGTACCGGTCGGATATCGAATTCGAAGGCCTCGTCGATGCGTGTACCGTTTGCGAGCGAACACTCCCGAAGGAAGGTCTCGCTTTCTTCCTTCTTGAACGGGCTGCTCGTAACGTATACGACCCTGATTCTATTCTTTTTGGCCATGGTCAGCTCCGAATATCGTTAAGTAATTCAGCAACGGCTTCTGTCCGGCCTCTGCCATCGATGGGAATTACTTCAATGTTGCGCTCTTGAAACAGTCGTCGCTCAAATTGCGAAGGATCTTGAACAACGATATAGGCCCGGCGCCCGCTGCTGGTGTTCGGGAGTCTCGCGAAACGCTCTTTGACCTGCCTGAACAAGTAAGCAACATTGGGGTCGCGAAAACTGTATCCCAAGAAGAGAACCGACCGGTTCAGCAGGTCGCTCCAGAGCCTGAGGTCCATCGGCTCTGTAAACTCCATCCGCCGCTCGTAGTCGGATTCTGTCAGCACCATGCGGTCAGGGTGATTCCAGTCACCGTGAAACTTGATGATCTCAGTCGTGTTTGGCTCGGGGCGCATGTGCTCTTCGATGGCGACCGCCTGGTACTGGCGTTTGTGGAGCCCGAAGCTCCTTTCTATGAAATCATCGAAGTTCGTCGTGTAGACGATGCTGCACACGCTCATGAGAGCCAGCTCGTTGTGGATGGGTGACTTCAAGATCGCCTCGTCGGGGGGATTCATGCTCTTGAGCAGCCAGTTGGTCAGCCGGGTTTGGCCGCTGAACTTCAGCTTGAAATACTCAAGAATCTGAAGGTCGGTGCCTCTCGCCCTAATCAGTTGTGGCTCTTGAAACCCCAGCTCAGTTGCCGCTCGATTGACCATCTCCTCCCAAGAGGGTCCCCGACGAGTGACGCCCGCCTCGGGCCATTCAACTGAGGCTGACACGCCTGCTCCTATAAACGGAAGCAGCCGCCCATCGCGGTACAGGCTTCGCAGTTCCAATGGTGCGCTCATGAGAGTTCCTTGCGCGCCAACAAGCGTGTGAGCGCGTGCGTGTGCTCGATGTTGTTGTGAGGATGCCGCTCAGTCAGATCCGTATCGGAACCGGCAACGATCTGCCAGCCGGAAAACGCCGCCAAGTAATCGGCGTGAGACAGCAAGGTGGGCGCAAAGTCAGGATGGGCGATCAGGTCTTGCCGTCGTGAGTTGAAAGCGCACAGAACGAAGTACCCGGAGCATCGCGTTGCATTCTGGAGCCGCCCCAGCACATCCATGAGTTCTGAAATGGACGGCATGCAGTGCAGCAGGCCATAAGCTACAACAACATCGTAGAATTCACGGGGGAGGCCGACCTGCCGAATATCTCCGATCTGCCACCTCATACCGGCCGACCTCGGCCAGTGCTGCCGTCCATTGCGAATTGCAATTTCCGAAAGGTCAATAGCGTCGACAAGCGCTCCGTGGCGCGCGAGAAATGCTGCATTTTTTCCTTCTCCGCAGCCCGCATCCAGAGCCTTTAAGCCAGAAACAGCGAGAGGCTGCTCCACCAGCAGCCGCACAAAAGACCCAGGTTCGGTGCCCCAGAAGCAAGGGCACTCGCGGTACCCATCATCGTAGCCCCCATTCACTGCCGGCCAACCTCCGTGATTCCCAGTTCAGCCATCAATTCTTGGATCGTCTCTCGATACTGGAGGCGCCCAGTCCAGTTGTACAAGACGGCGTCCGCGATTGCAATCAGACCTTCGACCTCGGTCTCCACCGGGGCACTCCTGACAGAAAGAAACTCGTTCACCGCAGCGCCCTGTGCGATGCGGTCGGCGTAAAAAGAGAACGCAAGATCTGCCGGGGTGTGGACGAAGACGATGCCGAGATTCGTATCGCCGGCCAACCTCCTCAGATTGACGAGCGTAGCCCGTTGTCGAAGCCCATCGATCAGTATCCTGGGGGTACTCTTCCGGTGCGCGATCTCCAGAAGCCTTCTCGCTAGCCGCTCCGGTCCGCTGGATTCGCTGATAAACCTCCAGGCGATCTCCTGGAACTCCGCTCGCGGAGTCTGAGGGACGGGCGGAACCCCAAGAAGCTGGGCCACAACCTCGCCTGTATTGATTTCGTCGTAGCCGAAGTCATCTTTCAGAACTTCGGTGGCCAAGGTCTTGCCGCTGCCGACGGGACCAATTACACATAGAATATGCGGCGGTCTAAGAGGCCTTCGCCTAAGCAGCCGGTACGCGGGCCGGACGAGGACTAGACGGGGAGCAAACTCGCGAAGGCAGAGCTGGGACCAATACTCGAACGTCCAAAGCCAAACACGCCCAGGATCGCGCGCGGAAATCCATCGCAATTGAGTGATTGCCTTCTCTCCCCGCTCCGGTTGGTCCCATTGAGCATTCGGGCTGACTTCGTAGCGCATCACGAAAGCGAGGTGCCTCCTACCTACGTCAGAGGAGTCGTCGTTGATGATGCCAATCAGTTCGAGGCCCTCGCGCTGGCGCAACCGTTGGATGTCCGCCGAAGGCAACTTGAGCTCCTCCATCAACTCACGCGAGGCGCACTCGAAGATCCCGAGGGTGTCAACGTTGAAGAGGTCCAGGTCTGTCTCTACTACGTGGCCACCGAAACCGACGCAAAGGGCTCCTTGAAGGAACTTATCGACTCTGTTGTATGTGCCTCTCCGATAAGAAAGGATCGAGTCGCCTCGGCAGACCAGGACATAGGTCAGCACCTGGGTGTAGGCGTTGTCTTGCTCAACGTCAAAACGATGGATGTAGTGCGGCTGAAGGCGCGTCAGAATGGTCCTCGCGGCCCTCTTGCAGGTGGTCTGGATTCCTTGCCAAGTGGTTACTGCATCAAGCTCAGCCGCTCGGTACACCAGTACCTTCTCCCTGACTTTCGGCGGGCGGATAGGCTTCGCGTCAAAGGGCGCCTTGTCACCGTCAAGCAGCGCGCGCAGGTAGAAGCGGCCGGGTGCCGTTCTAACAAACGGTGACACATCCCCAAAGCGCCGGATGTGGACACTCAGTTTGGACTTCATCGTCTGGAAAGGCGTTTTTCCAGCCACATTATCCGAAAACAGTTGCTGATTCTGACCTATATCTATCAGCTCGCGGGGAGACATGGGCCGCCGTTCTGCTTCCATCAACCGTTTTGCGACGATGAGGAATTCACTTCTCATGAACACCTCGGCGCACTGGCTTCTTCGCCGCCCTGGATCGCGGCGGAAACACAAACACAAATTCGTCAATGGTCCGCCGGTGTTCGATCTGAGGGCACAACCGACTCGGCCTAGTGACTACCACGTGCTGCGGTGGATCAAAGAGGCGCAGAACTTCATCGTGATAAGCATTGCTGACCAGAACAAGCGCCCCACGATTGGCGGCCTCATGGCAACAGCGGGCCAGGCGCTTTTGGTCTTCCCAAGAGAAATTCCGCTCGTTGTAGCGAATGAAGCCGTTGTTGTTGTGGGCAACTGTGTATGTCGGATCGCAATAGACGAGATCGCCTTCGACAGCCAAGGACAGTGCTTCCTCGAAGTCGACAGCGGACAGCTTGGACGACCGCAGCGCACCTGCAGCCGATTGCAGCAGGCGATATTTCCACAAAGGAGCAGTGGTACGCTCGCCGCCTCCGAAGGGAACATTGAAACCGCCCTGTCCGTTGAGACGGTACATTCCGCCGAATGCTGTTCTGTTCAGGTAGAGGAATCGGACCGCCCGCTCCAATGTCGGACCTGTTCGTTGCTTGCGAAACCGGTCATAGGTCGCTTGGTTCACGGGCAAGCTCCGTAGACGTTGAAGAAGCTCTTCGGAATTGTTCTTGACCTGGCGGTACGTGTTGATCAGATCCGCATTGACGTCTGACAAGACGGACTTCTTTGGCCGCAGCGCGAAGAAGAGGGCGCCACCGCCCAGAAACGGCTCACGGTAAGTCCCGTACTCCTGCGCGCCGATCATCCGAATCAACGTTGATACCAGCCAACGCTTCCCACCTGGCCACTTTAGGAACGGTTGAACGCAGAGTTCCCTGCTGTCGGCCGTCGGGTGTTCCTTGTTCTTCCCGTCCTTTGATGCGCGATCCACTGTCGACTGCCCTTTCATCTTAAGCGCGAGCCCCCAAGCCTGCCCGTCTACTCAGCTTTCCTCGAACCCCGAGTTCTCGAACTTCAGCGTCCGGCAATTCTCTGTGACCGTGCGGACCACGTTGTCAGGCGCGCCGGATGGGATCTCGGCGTCGATCTCCACCGTTATGGTCACCTTGGCGTCCAGCAGGCCGGCGAGGTGCTGCACCACCGAACTGGCGATCACGTCCACGTCGCGCGAGAGGCGAGTGGCGTCGATCTTGGCGGAACCGTGGAAGCGGCGTAGCGCCGGCTTCGGAGGCGGTGGCGGAGGAAGAGGTTGCGGCTGTGGCCGCTTCCCGTCCGCGCCCACGGGCGGAGGTGGTGGAGGCGCCGCAGGGGTCGCGGCGGCCTCGATCTGCCGTGTGGCAACCTCCGGCTTTACCACCACGCTGTTTGCGGTCATCTGAACAGTCGGACGGCGGCCAGCCTCGAGGCCGCGGTACCGGTCGGCTGCGGCATCGTAGAAATCCGCATAGGCAAAGGCCTCTTGCGCCCAAGTGAACCGGCCCACGCCATCCTGGATCGCGTCCAGAATCACCTGGGCGTTCTTGACGCGCGGCAGATAGAGGTACTTGGCGAAGTCATCGGCCAACTGCTTCACGCCGACGTGGTTGCCGCGCCACAGCGGCACCCGGTCAATCTCGAATCGCAGGACCGTGCCGGCCATACTCGTGATCAGCAGCCCGTCGTTCTTCAGCTTCTTCGACGCCCGCTCCGCCAACCACTCCTGCCCCTGCAGCCTGAACTCCTGCCACTCGACCGCGGGGAACGCCTGGCCAGGGTCGGGCCGCTTCTGGCCGGGCACCAGGAGCCAGACGTACGTCTCCGGAATCCTGGCTTTCACCGCCTGGTCGGATTTCAATAGCCGGTCCTTCACCTGATTGGTCTGAAACGTGTCGAGGTTCAGCGGCTCCTTGTCATCCTCAATCGACTTCCACGCCAGGTACGAGCGGACCGCCTTGTCGAGGTCCACGAACCGTGTCTTGTCGGCCGCGAGGAAAAGCAGCATGTTCCCGCAGTTCCGGCCCGCAGAGCCTCGATTCAGAATCTCCGCAGCCTGCAGTCGGCCTTGGCTCGTATCGGTCTTTGCGCTGTGCGCGTAGTCCGGGCTCAGAATCACCAGTTTCGCTTCGGCCTCATCCACTACGTCACTGGAGCCCGCCGGACACACCTGGACCTTCGCGAAGTCCCCGCGATGCCTCGCCTCTTCGGTGAGCCGCTTCCGAATTTCCTCGATCACGTCTTCCGGGTGATACCGCTCGGCCCGCTCCTCGGCCAGCCGGTTCACACTGGGCTGCGTCGAATACCAATAGCGGCTCCCGTCTACGTAGAGGTACGTCGCCTGGTCGGCTAGCTTCCGCAACGCATCGCCAAACGTCCCGGATGTCTCGCCTGGCTGGACGCAGCCCAGCTTGATCTGGCGGTCTTCCAGCCCCTTCTTCGCGGCGTCCTGAGTAGGCGCGGAGCCGAGGTAGAGCGTGCGGGCCACCCGGCGTGCCGCGGAGTACCGCCCCAGCATCGGGTTCTCGCGGTCGATCTTCAGCGGCAGCGAATTCGGCCCGTCGATGTCCTTCTCGATGATCGGGTCCCAGACCGGCGGCAGGTAGCGCGTGAGTTCGCTCTGCACAGCGGGCGCATCCACCGGTACATTCGCCGGAAGGATCATGAGCCCCTTGTCCTCGCGCTCCCATAGCGCGTGAATCACCGCTGACATCAGGCGCAGGACGCCGCGGGTCCGCTGAAACTTATCCAGCGTGGACCAATCGTTGTACAACCGGTCGAACAACTCCGGGTGGATGGGATACGCCGCCTTCATCCGGCGCTCATACTCGGACTTGCCCGCCTCGGAGGGAAACTCCTGCGCATACTTGCGGTACTCGTCTGCGAACGCCTTCACCACCGCATCCCGCGCCGTGAACAGTTCCGGATCGGTGATCGGCTGGAACAAGCGCCGCCGGACGAT
>Ga0182011_10002996_pt1 | contig 13990 bp, 12 predicted proteins | sample 711E1DmetaG_FD_120481 | JGI IMG/M metagenome (GOLD analysis project Ga0182011, IMG submission 120481) | Permafrost microbial communities from Stordalen Mire, Sweden - 711E1D metaG | ecosystem: Environmental > Terrestrial > Soil > Wetlands > Permafrost | place: Sweden: Stordalen | collected... | reverse complement strand
GTGGTACGGACAGCTATTTAGTACCATTTTCTTTTTCAGAAAAAGTCACAAAATGACTAATTATGATTTCGCGCAGACCTGAGCAAATCGGCTCGTGATCGTCATCACTTCCATAACGTTTTCCGGTTTAAATAATGCTGTCATTTCGGAAATACAGAATTCAGGGTATTCGGCAACGGAAGTCCCTTTCAATTACGTGCCAGTCGGGTTTGTAATCAGCCTACGTTTTCCCTTGCCCCATTATTTTCAGGGCGCTTTTAGAGTCGGCGATAAATTCTTTGACCGTCTCCCGCGTATATTTATGGTCTGCCATTTTGCTCAGGTATTGCGGCGGAATGGTGATAATATGCGCGCCGGCCGTCGCCGCGTTCAGGATATCACCCACGGACCGGATACTGCCGACAATCAGTTGGCTCTTATATTCCCAGTGTTCCAGCCATTCCACACTCTCCACGATCACCTCCGGAGAATTGCCGCCTTCGTCCGCGACCCTGCCGGCGAAAAGACTGACATAGCTGGCGCCTGCTTTAGCCGCGAGGATGATCTGGCCGAAAGACATAATGGCGGTGGCGTTCACTGTCACGCCTGATTTCTCCAGTTGCCCGATCAACCCGTAACAGGGGACACCAAATTCATTTTCCACAGGTATCTTGACAACGATGTTATGTCCTAAAGCCGCCAGCCGCCTGGCCTGCTCGATCATTTCTTTACTGTCGTTGGTGGTTACTTCGACGCTGATGGGTAAAGGATCGATCAATCTGGCGATCTTCTTAATCCCGGCCTCTACGTCGTAAACACCGTCTTTCAGCATGATCGACGGATTCGTGGTCACGCCGTCGATGACGCCGTAATTTAACCATTTTTCTATTTCTTTCAAATTGGCGGAATCAATATATATTTTCATTTCAGGCTCCTTTAATAATAAAATCAGCCGCTGTTAAAAGGTTCGTTTTGATCACTTCCGGTTTAATTCCCTGATTATACATCAAGTCACACATTTCACATCTCATTTTGCCCAATAAAATGTTATGGCAGCCGGCATTTTGAGCAGCTTTAATATCGGTGAGATTATCGCCGATAAACCACGAGGCGGAGACATCGATATTACATTCTGCCGCGGCTTTTAAAATCAATCCGGGTTTGGGCTTGCGGCATTCACAATCCAAGCGGTATTGTTTAACGACCGCCTCCGGATGGTGTAAACAGTAATATTCACCATCGAGGGAAATACCGTCTTTTTTCAATAAAGCTTTCATTTTTTCACTTATTTTTTTAAAATTAGCCGGGGTAATGTGGCCTTTCGCGATACCCGGCTGGTTAGAAACGATAATGACCTTGCAACCGCCGTTTTGCAATTTCCTGATAGCCTGCGGTACCCCGGGGCATAGACGGAACTGATCAGGAACGAACGGAGAGTCGATGATCCCTCGTTCGTGAAAATACACCAGCTCGTTCACTACCCCGTCCCTGTCCAGAAAGACGGCCTTTTCTTTAGTCATCCTTTCGATACTCACTAATTATTTAATCGATTCCCATTTCATTTCTGCCGCGCGCAGGCGCGGATGGGAGACCAGGAGATGCCAGATAACACCTTGAAAAGCTTCGGTGTGCGGCGTGACGGTGTCTTTATTGACTGTAGGTATAATGATGCAAGCATCTGCCACTTTGGCCGTGTAACCGCCGTCTCTGCCGACAATCCCTAATATTTTAGCCTTCACTTTTTGCGCATATTCCAGGGCGCGGACCAAGTTAACGCTAATATTCTTTTCCTGGTTGCCGCCACCCACGGACAATACGAAAACACCATCTTTCGCATTCAAGTTACTGCCTTTCAGCCAGGAGGCAAACGAGTTTTCCCAGCCGTCGTCGTTAATGCGGGCGGTCAATTCGGACACATTATCCGTCGGCGCATAGGATTCGATGCCGGCAATTTTACGGAAATCATTAACCGCGTGGGATGCATTCCCGGCGCTGCCGCCGACACCGAGGAAGAAAAGCCGTCCTTTATTCTCACGGATATTGCCAATGACGGCAACCGTTTTTTCTACTGCGTTACGGTCAATTAATTCCGTGATGGATTTTGCTTCTGCCAGGTAATCATTTGCGTACGGCATGATGTTTCCTTTTAGCGCTTAATACAATCTGAACAAAGGGATCAGGTAATAAAAATAATCAGGTGTTTGGTATGTTTTAACCCTTAGGTGTTAACCAGGATTTTAGCACCTTCATAATCGAAATGGAAACGTTCCCATTTTAAATCCATTGCCCGGATTGCTTCGATAACCTTGTGTTTTTCACCGTTTTTGCAGTAGAACATAAAAAAGCCGCCGCCGCCGGCGCCGATCAATTTTCCGCCGAGCGCGCCGTTCTTCATGGCTGTTTCATAACATTCATCGATCTGCGGGGTGGAAATATCCGGCGAACGTTTTTTCTTGGTCTCCCAGTGGGTACGGAAGAGCTCGCCCAGCATATCGACCTGACCTTTTTCAAGATATTTCCGCGTTTCCAACCCGATATCCTTGATGCGGTGCAGGTTTTCCAGTACAGCGGGGTCATCATTCTTACTTTTGGTATCCTGATCGCGCAGTATCGCCGAAGCACTTCTTTCGGTGCCGGTAAAGAACAGGATGAGGTTACTCTCCAATTGGTCGTAAACTTCCGGGGTAACGCGCAATGGTTCGACAAGCACATCGCCGTTCTTTTCAAATGTCAGGCAGGTCAAGCCGCCGAAAGCGGCCATATACTGGTCCTGCTTACCGATCGGCTCGCCAAGTACATCTATTTCGATATGACAGGCCTCTTCCGCGATCTGTTTTTGGGTGATGAATTGCCGCTTGTAGGTGTGCAGCGCATTGAGCAGGGCTACTGTAAAACTGGATGATGTTCCTAATCCGCAGCCGGCCGGCACATCAGCGGTGGAATGTAGTTCGATGCTGTCTTTGATATCGGTAAACAGCAATGCCGCACGAAAGATGCGGTGTTCGATGTCGGCGACGTTCTTCTGTATTTCAGCTTTTGAATAGCTGAGGCGGATATCCGGGTAGAACCGGGGGCTGGCCAGGATAGTGCAGTATTTATTGATTGCCCCGGCGATCAAAAATCCGCCATGTTTGGAATAATAGGATTCGAGGTCAGTACCTCCTCCTCCTAAAGTGATTCTGGTGGGCGCTCTGGAGAGAATCATGATTTAGCTATCCCCTTGATATATCCCTCAAAATCCTGCAAACCCTTTTTAGAACCTATCTCATAAAACCGGTCTTTCACTTCAAAGGCAAGCAGTTGTTCCATTTTGATCAAACGGACAAAAAGGTCTTCGAGTGAATAAGGCTGATTTTCAGGGACTAGTTGAAGGACTTTTCTGTTAAAGATGCTGGCTCCGTAATCAATATATACCATATCTCCGGATTTTTCGAATTTACTATACTTTAATGCCATTCCATTCCCGATTACCATATTACTTTCGTCATAACTGTTGTGATTACGAAGGGCGGTGACAAGACCCAGCTTATTTTGCGATAAAAAATATGCATAGACCTTCTGTAAATCCAGGAAAAGATAGGAATCACCGTACATTACAACGAAATTACCGGCTAAAAGCGGAGATGCATATTTTAGCGCTCCGGCTGTGCCGAGCGGCCGGTTTTCGAGGCTGTAACTGATATGCACTCCATATTTGCTGCCGTTACCGAAAACATCCCGGATTTGTTCTCCCAAATGGCCAAGACAGAGCACTACATCGACGATCCCTTGCGCTTTTAAAATTTCAAGCTGATAGGCCAGGAACGGTTTATTGTTTACTTCTACCAGTGATTTAGGCCGACTTTTTGTCAATTCACCCAGTCTGGTGGCTAATCCGCCGGCAATGATAGCGACTTGAATATCCATTGTGAAAGTACCCTATGTTGCTTTTCTTAACAAACTCTAAACAACCACACTATATCGAAGCTAACATCAAATGTCAATGACTGGTTTTAAGTTATGAGTTGTGGTGAATAAGTCGTGAGCGGTGAGTGCTCAGGTATTGCCTTTAATATGTGAGACTGCCACGTCCTGCCGTCCCCGCAGTGGGAAACCGAAGTACGAGCAGGAAGATGAGAACTCTACCTCCCTCAACCAATCAAAATTTGAATCGCTTCTTGAATATTGAGCCGTTTTTAACCTACAATGTGTTAGTAGCGTCTGAGTGGATTTTTAATAAGACAGGTGATAAAAATGAGTAAATTCATCGAGAAATTACAGCAGGTATTCCAGCCTTCAGCTCAATCGATGGGCTTCCAGGCTGTAAAAGCGGAACTAAGAAGACCACGGATACAATTAGCCGTTTACATCACGGGCACAAAGGCAAAGGGGCTGACCAAAGAGATTGAAGGACCGGACGCAGTTGTTTTACCGGTCAGTGCATCAGGGAATGGCAAAAGTCTCACAGGTGCATGGCTGGCAAAAGGGGATGCGGATGAAGCCGAAAAAGCGATGAACAACGACGCTGATTTTGTCATCTTGCCTGTTACCGGTGACGTATTACCGCCCGATAAGAAAATCGGGAAAATCCTGCAAATCGAGTCGTCAATAACCGATGTGCTTTTACGCACCGTCAATGAATTATCAGTGGATGCGGTGCTTTTGGCGGAAGATAAAGAAAACGAGTCGTCTTTTACCTGGAAACGGATGATGCTGATCCAACGTTTTTCCAGCATGTTAAATAAGCCGCTGCTGATCGAAGTTGCACCCGGGATAAATGAGAAGGAAATGCAAATGGTCTGGGATGCCGGTATCAGCGGTGTACTGTTAAAAACAGATGCGGAGCAGGCGGAAACGTCCGTCCTGGAATTGCGCGCCATCATCGAAAAATTATCGTTCCCTTCAAAGCGGAAACGTGAAAAGAGCCTGGCATTTCTCCCGCGGGCTGAAGCGATAAAAGAAGAACCTGAAGAAGACGGGGACGATGGTGACGGCGACGGAGACGAGTAGCCGTTAAAAACAAAATCCGAATATCGAAATACGAAATAAACTCTAAAGATAAATACAAAACGAGCTATCAGTACATTTTAGCTGAAAGCTAAAAGTATTTCGTGTTCGGACTCAACTATCAGAGATCAGCTTTCAGTTTAGAACCTCACCCTTGGCCTCTCTCCGTACCTTCGGAGAGAGGAAAAAGTTTTAAGTTGGACGATGTTCATGCCCGGATATAGACCTGCAACTCGCAACCTACAGTAGGATAGAGATAGTGGGAAAAAACTAACTAAAAAGCCCCTCACTGTTACAGTGAGGGGCTTTTGTATATCATGGATTTATTAACTTGAATCTGATTATGCCCGGCAGTTGGAACCGGCTAACTGCCATGACTTGCCTTCTGTGGTGATCGAAGGAGCGATAACCATTTCTGCGTTGTGCATTTCGCTGATGGTTGATGCGCCGCAGAAACCCATCGCGGTTCTGATAGCACCGACGAAGTTCTGGGTGCCGTTGGTGACAGAGGTGGGGCCGAACAATATCTGTTCCAGTGAAACGGATGTGCCGACCTTGATACGGGTGCCTCTGGGCAGAACAGGGTTGGGAGTGGACATTCCCCAATGATAACCGTGTCCGGGCGATTCTTTCGCCTGGGCAAAAGTTGAACCCAGCATCACACCGTCAGCGCCGGCAGCAATCGCTTTACAGACATCGCCGCCTTTTCTGAAACCGCCGTCGGTAATAATCGGCACATAACGACCGGAATCCTTAAAATAAACGTCTCTGGCTGCGGCGCAATCGATAGTGGCGGTAATTTGCGGGACGCCTACGCCTAATACTTCGCGGGAGGTACAGGCAGCGCCGGGGCCGACGCCGACCAGCACGCCGGAGATTCCTTCTTTCATCAGGTCGAGACAAGCTGAGTAGCTGACGCAGTTTCCGACGACCACGGGAATCGGGACTGATTTCACGAGTTTGGAGAAAACCAGTCCTTCATAGCTCTTGGAGACATGACGTGTGGTGGTCACGGTAGACTGCACGAAAAGGATATCAGCGCCCGCTTCGACAATTAACTGAGCGTATTTCTTGGTATTGGTGGGCATTACCGTCGCGGCGCAAACGGCACCTGCTTTCTTGATTGCCCTGATCCTTTCCCCGATGAGGTTTTCTTTGATCGGCGCAGAATAGATTTTCTGCATCAGCGCGGTTACTTTTTCATTCGGCGCGTTAGCGATTTCAGCGAGGACATCCGCCGGATTATCATAGCGGGTCTGTACACCTTCCAGATGGAGAACGGCCAAACCGCCCAGTTTGCTCATCAGGATCGCGAAATTGACGTCAGTCACACCGTCCATAGCGGAGGCAAGGATCGGGATACCCAGTGTGATATTGCCGATCTTGAGCGAAACATCAGTCTGTTCAGGATTAACGGTAACGTCCCCCGGGACGATCGCAACTTCATCGAAACCGTAGGCTGGTTTTAACTGCTTAAATTTTGGTGTTGTCATATATTTTTACTTCCTTTTCAGTAATAAATTTATTGGCTACTAAATATTATTCTCATTAATATATCATCAAATAATAATACTTTCAATAGGTGACAGGTTAGGTATATAGATGCAGTTTGTCATTGGTCGTACCGATTGTTTCCGGATGTGGAATCTGTGCGGGTATGAAGTTACTAATGTCTGATTACAGGTTCTCCGTATTTGCCGAAGAGGAATTAACAGGTAAAATCTTGATTAAGTTGGTTAAGATTTTGTTGCAATTATTCCATGAGCAATATATTTATTCGTTTTCCAGTTATTAGCATTATACCAGAATTCCAATAACCTTGATAATATTCTCAATAATATACCATCAAACGGGGGCGATTTCAAGAGTGAGGGCGGATTAAGAAATACAAAACGAGCTATCAGTACATTTTAACTGAAGAACCATATCACCTTCGACTGCGGTCGGAAGGAACCCCAACTTTCTTCTAAATCAGAAAGTTTCCGGAAGTATTTCATGTTCGGACTCAACGGTCAGTTTTAAGTTTGAAAGAACATCACCCATGGCCTCTCTCCGTAAACAGCGAGGGGAAAACGAAGGCACGAGTATTGCGCGTAAAGCTGAATGCTAGACTGGTTGAACTGTGTGGGTTATAATGACTGTGTTTGTGACTGGAAAAGATAATGTATACGCTTTATATTGTAGCGACGCCCATCGGCAATCTGGAAGACATTTCATTACGCGCGCTGCGTATTTTGAAAGAAGTTAAATTGATCGCGGCTGAGGACACCAGGAAAACCAGCCGGTTATTAACGCACTACCAGATTACCACGCCAATGACCAGTTATTACGAGCATAACAAGCTGGCGAAACTGAATCGTATGCTGGATTACCTCGAGCAGGGAGACATGGCGCTGGTTTCCGAAGCGGGGATGCCCGGTATCTCCGACCCCGGGTATGAATTGATCGCGGCGGCGGTAGAGCATGGTATCCCTGTAGTGCCGATTCCCGGCGCATCGACGGTGACGACGGCTCTGGCTGTATCCGGCCTGGCCACCGACCGTTTTACCTTCCTGGGCTTTTTACCGAATAAATCCGCGGCGCGGCGGCATGTGCTGGAGAGCGCCAAAGAGGAAAAGGGCACACTGCTGGTGCTGGAAGCACCACACCGCGTGCAGGATTCACTGCAGGATATGCTGGCGGTTCTGGGCGACCGGCGGATGGCTGTCTGCCGTGAATTGACTAAAATGCACGAGGAAATTTTCCGGGGGACTGTCAGCGCTGCGCTGGCGCATTTCACTGCGCCGAAGGGCGAATTCACTCTGGTGATCGAGGGTAACAGGCATGAGGCCGTGAAAGAGATGACGGTAGATATTAAAGTGAAATTACAGGAACTGCGCGCATCCGGTATGCCCGCGAAAGAAGCGATCGCCGCTGTGAGCGCGGAGACCGGATTATCCCGCAAAGAACTTTACCGCGCCTGGCTTGAGCAAACATAATGTACTTTGAAGCCAATTTAAGATATTATTAAATGAGGCGGTAAAGACACAGCAATTGTCTATTAATTTTGTAATTTGGCGACCCGCTGTATAAAATCGTTTTGGGGAGGAACTAAGGTGAGACGAGGTTGTATTTCTCAAGGTAACATTAAATGCGATAGTTGCGGGATGATGGTTCCGTACGCGGGACGATACATGACCGTTGAAGAAGTGGACGGCGAGGAAAGCAGCGAAGGCGGAGAAACTAAAAATTTCTGCGTTAAATGCTGCGTTAAAAAGAAGTACGCCGAATACCGTGAAGAAAAAGGGGAGAAGGTATTAACCTTCTTCTACGAAGAGAAAAAGCTGCCGAGTTAATATTTTTGCAGGGTAGGGGTTTCATGAGCGAGAAAATCCTGGTTTGTGTTGCGTGGCCTTATGCTAACGGGTTGCTGCATGTCGGTCATGTGGCAGGTTGTTATCTTCCGGCTGATATTTTTGCGCGTTATCAACGGATGAAAGGAAACGAAGTATTGATGGTTTCCGGGTCGGACATGCACGGCACGCCGGTGACATTGAAAGCAGAACAGGAAGGTAAAACTCCGGCAGAAGTGGCGATGTTTTACCACCATGATTTTACCGAAGCGTGGAAAAAACTGGGAATTTCCTTTGACCTGTATACACATACTGAAACCGCCAACCATGCCCAGGTAACTCAGGATGTATTCAAGAAGCTGCTGGAAAAAGGTTATCTTTATACAAATACCGTTTTGCAGGCGTATTGTCCGAGCTGCGAGCGCTTTCTGCCCGACCGCTATGTCGAGGGAACATGCCCGTTCTGTAAAGCCAAGGGAGCCCGCGGCGACCAATGCGATGTCTGCGGCAAACCGCTCAATGCGAACGAGCTGATCGAGCCGCGCTGCCGGCAATGCGGTACGGCGCCGGTGTTTAAGGAAACAGAACATTTCTTCCTGAAACTGAGCGCGTTTAACGACCAGTTGCTGGAGTGGGTGAAAGACCAGGTGCACTGGCGGCAGAATGTGATCAATTTCACGACGCATTATCTGCAGGAAGGATTGAAAGACCGCGCGATCACCCGCGACATCGAATGGGGTGTTCATATCCCGGTGCAGGGGTTTGAACACAAGCGCATCTACGTCTGGTTCGATGCCGTCATCGGTTATCTTTCCGCCTCCAAGGAATGGGCGGCGTCCACCGGCGATCCGGAAAAGTGGCGCGCATTCTGGCAGGCAGACTCCAAGAGTTATTATTTCATCGGCAAAGATAATATTCCCTTCCACACGATCATCTGGCCAGCGATGCTGATGGGTTACGGCGGATTGAATCTGCCTTATGATGTGCCTGCGAACGAGTTTCTCACCGTCGAAAACCAAAAGGGATCAAAAAGTCATAACTGGGCAGTGTGGATAACGGATTATCTTGCCAGTTACGACCCTGACCCGTTACGTTTTATTCTTTCCATTAATATGCCGGAAACCAGCGATACTGACTTTTCCTGGCGGGAGTTTGTGCGGCGCAATAATGATGAGCTGGTGGCCACCTACGGCAACCTGGCCCACCGCGTATTGACGCTGACCTACCGCAATTTCGAGGGTAAGGTACCTGCACCGGCAAATCTGGATGAGACCGACCTTTTATTGACCAAGCAATGCGAAGAGGTGTTTAAAGAAGTAGACGAGTGCCTGTCGCGCTGCCAGTTCAAACTGGCAATCGGGAAGGCCATGACCCTGGCGCACGAAGCCAACCGTTATCTTGACGGCAAAGCGCCGTGGAAGGCCATTAAAACAGACCGGCAGGCGGCGGCCAATTCTCTTTATACAGCCATCGGCGCGATTTCCGCTTTGAAGACGATGTTTTCTCCTTTCCTGCCGTTCAGCGCCCAAAAATTACATACATATCTCGGCTTTGCCGGCACGATAGAAGATGCCAGGTGGGAAATTCACATACCGCAGCCGGGGCAGAAACTGGAGGAACCGCAGGCGCTGTTTACCAAACTCGATGATGAGATTATCGAAAAAGAGACCCAGAAACTCGGACACTAAGCAACAGGAGCCGGAGATTTGGAGTTAAAAGAAATCTACGAGCCGATCCAGAAAGACCTGGCCGTGGTGGAAGAAAGATTGAAAGCAACCAGCGTCAAGGATGCGCCCTGGCTCAATGAGTTGCTGGCGCATGCACTGAAGGGCGGCGGCAAAAGATTGCGTCCGGCCTTGCTGCTTTTATCAGCCCGTTTTTACGATTACGATCTGGAGCGCCTGATGCCGATGGCGAAAGCGGTGGAAATGATGCACCTGGCGACTTTGGTGCACGACGATACGATCGACAATTCCTTTACACGCTGGGGCCGGCCCACTGTCAATAAAATCTGGGGCATGGAAAAGGCGGTTTTGCTGGGTGATTTCCTTTTTGCCAAATCCGGGGAATTGACGGCCAGCACGGAGAATCTTCGCGTTATCAAATTGCTGCCGCAGACATTAATGATCATCACAAACGGCGAGCTGGCGCAATCTGCCAGTTCATTCCAGCTGGGACAATCGCGCGAGCAATATATCTTCAGAATTTCGTCTAAAACCGCGGCGTTATTTGTGATGGCCACCGAATCCGGAGCGGTGCTGAGTAAAGCGCCGGAGAAATCCATCCAGATCCTGCATGACTACGGATATTATCTGGGGCACGCCTTCCAGATCATCGACGACATTCTGGATTTTACCGGCACGGAAGAGGAAATGGGGAAACCGGTCGCTTCCGATCTGTGGCAAGGTACCGTTACCCTGCCAACTTTGATGCTGATGGAGAAGTACCCAAATGATAACCCGGTGAAAAAGTTGTTTCAGGGCGGGGACAAGCAGGCAAACATCAAGCTGGCAATCGACATGGTGCGGAACTCAACCATTATTCCCGAGTGTTTCGGTGTGGCTGCGGATTATTGCAAGAAAGCGTGCAGCGGATTGAAAGACCTGCCGAAAAACCAGGCCGGCGAAGTGATGATCAACCTGGCGGATTTTATTGTCTCCAGAAGAAACTAGACAACACAAAAATCCCAATATCCAAATACCCAATAACCAAATCCCAAATAAATTCAAAATACGAAATTCCAAATCTATTGATGGATTCCCTTTGGTGTTGCACCTGTAATCTTTCCGATGAAAATGATTTTTGGTTTAATCGTTGTATGTACATTTTGACTGTGGTTAAAATGTATTTCGTCCTTAAGGGACTCAAGAAACCGGCTTTCGCCGGTATGGGAATGGGAGGGTTGAGTGGAAAGGTTGCCCTGCCGGGAAATTGATCCCGGTATGGATGGATACGGGAGAGCGGACAGGCCGTCCAGCCCGGAGATTGCCGCGCTTCGCTTTCAATGACGATGGAGGGGGCTCCCCACCCTGAGATTGCTTCGTACCTCGCAATGACGATGTGATATTTTAGCCGAGGCAGGACGAAAAGCGGTTGGTCTTAGAACGGGCGATGACGTTGCTGCGGGGAGATTGGTTTGTTCGTAATTTCAATCATGATTATTACAATTTAGAGAGTTTTTTTTATTATATGACGGCGATACGACTACAATGCCCTATCTCTTTAATGGGGCTATTCGGGAATGACCATTTTGAATTATTTATATGGATTCCTCCCGCGCTTTCTTTTGGAAATTAGTAGAAGTGTGGGATCGATGACGATCAGGTCGTACATTTGCTTCGAACGGCAACGCAAAGTATCTCCGGTTGCGACCTACGAGGAATGACAAGTTATTAAAAATGGATTCCAGTAAAACTGGAATCCATTTTTGTTTTTTCTCATTATCGGGTCAAGCCCGACAATCCAGGAGTTTTCGGACAGCCCCGGAACTAAACTTGTTACTGTTTGGCAGGAGGGTTCATATCGATAGTCGAAGGCCAACTTCCGCCTGGTTGCGGTTTCAATGTGACACCCGGTCCCGGTTGAACAGGGGCCTTGGCTTCCGGCTGTTTTATATCAGGCGTCTTGGTTTCAATTACCTTAGGCGGCAGGGTTTCTCCTCTGAAGATCGCTTCCAGATCATCGGTATCCAGCGTTTCCCTGGTGATCAAAGCCTGGGTTAGTTTCACCAGCAGGTCTTTATTATCGGTAAGAATCCTGGTCGCCAGCGCAGAGGCTTCACTGATAATCCGGTCTATTTCCCTATCAATTTCAAGAGATGTTCTTTCGCTGTAATCCTTGGTCTCAGAAATCTCGCGGCCGAGGAACACAAGTTCCTGTTTATCACCATATGTACGCGGTCCGAGTTTATCGCTCATGCCGAGGTCGGTCACCATTCTGCGCGCGAAACCCGTCGCTGACCGCAAATCACTGGAGGAACCGGAAGAACCTTCGCCATAAATAAGTTTCTCGGTACAAAGTCCGGCCAGAGATACCGCTATGGCGTCCGTTAATCTGGATTTAGACCAATACGCCCTATCTTCGGGGAGCATTCTGGTATAGCCGCCGGCCATACCGCGGGCAATGATGGATACTTTATGCGGAGGGTCGGCGTTTGGCAGTAATTTGGCCACCAGCGCGTGACCTGCCTCATGGTAGGCGGTGAGTTCTTTATCCTTGGCGCTCATCCGTTTGCTACGCCGCTCCGGCCCCATGGCGACTTTATCAATAGCCTCTTCCATTTCCACCATTTCAATTGTTTTTTGATTTTTACGTGCAGCGAGAATTGCAGCTTCGTTTAAAAGATTAGCGATATCAGCGCCGCTGAAACCGGCGGTTTCTTTGGCGATAGTTTCCATGTTGATCGATGCGCCCAGCGGTTTGTTTTTCGCGTGCACTTTTAGAATTGCGACACGGCCGACAACATCGGGCAGATCCAGAACAACACGACGATCGAAACGGCCGGGACGGAGCAGGGCGGGATCCAGGATATCCGGGCGGTTCGTGGCGGCCAGGATAATAATATTGGTGTTCGTATCAAAACCATCCATTTCGGTCAGGATCTGATTCAAGGTTTGTTCACGCTCATCGTGGCTGCCGCCTAAACCGGCGCCGCGGTGGCGTCCGACCGCATCAATTTCATCGATGAAGATGATGCAGGGAGCATGATGCTTTGCCTGGTCGAACAGGTCGCGCACACGGGAAGCGCCGACGCCGACAAACATTTCTACAAATTCACTACCGCTGATCGAGAAGAAAGGCACACCGGCTTCTCCGGCAATGGCTTTCGCCAGGAGGGTTTTACCGGTGCCGGGAGGTCCGACGAGCAAGATACCGCGGGGAATTCTGGCGCCGAGTGCGGTAAAGCGTTCGCGCGCTTTCAGGAAATCAACCACTTCATGCAGTTCCTGTTTCGCTTCGTCTACACCGGCGACATCGTTAAAGGTAACCTGCGGTTTATCGCCGGGGAATAAACGCGCATTGCTGCGTCCGAAACTCATTGCCTGATTGTTGGCGCCGCGGGCGCGGAACAGGAAAAAGAACAGGATGCCAACCATCAGCAATATAGGTCCGAAGGTGAAGAGAATAGTCCCCCAATCGATACTGTTGGGCTGAAAATTAATTACCATAGGCTCTGCGATTTTCAAATCGGCGACTTGATAGATGTTTACGTTGTCCGGCAGGAAGCTCTTGTATGTTTTACCGTCCGTACCGGTAATATTCAATGTTTGACCTTGCACGTTCAGAGTTTTGATTTCGCTGGCTTGCGACATGGTTACAACCTGACTGATGGTGATGTCCTCCGGTTTGGCAGTGGGATTTGAACGGAATACCCAGATAATCAGGGCAATCCCGAGTGCGAATATCAATAGATATAATAAACTTATACTGCGAACTTTTGGCTGTTTCATATTGACCTCTTGTAAGCCTTCAGGCTCCACTTATATTATAGCAAACTTGCAATCAAGTTGGATAGCAAGGCTCATGCGTACTTTCGTATAGTTTAACATAATGATTAGTACAGGAGCTGACAGTAGTAAATAACGAATGATAAGTTGCCAGTGATGAATTAAATAATCAATAGCCAATAATCAAGAAAATCCGACAGAACTGTGAGTCAGCATTTGTGAGCTGACAGTAGTGACGATAGGAGG
>Ga0182011_10002994_pt1 | contig 13992 bp, 11 predicted proteins | sample 711E1DmetaG_FD_120481 | JGI IMG/M metagenome (GOLD analysis project Ga0182011, IMG submission 120481) | Permafrost microbial communities from Stordalen Mire, Sweden - 711E1D metaG | ecosystem: Environmental > Terrestrial > Soil > Wetlands > Permafrost | place: Sweden: Stordalen | collected... | reverse complement strand
GGGCGCAGGTTCCGTCATTGCCCTGTTGAAATGCTCGTCGGGCCGGTTTGGTTCCTGTCTGGAAGCGATCAAGGGAGAGGCGATGGTCGAACTCGCGGCTGCCCAGCGCGGACTCCGCGTTGTCAAGGTTGCGCCCCAAAGTCTCAAAAAAACACTCGGCTGTGCGACGGATCAAAAATGGCGGGACCGGGCCGCGGAGCTGTTCAATCCCGGCGGTAAACGTCGGAACTGGTCCAAGGGCGCGGCCGGAGCAGTGGCCGTTGCTTTCAAGGTTGCGGGAGAGTGACCGGGGTTAAACCCCTGAATGCTCATTCTTTCTCCCGCCTCACCAGCCTGCACTTGATGCAGCATCGGGAGCAAATTTAATTTAGATCGAACAACAACACCTGTGCCTTGCCTTTGCCGGCAAGTTCCAATTTCAATTCACCGCTCACCGCCGCACCGTCACCGGCGGCCAATTGCTCGTCGTTAATCTCAATCTTGCCCTCGGCGACATGAACCCAGGCATGACGCTCCGGCTTGAGCTCGTGCGTCACCGTCTCGCCGCCGCTGAACTTCGCGAACCACAAGTCGGCGTCCTGGTTAATACGGATGCTGCCGTCGCGTCCCGATTTGCTGGCGACCAGATGCAACCGTCCCGGCGCCGCGTTTGGATACGCTTTTTCGCCGTAAGCCGGTTTGGCCCCGGTTTTGTCCGGCTGTATCCAGATTTGCAAAAAATGGACCGGATTCTTCTTCGAAGGATTGTATTCGCTGTGCACCACACCGGTGCCAGCCGCCATGTATTGGAATTCACCCGGCTTGATGACGCGCCCGTTGCCCATCGAATCGCGGTGCTCCAGCTCGCCGGCGAGGACATAGCTGATGATCTCCATGTCGCGATGCGGGTGCTGGCCGAAGCCCTCGCCGGGGGCGACGGTGTCGTCGTTGATGACGCGCAAATCATGGAAGCTCATCCATTTTGGATCGTAATAATCGGCAAACGAAAACGTGTGGTAACTGTCCAGCCAGCCGTGATTGGTGTGGCCCCTTTCATTGGCTCTTCGAATGGTCATCATATTCCCTCCTTCGGATAAGATGCCCCAGTTTGTAATCTCCGCAACCAGGTATTTTTGGGTGCCTGTTACGCATGAATTTCAATGCCGGCCAGCCGAGCCAATTCATTAAAAATGACGTGACAGTTTATCTCCGGCGGTTGCGTCTGGAAAATTTCTGATGCGGATGCGCTGAACCCGTTGAGCCATGTTTTCGACTGGTCGTCGGTTTTCTTACCGGACGCATCGTTTCGGCGTGGTCGGTGGCCAATTGGAAATCCACCTGTTTCTTGAATGAATCCACCTTGGCGATCTGCACTTCCACTTTGTCGCCGAGCCGGATGACGCGGCGCAGTCGCCGGCCAACCAGATTGTTCCGACTTGGGTCGAACACGTAAAAGTCGTCCGCCAGAGTGGAGAGATGCACCAACCCGCTCATCGCGAGGCCTGGCACGTCCACAAAAAATCCGAAGTTGCGCACGTCAATGACGAGCGCCGGATATGTCAGCGGATCGCCGGATTGCAGTTGCCCTTTCAGAAAGGCGTACAGTTTCACGTCTTTGCTGTCGCGCTCGGCATCGGCGGAATTGCGTTCCGTATCCGAAATATGGTCGGCGGTTTCCTTGAGCGAAGACGCGGCGTTATGTTTCCCCTTAAACAGCGCGCGATGCACCACGAGATCGGAATAGCGGCGGATGGGCGACGTGAAATGCGTGTATTCGCGCTTGGCCAGACCGTAATGGCCGAGCGGCTCGACGGCATAACGCGCCCGCATGAGCGAACGGAGAAAACCGATCTTGAGCGCCGCGCCGATGGGGATGGCGTCGAGCTTTTGCAGCAGCTTCTGGACTTCCGGACGTTTGGTCAAATTGCCGCAAGGCAAGTGATGACCGAGCACTTCCTCGCGATATTCGTTCAATCGCCGTTCGTCCGGAGCTTCATGCACACGGTAAATGGCCGGCAGATTTTGCCGCATCAACCGCGAGGCCACGGCTTCGTTGGCGAGCAGCATGTATTCCTCGATCAACTGGTGCGAAATGTCGTTCTCCACTTTTTCGATGCGCGCTATCCGGCCCTGGTCGTCGAGGCGGATTTTCATTTCCGGAAAATCCAGCGCGAGCGAGCCGGCCTTGAACCGCTGCCGCCGGATGCGTTGCGCCAGTTCATGCGCGTCGTGCAACATCCGCCCGATGGGATCGTTCGGCGGTTGCTGCAAAATCTCCAACACCTCGCGGTAGGTGAATCGGCGCTGTGAATGGATAACCGCCGGATAAAATTTACTTCCGAGCACGCGGCCATCGTCGGCGATGTGAAATTCCACGCACTTGGTCAGGCGATCCACGCCGGGTTTTAGGGAACAAAGCTCGTTGCTCAACGCCTCGGGCAGCATCGGGATCACGCGGTCCACGAGATAGGTGGAGTTGCCGCGCCGGCGCGCTTCGTCATCCAGGGCAGTGCCGGGTTTCACGTAATGCGACACGTCGGCGATGTGCACCCACAGCTTCCATTGATCGGGTGAAATCCGGCGCAGGCAGATGGCATCGTCAAAGTCTTTCGCGTCGTCCGGATCAATGGTGATGACGGCGTGCGACCGGCAATCCTCGCGTCCGGCGAGTTCGTGCAGCGTGACACTCGTGCCGATGGCGCGCGCCTCCGCCAGCACGGGTTTCGGAAAATGCAGCGGCAGATCGTATTGCCGCAGCACCGACAGCATGTCCACGCCTTCCTCGTCGGGCGAACCGAGCACCTCGATGATTTCGCCTTCGGGATTGGTGTGGCGCGAGGCCCATTCGCGCAATTCGACGACGACCTTGTCGCCGACGTTTGCCGTCCGGCCAACGTCCCGTGGAGGCGACACATAGATATCGTGCGGCATGCGCGGGTCGTCGGGAATGACGTAAAGAAATTGCCGGCCGCGCTGCAGCGTGCCGACGATTTGCGTCCGGTGCCGCTCCAAAATACGGATGACCGAGCCGGTTTCCTGGACCAGGGGTTCCGGGCGCAGACCACGGCCACGAACGTCGCGGCGCACCAGCACATGGTCTTCGTGCAGCGCGGTGGAGGTGGCGTCCTCCGGAATCATGATTTCCTTCAGTTCCGGATCGTCCGGCTGCAAAAATCCCTTGCCCTGGCGGTTGATCCGGATCCGGCCGGGGACGAGGTCTGCCTCGCGCGACTGGATGTAGCGGTTACCTTTCGTGCGGGCAATGCGGCCCGAGCGTTCCAATCCAGCAAGGACCTGCTGCAATTCCTGCTGGCGCGAAGGCGCCCAGCGCAGGTGCTTGAGCAGTTCCGGGACATTGGACGGCACATAACCGTGCCGGCCGAGTAATCGTAAAATTTGATCTTCCATTTTGTGTTGTCTGGCGTGAGCTGGGCGAAGGTCAGCGCTGTTCGAACCGGGCCAGTATGGAATGTTTCCCGCCGGAAAGCAATCCGCGTTTGGACCCGGAATGGTTTGCTCGAAGACCTGGCATGCGGATTGTTCTTGGTGAGAGACTTTGGCGAGGCGTCCGGTTAAATTCGCGCGCATGAGTTCGCAACGGGTCATTGTGGTCGGCGGCGGCGCGGCGGGTTTTTTTGCCGCCATCACCTGCGCCGAGGCCGCGCCCGATGCCGAAGTGACGGTGCTCGAACGCGGCCCGCAATTCCTCTCCAAAGTCCGCATCTCCGGCGGCGGCCGCTGCAATGTCACCCATGCCTGCTTCGATTCCCGTGACTTCGCTACACGGTATCCACGCGGGGAAAAGGCGTTAGTTGCGCCGTTCCGGAAATTTTCCGCGCGCGACACGGTGGCCTGGTTTGAATCGCGCGGTGTGAAGCTGAAAACCGAGGCCGACGGCCGCATGTTCCCCGTCAGCGATTCATCGGAAACCGTTGTGGATTGCCTGATGAATGCCTCAAAAGCGGCAGGAGTGAAATTGCGGCTGAATTGCGGCGTTGAGTCGGTCGTAAAAAATGCGGGTGGCAGGTTTGAACTGGTGCTGGTAACGGAGCGCCGGTCTCCGAACCGGCACGAAAGCAAAACGTCGCCGGAACACGCCGGGTCGAAGACCGGCGCTCCGGGTGAGACACTCGCCTGCGACCGGCTGCTGCTGGCCACGGGCGGATGCCGCGCGGCGGCGGCGGGGCAACTGGCCGTGTCGCTCGGTCACACGCTGGAACCGCCTGTGCCGTCGCTGTTCACGTTTCAAATCGAATCGCCGTGGCTGCAGTCGCTGGCGGGTATTTCCGTCGAGGCGGTTGAGGTGTCCGTGCCATCGGCAAAGCTGCGCGAGCGCGGGCCGTTGCTGATAACGCACCGGGGCTTGAGCGGTCCGGCGATTTTACGGCTGTCGGCGTGGGGCGCGCGGGCGTTGAACGGATTCAACTACCAGTTTCCGCTGCAGGTCAACTGGCTGCCGCAGCTCCGCGCGGAGGCGATTGCAGCCGAACTTAAATCCCGCCAGGCCGCGCAGCCCGCGCGTCTCGTCGTCAACGTGCCGGTGACGCCGTTGCCGCTGCGCTTGTGGGAACAACTCGTCCTGGCCGCCGGCATCGCGCGCGACACGCGCTGGGCCGCGCTTTCGCGGGCCGCGCAATACCGGCTCGTCCAGCAATTGCTACGCACGGAATTGGGGGTGACGGGCAAGAGCCTGAATCAGGACGAATTTGTGACATGCGGCGGGGTGCGATTGGGCGAGGTGAATTTCAAGACGATGGAGAGCAAGGTCTGCCCGGGACTGTATTTCGCCGGCGAACTACTGGACATTGACGGCGTGACCGGCGGCTTCAATTTCCAGGCCGCATGGACGACCGGCTGGCTGGCCGGCAAGGCGATGGCCTTGAAGGTTTATACGCATTGAACCCGCCACGTTCAACTTTACACACCGGCACGGCGGCCATAATCTCGGCGCATGGCCAACGTCTTCCAACTTACAAGGCGTTTTACTTTTTACCGGGTCCTCGTCTGTTTTCTTGGCGCGCTGCTATTCGCCGGTTGCGGGAAACTATCTGACGCGCCCAAAAATCAAACCAACGCGACCACCAATTCCACGCCGCCGCCGGAAGTGGCCAGCCCGGGCACCAATGAGAAGGTCTGTTTCGCGTGCAAAGGGGAAGGCACGGTGCCGTGTTGGGCGCCCGGTTGCGTGAATGGACGGGTGGATTGTCCGGGCCCGTGCCTGAAGCTCTCCAAAGGAGTTTGGACACACACTGACATCGACGGAAATCCTTCCGACGTTTTGTGGCAGGTCTTTACATCGGCTGACGGCCGATGGACGATGGCCTGGAGCGAACATCACCTCGGAGATGTTATTGTGATGCAGGATGGCAAGCCCACGGATATCGGCAAATGTAAGATTTGCGGCGGCACCACCAAGGTGACTTGCAGTGTCTGCAAGGGAACGGGCAAGGTGACTTGTCCGATTTGCAACGGAAAGAAGTTCATTCCGGTGGCTTGGACCCCCACGGATAATCCATGGTTTAATAATCAGCCCGACCTGATTCGGCTCAAGGACGGACAGGTGCTGCTGGGCCGGGTGGCAGCGTCGGTGGGTGACGATAGAACGATCGTCACGCGAGATAAAAAAATCCTGCACGTGAACGCCCCGGATATCCTGCCAAAAACGGATACAAATTCCATTCCCTCGACAGTGCCGTCTCCAAAATAATCGCGCGCGGCGCAACGGGTGCCTAAAGATATTCCCGAATAACCCTTGCTATTGTCCGGAAAGGTGCGATTCTTCGCGTGTCTGTTAGATAGCACAGAGCTTCCACGGCATGGTGAATCTTCAGGTGAACTTGGTTCAGTGATGATTTGAAATCCGATTAACGGGAACAGTCTGGTTAAAGCAAAGTTCAGTCTAGGACAGTAAAACATCACATGAGCAACAAATTGTTTGTAGGAAATCTATCCTTCGAAACCACAGAAAACGACTTGCAGGACGCCTTTGCGGCGCACGGCACCGTCGTTGAAGCCAACCTGATGACGGACCGGACCACCGGCCGTCCCCGCGGTTTTGGTTTTATCACCATGAGCACACCCGAAGAGGCACAGAAAGCCATTGCGGCGCTTAACGGCTCGCAACTTGGCGGACGCGCCCTCACGGTCAATGTCGCCCGCCCGCGCGAAGAGCGCACAGGCGGCGGCGGTGGTGGTGGTCGCCGTGAATACGGCGGCAGTCGCAATCGCTACTAATCGCGCTTGAGATTTCACGGCGGGGCTTGGGTAAAACCGAGTCCCGCTTTTTTATTCTGCAGGTCCGGCCTTTCGCGCGGTGTGGCTAGCCTGGAACAACTACATTCTTTTCTCCCAAAGCAGCCTTTGGGGTGTTTTGATCGGCAAGCAGGCGGCGCACAACATCCGCGGCGGTGTAGGTGTCGCAACCCGGCTTGAGAAACCGGGCCACTTGCGCGACGTCGTCGCCAGCGGTCATCAACGCCAATTCCTCTTCCGAATCGGAGCGCACCTGGTTGAGCCCGATGTTGGCGAGCAGTCCATTGCAAAGGCATTTACGGCCTTGCGTGTCCGCGAGCGCCCCGCCTTTTTTGACATAATCATCCACCGGCTCGGCAGGACAACGATAGCCTAGTGTCCCATCCGGTTTGCGATAGACATGCCGGAGATAACCCAGGTCGCAGATGCGCGTCCGGGCCGCATACTGATCGGCTTCAGAAAGCGTGCCGGGCATCTGGACCACCTTGAACGGAAACCCGGTGGGCGAGGCAATCGGATCGGTGAAAACGCGCGCGGTGCCGGCGCGGCTCATTTGCAAAGCCTGCCGCTTGAGTTCAGGGCGCAGGCTGGATTCATTGCAAAACGCAAATGCCGTCCCCACTTGAACGCCGGATGCGCCCAGCCGCAAGGCCTCGGCCAGCCGGCCCGGTCGTCCATACGACCCGGCCAGCCAGAATGGCCGGCCCAGCTCGTGGATTTTTTCGAGGTCAACGATATCACGCTCACCATAGATCGGTTCGCCGATGGCGTTGAGTTTCAGCGGACCCCGCGGCGGGGCGTTGTGTCCGCCGGCGGTGTCGCCTTCGATGACAAAGCCGTCCACGTGTCCGCTGGCCTTTCTGGCCAAAGTCATGGCGAGGGTCACCGAGGCGACAATGCCGAGAAACTGCGGACGTTTCAAAACGGGCGGCTGGCCGTTGAAAAAGGCGCGCGGGTCGAACGTGGAAAGGAATTCCTCGCCGGGCAGCGCGCCGATGACGTCAATTTTCAGTTGGGCCGGTTCGCCGGCCGCCAGACGATCCAGCGCGCCGGGAATGGCGCGCGGTATGCCGGCACCCATGAGCACGTAATCCACGTTGGCGAGCATCGCGCCGTAAAGCGAGGGCAAGGTGGGTAATTGGATTTTTTCGAGAAAATTAATTCCGACCAGTCCGTCATGGCCTTCCTTGGCCAGGAACACTTCCACGAAGTTGGCCATGACCGTCAATTCGACGAGCGTCGGGCCGGGGCGGAGCGTTGGCATGGGAGCGATTTTGAATGGCGTGGCCGGAGATTTTCCGCCGGGAACGAAGTTTTGCGCCAGCACGCGCGCGGCGACTTCGGGAATCGGAAACTGTTGCATGGCACGGCGCAGGTGGCCCTGGGGATCGCCCATCTGAAGGGCGCGCGAGAAAACAACGGCGAGTCCCGTTCCGGAAACGACGCCAAGTTGTCCCAATTTGGAAACGGTGCGCGCTAAAGTCCAGCCGGACACGGCCACGCCCATTCCGCCCTGAATAATCTTCGGCTGTAACATAACATAAACCGCACCACCAGCGCTTCTCTTCACCAGGAGAGAAGTTCGCGGCCGGAAAGTCTGGAATCCCCCAAAAGGTGTCACTTGGAACACATGGTGGGAATCCGTCGGAACCCGACGCTGATGGCATTCTAAACCAATTGCCAGTGGATGGGAAGCACCGTTTTTAATATCCACCCTGTCGTTGCGCACGGAACCAGCGCGACTCAACGCGGCCGAATGCGACGATGTCTTTCCAGGCTGCCTATGCCTTGCGGTCGAAGAACGGATTTTTCCCGGTCACACTTAATGGGATTCCGAGCGCCTGTTTGACCTTCGGCCCGAATATCTCCAAATCCAGGCACGCGCGACCGATGGAATACATGACACGGTTGTCAATGTGGAACCGACCGGCCACTTCCGCCGCCGACGCGGTGGCAATGCCGAGGTCAATGGAGTTGAACGCGCAGACACCGCCGGCGGCTTCCAGCACTTCACAGGTGGGTTTGCCGCAAAACCCGCAGTTCAAGCCTGCGGTGTTGGACTCCACGCCGATGACCACCATGACCGGCGAGTTCTCGATGTTGCCGGCATCGCGCGCGAGGCCGGCCCGGCTTTCCTTTGTGGCAATCTCGCGCATTTTGGCGATGACCTTTTGCTTCGTCGGTTCATCGTCAATCGTGGCGGTCTTGATATTGTCAATGCCACACGTCTTGGGCGCCGTCCGTGCCGCCGCCGCCATCAATGCTGCGACTTGCAATGCTGCCTGTTTCTCCATTTCTTCAGAGGTCTTCATAGGTTTTCCTGCTGTCGGAAAGTCTATGAATGACTTCCACAGGAAACAAACCAAAAGCTCATGGGCACAAACGGTCGTTCATGAAAATCATGGCACACGTCATTTTTTCATTTACACGCCGCCTGTTACAAGGCTGCTGCAAACGGTTCTACGGTCAATAACCCGTTTTTGGAGTTGACGTTACGCGGAAAATAATTAAAGTTAGAATCCGTCGGGTAGAGAACCGGGGTTCTTGCGACCTTCAAGGCCCGACCCCCAATCCGTGATTGGCGCTTAGGGGAAGGCGTGAAAGTCCGAACCGAGACCTGAAAAACATTCGCACAAAACGGCGGAGGCTGATTTATGGCACACACTCTCAAAATCCGCAACCAAGGTGCTTACCTCCACATGATTGCGGAAGGAGACACCACCATTGAGGATGTTGCCGGCTACCTTTCCGAGGTGCTTAAAAAGTGCATTGAGCTTCGTAGTCCCAACGTGCTGATCGAGGAGAATCTCAAGGGACAGAGCTTGGGAGTTTTCGCTGTTTACGAAATTGTCACCAAAATTTGCTGGCAGGCGGCATCGGCGATAAGGCAGGTCGCCTATGTGGATGTCAGCCCGGAACATAAGAAAGAAGTGAATCAGTTTGCGGAAACTATGGCCGTTAACCGTGGGGTGAACATCAAATTATTTGGGACCGTCGCTGAAGCCGAGAATTGGCTTCAGGAGACAATTTTGGCCCAACAAAGCAGTTTGAAACCCAAAGAATCGGGGATTCGTCGCGATCGCGCTTAGAAATGAATCCTGTCAGGAATGCAAGCCAGTCCCCATTTGCATTAAGTGCCGGATAACGATGTCAGAGGATTGATATCTCCAAATCAAGACACTGCCAAAATGATTCTCCGTTTGACAGCGCGCGAATTGTCCGCAGAATATAATGCTGCCTTCGGTCGCCAGAGTAACTCGGGGGTTAGGGCAGCCCCGAAGGCTTTCGAGGTTGGTCGGGATCGCGATAAAACCGAACAGAATTTTGTAATGGGCAGCCAGAGTAGCTCAGGGGTAGAGCAGAGGACTCATAAGCCTTTGGTCGGGGGTTCAATTCCCTCCTCTGGCACCAACTTATTCACCGCTTGACCTTTTCGCGCGTATCAGATTAAATACCCCCGTTAGGGCATATTCATGTTTGCGCAACTAAAGAGCCTTTTTTCCAACGACATTGGAATAGACTTGGGCACGGCCAACTCCCTCGTCTACGTGCGGGATCGTGGAATCGTCCTGCGCGAACCTTCTGTGGTGGCCATTCAGGCGGGCACAACAAACGTGTTGGCTGTCGGTGAAGAAGCTAAAAGAATGCTGGGCCGCACGCCCGGCAACATCGTGGCCATTCGCCCGATGAAAGACGGCGTCATCGCCGACTTCGAAATCACCGAGGCCATGCTCCGCCACTTCATCCAAAAGGTTCATCACCGTAAATTGATTGCGCCACGAGTCGTGGTCGCAGTGCCTTCGGGCATTACGGAAGTGGAAAAACGGGCTGTCAAAGATTCTGCCACTCATGCCGGCGCGCGCGAAGTGTATCTTATCGAGCAACCAATGGCCTGCGCCATCGGCGTCGGTTTGCCGGTGCATGAACCGGCGGGCAACATGATCGTGGACATCGGCGGCGGGACTTGCGAAATCGCAATCATCTCCCTCGCCGGTATCGTCTTCAGCCGCAGCCTGAGGGTGGGCGGAGATGAATTTGACGAAGCGATAATTGCGCACATGAAACGCACCTATAATATGATGATAGGTGAACGCACCGCGGAAGAAATCAAAATACGCATCGGCTCCGCATTTCCGTTGGAACAGGAATTGACCATGGACGTCAAAGGCCGCGACCTGGGTTCCGGCCTGCCAAAAACCTTGACCATTCGTTCCGAGGAAATTCGCGAAACGTTGCAGGAACCGCTTTCGGGCATTTTGGAGTCCATCCGTCTCACGCTGGAACGCTGTCCGCCTGAACTCGCCGCCGATCTTGTGGATCGCGGCCTGGTCATGGCCGGCGGCGGCTCGCTATTGCGAGGCATTGACCGGCTTGTTGCCGAGGAAACCGGCTTGCCGGTTCATTTGGCGGATGATCCCATGAGCGCCGTTGCCGAAGGCACCGGACGCGTCTTGCAGGAAATCGAATTCCTCAAACGCGTCGCAACCAACGCCAAGTATTGATTTCCCGCCGTTGCGCGGCCAAAGCTTTCGAGCAGAGGCCCCCGCGTTCACCTGCGCGCCCCGACGTTTACATCGGGCAGTTGCAGGATGCTTAGAAAAAAACATTATCTCGCGCTCGGCGCAGTAACGTTGGTGGCTCTGCTGATTTTCAGCCTGCCGCCGCGTGCCACTTCCCGTTTGAAACTTGCCGTCGGAAGCTGGTTTTTGCCGCTGTTCGGACTGGCCGGCACCGCAGAGCAACTGCCCGCCGACCTCGCCGACAGCGTCCTGCCCCGCCGTGAATTGCTCCAACAAATCAACGGGCTTCGCCGGCAAAACGGACAGCTTCAAGCCCAAATTTTGCAGGCTGCCCCCATCGCGCGCGAAAACAGCCAGTTGCGCGCGTTTCTCGGCTGGCAACAGCAGACGCCATGGAAACTCAAGCTCGCCAACGTTGTCCTGCGGGACACGGCGAATTGGTGGCGCACCGTCCAGATTGACCTCGGCAGCCGTGACGGACTCCGCGAGAACTTGCCAGTGCTGACAACCGACGGCTTGATCGGACGCGTTTCGTCGGTTGGCATCACGCGCTCTCAAGTCGTTTTGCTGGGCGATCCGAACTGCCGCGTTTCGGCGCGTGTTGAAAACCAGGCGCATGACATGGGCATTATCAGCGCCAGCGGGCCGCTGGACAATTCATTGGTCCAGTTAACCTATCTCGCCGGCGGCGCAAATTTGAAATCGGGTGAAAACGTCGTGACCAGCGGCCAGGGCGGAATTTATCCGGCGGGAATCCTCATTGGCCAGATCGTGGATTCGCGTCCCGTCGAATTCGGCCTTTACACCGAAGCGCGTGTAAAACTGTCGGTGAACCTGGGCGGGCTCGAACAAGTTTGGGTGTTGTTTCCATGAACGCGTTGAACACAACTTTGATTCTGGCCGCCGCGTTTCTCGCGGTATTCGGTGAAGCGGCCTTTCCCATCCCGCGCCATTGGCTCGGAGCGCAGGTGGATTTGCTGCCGGCGTTGATGGTTTATTCGGCATTGAGCGCGGACATCGCGACCGTTTCGCTGCTCGCCGTGCTGGGCGGGCTGTCGTTTGACGCGTTGTCGGCAAATCCCATTGGCATCAGCATCCTGCCGCTTTTCGCCGTTGGGTTTGTGATTTATCTGAAGCGCGACTTGATTTTGCGCGAACTGCCGTTCGCACAATTCGTCCTCGGCGCCATGGCCAGCGCCGTCGTGCCCGCACTGTCTGTTTTGCTGCTGCTCACCGGCGGCCAGGAACCCCTGCTCGGCTGGGGCTCGATCTGGCAATGGCTCGTCATGACGGCGGGCGGCGCGGTCGCAACACCCGTTATATTCCAGTTTTTTATCTGGTGCCGGCATGCGCTGGGCTATCCACCAAGAGTGGAAACCAGTTTTCGGCCCGACCGCGAAATCCGTCGCGGCCATAATTAAAACAATGCTCATTTTTGATGAATTAAAAAAGAATGACCAGCAGCTCCGCCTTGTGGCGGTGGTGCTGGCTGCGGGGCTGTTCATTTTGCTTGCGGGCTTGTGGTGGGTGCAAATTGTTTCCGCGCGCGAATACGAAAGCCATTTGCAAACACAGTCTTATCGCACGGTGCGCATCCCGGCCGTGCGCGGGAAAATCCTCGACCGCAACGGCCGCGTGCTGGCTGAAAATCGTCCACACTACAACCTGGCTCTTTACCTCGACGATCTTCGGAAACAATTCGAGGCAGCTTGCAAGCAGACACTTGCCAGGGCACAGGCCGACCGCACGCAACTTATTGCCGCACAAGAGAAAAAACTTGGACGCTCATTGACAAAGGATGAGCTAAAAAAGCTCGCGTTGACAAAAGAGGAACGCGAACAACTTCGCAAACAGGCCCGTGTGGGCGTGGCTGGTGACGTCATCCTACAAGTCAGCGAACAGCTTGGCCAATCGTTAACCCTCGATGGAATGAAATTCAGCCGCCATTATGAAACCCAACGCGCCCTGCCGTATCCAGTGTTGAGAAACCTCGACCCGGCGCAAATCGCGCGATTTGAGGAGAAATACCCCGGTGGACTGGGCGTGGATTTGGAGGTGCAACCTGCCCGCACTTACCCGTTCGGCGCAACCGCCGGTCACGTGTTGGGCTATCTTCAGCGTGATGACAGTTCGTCCCAAGGTGAAGAGGCTTTTTTCTCCTACCGACTGCCGGACTATCGCGGCGCGGTCGGCATTGAAGCGGGTTTCGACGCGGAATTGCGCGGACGAGCGGGCGCGGAAGCCGTGCTGGTGAACAATCTCGGTTATCGCCAGACGGAAAACGTCTGGAGTCCGCCGGAACCAGGCCACAATGTCGTGCTCACACTGGATATCAACATTGAAGAGGCGGCTGCACGCTCACTGGCACGTCACGTTGGCGCGGACGCACGCGCCGCGGTGGTGGTCATGGATGTGCGCACGGGCGACGTGCTGGCGATGGTTTCATCGCCGGCAATCAATCCGGATTATTTTGCCGAAGGTTTCCCTTCAAATCAGCTGGCACGTTTGGATGATCTGAAATTGCGTCCGCTCATCAACCGCGCCACGCAGGAAAATTACGCGCCCGGCTCGATTTTCAAACCCATCGTCGGTCTGGCCGCGCTCGAAGCCGGCTTGGATCCGGACGCGATTGTTGACAATCCAGGTTACGTTTATATCGGCCGGCGGCACATCGGGGATTTGGCACCGCCGGGCCAATACAATTTCCGGCGCGCCATCCTCCGTTCTTGCAACACGTATTTCATCACCGTGGGCCTGCAGGCGGGCATTGAGAATGTAGTTCGCATGGCCGAGAAATTTCATTTGGGCGAGCGCACCGGCCTGCCGACACGGCAGGAAACAACGGGAATTTTCCCGAGTTTGGCCCAAGTGCGAAGCGCCGACTGGCGCGATGGCGATTCGGCCAATATTTGTTTTGGGCAGGGCGAGATGGCCGTGACGCCGATGCAAATGGCTGTGGCTTACGCGGCCATCGCAAACGGCGGCAAGGTGCTTTGGCCGCGACTGGTGGAACGCATCGAACCGCAGGACCCGGCGTCAGGCGGGGCGGTGACGAATTTTCCGTCCGGCATCGTGCGCGGTAACATCGGTGTCAGCGGGCACAATTTGAACATTTTGTGCGACGCGATGCTTGCGGAAACCGAGGACCCGGAGGGCACCGGGCGCGCGGCCGTGGTGCCCGGTTTGCACATTTGCGGCAAGACCGGCACCGCGCAGGTCATGGACGAACAAAATCATGTGG
>Ga0182011_10002992_pt1 | contig 13999 bp, 16 predicted proteins | sample 711E1DmetaG_FD_120481 | JGI IMG/M metagenome (GOLD analysis project Ga0182011, IMG submission 120481) | Permafrost microbial communities from Stordalen Mire, Sweden - 711E1D metaG | ecosystem: Environmental > Terrestrial > Soil > Wetlands > Permafrost | place: Sweden: Stordalen | collected... | reverse complement strand
CTGCTGGGCCAATTTCTTCAGAGTAGTTATAAAAATCAAATCCATATTTTTCTGACAGTTCTATGCAGGCTTTCATAACACCTTCAAAACTGATAGTGTCATGAAATATAACACAATCTGAATGTTGTATGGCCCATTCACCACAGGGATAAGTCAACTCGTAACAATGTGTATCATAACCAATATCGACATGAATTAGGTCATATCTTGCTCTCTTTTTTTCTATAAACTGTTCAAATGTAGCCTGAATGAGTTGAATATTTTTAAAGTCTTTAAGTCCTTCAGTAATAGTACTGTAATCACGTGTAACACCATCACCAATTATCCAATCAAAGGGATCAACACCGATAACCATTTTAAAGTAGTTTGCTAAAACTGTAGTCGAGAATCCACGTTCAACACCAAACTCAAGGGCGACATTTTGTTTAACTTTAAATTTAGTTAAGATGTCTTTTATTATCGGTGCTATCGGTTCCCATGCTGAAACTACCTTAATAGTTTTCGGATAATTTAATATCTCTGGTCTGTAATAGATCATATAATTTGTTTTAAATTAGGTTTCATCTTATCGAAATAATCATTGATTTGTTGTGCCGTCCATTCATACAGGCATTTCCATTGATTTACGAATCTTATTAATCCAGCTTTCGTTAACTGTCATATCTTCACTGGTAAACAAAACAGAACAGCAAATCTTTTCTCCCGTCTTACGGTAATAATCATAACGTGAATAAATCTCATAATGACGAAGTACTGAAACAGGTATCAATCCTAATCTGACATCTTTTTTAATTCTTTCAATATTCTGGTTTATATACTGATACCGGTTCATTCTTTAAATATTTGCCCTAACCACAACCTTATTAACAGCTTTTATCTTTGCATTAATATCTTCAACAGTCACAACCGGTGGTTTCATCTTACTAAATTCCTTTGCTATTGCAGCAGCAATATCCGCAGCATTTAACAACCCGGTATTAGGAATAGCATTTAGTTGTTGTTGACTCATTTGTGGTTGTAATATTGATGTTCCTGTATTTGGATTTGTAACGTGCTGCGTTGCCGGTGATGCAGAAATTGAAGAAGGTACCGAACTTGATCCCGATTTAACATTAGTACTTACTGCCATGATCTGCCGTACACGTGCTAAACCTGCAACGATAGCAGCAGCCGCAGCTAAGACACCCCAGACGGGAGCCGGGGGAATATCCATATTCGTTTTATAGGCTTTCTGTGCAGCAACATAAGTATCTATTGTTGTTGTTGCAATAGCAGCGGCCTTACCTATTGCTGTTTGTTGACCAAGAAGATCACCAAGAGCATTTGTAAAGTTTGAAACAAGTCCGAGTTTATAATCAAGTTCAAGTTCATTTATTTTCCTTTGAGCAAGTGCGTAGTTTTTATTAATTATCTCAATATCAGCACCCGTCTTATTAGCATTTTTTATCTCGGTATCGTATTGAAGTTTTAAGTTCGCTCGTTGAATTGCAAACTCATTCGCATTACGTATCTCTAATGTCTTTAATCTATTGGCATCATTTATTATCTGTCTCTCAACAGCCAGTTTATCCTCCTTGTCCCAATAGTTTATAAATTCCTGAAAATCCTTATCCTCTTGTGCCTGTTTCTTTTTTGCCTCTTCTTCATCTTTCTTGTCTTTTTTGTCCCAATAATCTATAAAGAATTGGAAGTCTTTATCCTCCTGCTCTTGTTTTTTCTTAGCTGCATCATCATCAATCTTCTTTATCGCCTGTTGATATTCAACTTGTTTTATCTCCTTTTGAGTATTAGTTATATCAGTCTGCTGTAAGTCATAATCAAGTTGATCTTTCAATGCGGCTTTTTCTAAATCTATATTCCCTTTTGCTTTCAGACTTTCTAATTTCAACTCATCCGTACTTTGTTGGCCAAGAAACGCGATCCAATCGTCGGCAGCTTTCTTTAAAAATCCTGTTCTTGTGGTCTCAACTCTTTTCATTGCCTGATCAGCCTCGGCATAAGCATCATTCATCTTAGTTGCTAACTCGTATGCTTTTATCTGTAACGCTTCGTCTTTTGGTCTTATCTGAATCAGAGCTACCGTTGCATCAAACTCCTGTTTTAAAAAACCTACTTTAATTTTTATTTCCTGTGCATTTAAACTCTCAACATTATTTAGCGCCTCCATCCTTTGTGTTAAAGATAAAGTCTGATTAGAAGAAAGTAATCGTTGCTCCTGTAATGTTTTATTCAACTGCGAAATTTGTAGTCCGTCCTTATATTCCTGAAGACGAAGTTTATTCATCTTATCAGCAACTTCGGCGGCTACCTTCTGATTATTGACATTACTTTGACCGAGAGTAACAAGATCGTAAAAATACTGTTTCATTACGGCAGTATATTTATTGAATGCATCAATGGCTGGAGTAGTTGACATTATTGCATCCTTAATCTGGTCAAACACATAACCTAGAACTTTACCACCAGCAGCAACGAGAGCCATTGGCCCAACCATAGACATAACCTTACTGGCTGCCCCAGCAAAAGCGGCATCGACTGATTCGCCATAACGACCAATATTTGAACGACCATCATTTAATGCCTTATCATAATCTATTATCTGTTGTTTGGTATCGGCAATTCTATTCATCTGTTCAGTGTACTTCGGGTTAAGTACATCCATTCCCTGAGCGTTTTTAGTATAGGCATCACCGAGTTTGCCAAGTTCAAGCATCTGCAAACGAAGGATCTCATTTAGCTGTTTTCTACTTCCTGTCTCTGAACTATTGGCAGCTACCTGAAGTTGAACCATCTTTTGAGCCTGCTTATACTCGGTATTGGCATTTTTTAAAGCCGCTGTACTTGATTCAATCTCTGCCTGTGTCGCAGTACCGGAACTTTTCAGTGCATCGTTAGAGGCTTTTAGTTCATCAACTTTCTTCTTAGCCTCCGCAGCATCATCAGCATACTTCTTTAAGTTGCTCTCGATGTTTACCAGGTATGTTTTTGTTTCGTCTGCCATCACAATTTTATTAAATCGATTACTGAAAGTTGTCCAGGAACATAATTATTAATAATATTCACATAGAAATATGCCTTATATTGTTTCAGGTAAATAGGTATGTAATGTTTCACGCCCGCGACCTCGTAAACAGGTAAGTTTAACTTAGCACTTCGCATCAAAGTCTGAGTAAGTAGCCGGCTCAGTCCGGCATAATTAACGACCATCTGCGAAAATGAAACTTCAAGTGAACAGGCGACTTTTGGAGCAACGGTATCATAAGAAATTCCACCGGCTAGTAAAGTGCGAATACCAAATGTTTTAGTATTTGCGATTTGCTTAATGTAAACAATTCGCGGGTCAATAGACTCCTGAATATCATAAACAGATGTATCGGTGTTCCATTTGTTAAAGTTTATTCTTGAAACATTAATATCTGTTAAAATTGTAACTTCATCGCATGTAGAAACAGGAATATCGACAACATCTTTCTCATAAGGTAACGTATCATCATTGACCTGCATTGTTCCCATACCTGCGTTTGGAACTACGTCATCCGAGTCTTTATATTTCAGATAGTTATTCTGAGCATAATCCCCAAACTTAAACACGTTCTCATCTTCACGTTCCGATAGGTAAGCACTCCAGTTACGGGCAAGTGGTATGTTAGAATATAGTTCATTCATCGACCAGAACTTGATCCTTCGATCACGTGCGTTAGTATCAGGAATAAGACCGAATAGATTACATATCATCTTTATAAAGTCCGTTTGTGACATATCCGGCAAGTAGTTCGCTATTCTTGTTATCACAGAACCATAACCGATCTTAGCACCTTGAATATCAATAATAGAAATACAGTAGTAATAAAGCATACAGGGAGTAACAACAAACAGGAGTGAAACACCAGAAAGAGCCGTATAAGTTCCTTCATAAACAACTTCTTTCATAAATCCCATGTTTGTAGTTGATGTTATTGTAAGTTCAGTATCAGTTGCTACATCCCGGACATAAACCTGTGGCGCGCTAAGATAGATACTTGTTAATAATGAAATCCTGAATTTATAAGTAGCTTCAAACCTAGTAAAATAAACACCTGTTCCAAATAACGCATCACCAATGACCCACAATCCTCCGGGCAAAACGTTTTTAGCGCTTGTATAACTATGTGTTTCTGTGCGTGTAAGAACGTAATAATAAGGAGTTAATAAAGCATTACTCAATACTCTGCTTACTATTGGCATGACCATTTTTAGGAATCTAGAATCTGTTAAGATGTTGCCTTCACAAATAAATCCTGCATTGGAAATTATCTCATCCCATATTGCTTTTAGCTTTACTTGAGGCCAGATCCAGCCACCAAATTGTTCAGTCCTACTTCCATTATCGGTCAATGGATTTATACCCCCATCATCTGAAGGTTCTAAAAGCGGGTAGATATAATCTAAATCAGCATCATTACTGGCAGCTTGTGTTATTGCATCCCATGTGTGACTACAACTTGGGAGTGTTAAATTTGTAAGTTTTAAACCATCAATAGCTTTAAAGAAATTCAGGTTGCCGGAATAGATTGAGACATAGTAATATTGATCATCGTCTTTATCGAGAATTAAATTACCTCCGGTTATCATCTCAATACCATTTTCAATATAACGACAAGATTGATTCCTATAAGGGAATGTGGTATTTGATCCCGGGTCGCCTGAAAGTTCAAACAATGCTCGCATAGCGCGTGTCTTACGAATCGTAAACTGTGCTGTATAATCTGATTGCCTGTCTTGCATCTCTGCAATATCGTTTGTCTGCTTGTTTATTGGTACTACCTCATCATCATCAAGATCGCATTCTGTATTACCGATATAAAGATGCTGTGACTTCTGAAATACTGCCGGGGTGTTTGGTAACTCTTTACGAGTGATCTCAAAGTTAAGAATATAACCTGGCCCACTTTCATCTTTAACGACATGATCGCCACGAGTAATATCAACCTCGTACCACTTGCCACCTTCGTATTGTTCAACTTTCTCAGCAAGGAGTAATCCCGTAAATCCTGGGATGTCACTTGCCATTATTCCTTCTAATGTTATCTGGTATGAATAATCTGCTTCTTGCTTCGTAGGATTCTCGACCTTAGATATAGTTGAGAACATACGTGTCACCTGAACATCTACTGAACTGGTTTGCATTGTAATCTCATAACCGTTTTGAAATAGAAAGTAATGATAACCATTCATGAACCAGCGAAGATAAACACCTACGGTGCAACGTGATATTAATATTGTAGACGAATAAATCATTTTATAAAACAGTAAATTCTATGATAGATCATTGCACAAAATATACCAGCGGAAACAAAAAACAACAAATCAATAATGTTAAAATGTTTTGTAAAAACATAGTACCATAAAAATACTTCCCCTGTAAAACACTTATAGCAACTGCCTAGTGGCTTGCTTAACCACTTAGGTAATCGAATAATCAATTTCTGATACCATTCAAAGATCATCCCTTTTGATCCTAATGCGCAGAACATAAAAGTTATAAGCGATATTTTTAATATCTCAAGATACATAATCATTACATATTTTTGCTGCACTCCCTGTGTGTCCAACTTGTCCTATTATTGCGCTTGTATTTGCCTGTCCTGTGCCTATTGCAGTACCTGTACCCGTGATCGCAATGGTAGTAATATTACTCCAAGGAGTATCACCATACGTGTCAACTGTGGCAGCTTCTAAATAATCATTTCCGCTCTTCCAAAATATATATCCTCCTGCGGGGCCAATATCTCTAAGTGCATACGAAGTTAAAGAAGTGAATGCACGACAAGCTCTTACATTAGAACCACTACTTTTTGTATTTTGAGTTTGAGCCCCAGTCGCAAAATTCTGTGCTTCAGTTAACGTTGCATTGTATTCACTAGAAGACCAATAACCTGTATTGGTAAATCCACCAACTCCATATAGATATAATTCATCATACATTGCCTGTAACTCATCCTTACTCGGCAAGAACCAATCATTAAATGAAGGATAACTAGGTGCAGGAGTATCTTTTATTAATCTTACAGGTAAATAATAAACATCAGTGGGATTTGAATATGTAATCAAAGCATTATCAGTATTATTAAAGAATGAAACAATACCATCAACTGCGTGTAACGTTGTTACTATTTTTTGATTAACAAAACCATATAAAGGATCATTTAAAAACAATCCAGTACCTCTGACATCAAACCCAAATGTATCATTTCCTGTACCTAGTTGCCAATAAGTACTACCAAGAGACTTTAAGTTATATCCTGCATTTGTTAATCCTCCAACATAATTAATTAATATCATCCATTCTGCAAGTGTAGGAATATGCCAGCCAGGAGGACAAAACTCTGGTGTATTGACCTGTGATTTGGTATAGAGTCCCCCGTAAAGTGGTCTATTTATCTCATCGTTATTATAGACCTTTGATCCAGGAAAGTCAATATCATAGTTCTTACACATCCAAATCTGGGTACCTATAGTTATTTCACATCCTGCATAACTTGGAGGAATCAATGGTATTTTTGATACAGGGGTGTAGCCTGTTCTGGAGATTGCCCTGCTTCCTAATGTTGCTATCAACTCGATCTCATAACCATTGATATAATTATTTTTTACAGGAGTCGATCCCGGGTCTATTCTTACATTACCCCATCCACTATCGGTGTAAATCTCAACTTCACGAGTGTTCATAATGGTACGAATAGCAGCACATTCGCCAAGAGTTATTTGACCCGATCCTATTATAATTGTGCGTGTTCCTAGCGTTCTATAATTCTCACCTTCAGTCTGGAAAGTTGATTGACCGGGTAAAAAAAACCAGTAATGCCAGCCGTTATAATACCAGCGAAGATAATAACCACAACCAGGAAATCTGATAGGAATTGTTTTGAGTCTATATAGATCATGCCCGTAGACGGGACCACACGCTGTCATGGAGTTATTATTTCAATAGTAAACTTTGTCGCACCGTCAGGAACCTGTGTTGGGTCAATAGCAATCGAAACTAAATGACCGCTAATATTACTCGCATCAAGAGTCGTGGTAACTGTTCCCCAGGGTACATTATAAGAATTATAGAATTGTATTGTTACTGTTACATCCGAAGGACTGGTATTTAACTCAGGAAGGATAAACGATATGTCCCACGGCAGACCATGAAAATAAACAGGATGTTCAAAAGAGTTAAAAAACGGGGCATCATTAAAAGGGTCTGTAACAAAACCTATGCAGTTCGATCCCTGTTCCTCGCTTCGTATCGCCTCTACATAATACCACGTGATATTAGGACTTGCCAGCGGTGTATATGGATCAGTAACAGAACTGCCATAATATCGTTCTCGATATTCAAATGTGAAATTGCCTGACTTAACTTCTTCTTTCATTAAAAGTGATGAATAGTCACCATCCTTACCAAGTAATGTGGAGATTCTTAAAATACCTGAGATGTCAAGATCAGCAAATCCAAACGTATCAGGTGATGCAATGATTGTCAAAGGCTGAATAACTCCGTTTATTGTTAAGCGTCCTTCAAAATAATAACCACCCTTTAAAGTATTATCATTCATATAATCCACATTCATTGTAGCAACCCAGGGAATGTCAGTCAGTATTGTAGTCGGTGATGAAGTGGTTATCGTGCCTGTGTACATTGAATTATTAAATAAATCATGAACTGAAATACTATCTGTATCATTTCCCGAGAAACCTATAACAGTCAGTTCTAGAAATCCTCCATTGTTTGCACCACTTGCCAGCCAGTCACGTCTTAACAGTCGAAAGATATTTGGACTTTCCGTTGCGAGCCAGTACGAATACACATCGGGAGCGGAATGAGTTTTACATGCGGGATCGCTTATAAGAGTTATCATATCACTTGCATTGTAATTTTACTAATCTGATCACCAAACTTTTTGTAAATCTTATCGATTGTCTCTTTCCTAACAGTTGTATAGACATCAACAAATGTCTTATTACGAAATTGTTTATTACCCCATTTGTTAATATAGTAAGTCATATACTTCGCTTCTCTGATCCTCTGTTCAGGTTTTGTTGATTTAAACATATTACGTTGTTCCATCCATGAGTAAATCTTTTTGTACAAACCTGTATCAACATTGCTTTTGCGTGGACCGCGACCATGTTCTAAAACTCCGAGCCAGTAAGGAACAAGAATACCATCATGTAACTCAGTTATCTCTACTTCAAACATTCGCATTATTGACTCACTGATCTTATTACCAGAGTAGGAATTACGATTGCCAATAAGTTTGACCATTTCTTCCAATTCGGGCTTTAAGTCAATGCCTGTCATCTTGTTTCCCCCGTATTTTTGTTATTAATTAAAACTTTAGTTATAAGCATGGATCTTTAAGTTTGTTTTCAAGAAAGGTTAAATCAATCGACATTGACCAACCAATGACATTAGCATCATATTTTGTCTCAAATACCTTTGTTATATTGACCGGTTTGATCTGTTTGTATATCCCAGCATCGATCAGGTAAAGAATGATCTTATCACAAACTTTATCGAGTGCTATAAATATCGCCTCGTTATTATCTGCCGAGTCCTCAAGTCGTGCCTGGTGAAGTATCTCAATGGTCATATTAGGATAATGCTCAAGAATAGCATTTGCCTTAACTTCTTTCACAAATGAGTTAGGTTGAATAATCAGGCCAACAATATCATGTTGTAGACTTTGATCAGTTTTAAGATTTGCCAACTGATTTGATTCATACAAAATTAAGGTACATCCACTATTTGCAAGTATGGTCTTTAATTCATTAGTGATCATGTTTTAAAGTTTAAATTAGCAAATTCACCATAATGTTTTAATGCAGCTATATCGCGTTTTATTGCTGCATCTTCTTTATTTACAAAAGTTCCTAATGTAATTTGTTTGCCATTTACACGAATATATGATTGTATTTCTTTCATCTGAATTTATGTTTTGATTCCTGTTCTGCTCTTTGAAGTTCTATATATCTTTCCTGATACAAATTTTGTTCCTTTGCCAACATGAATCTGACTAAGCACTCGTTATATGGTGTTAGTAATACTGCTGGTATGTCGCATTTTAAGACATCACTTAAAAAGTCAAGTGCAGTTAATTCAGAATAAACGTTGAGTTTTTCTATCCCGGCAGCCTTCTCCATCTTACTCGGTTCTCGATATAAGAGCTTGTGTTCCCGCTCTGCCAATTCGCCTACTAATGACATTAAATGCATAGCGATCGGATATAGATATTTGACCTTGCAATTTAATACATATTTTCCAAACAATAACGCATTATCCTCATCAAATTTACAATTCATTGATAATGAGTAGTAATAGCCACATACAACACGAAGGATCGAACCAAAGTCATTATCCTCATGTCTGGTCATGTAAAGTCGTTGTCCGTAACATAAATTATCAGTAAGTTCTTTCAGATCCTTTGGGATGGGATGTTTCTTTTTTTTGATCTCGAAATATTCCGGGACTGGTAGTTTAATTAACCCATCAGACAACCCGATGTATAACGATAGATTATCGAGCATATCATGAAGAGTCAGTTTATTTATCGGTATCATGACCATCTTTGATGTGATTCTTTATTTGGTAGTGCCTCGAAATACATTCTCATAATAAAAACATCCAGCCAATCTGGCGATCGCCCGATATTCTCTTTAATCTTCTCTTTGGGCATTATTCTTAATTTACCGTCCTTATCTGAATCAAATGTCTTTAGCATTCCTAATTCCTGTTTTATCATCTCAATTTCTTTATTAGGAAGATCGCATGATATATATATTTGATTTGCTAATTCAGCAAGTTTATAACCGCATTCAGATTTTAAGTTCTGGTAATTTGAGTTACTTGGCTTTGAGTTATTGACAAATCCTTTACATCTCAATTCATCCACAACTCCACCGCCAATCCCGTCTTCATCGCATATAATATCAGACAATTGTACTTTGTGTTTATACCTTAAGGCATTGATTGCATTCTTAATTTCAACAGTTGACGAAATATCAAAGATTATAAATTCAATCATCCAAAATCCCTCCCATACTGTTATAACAGCTCGGTCAGATCCATACCTGGCAATATCTGATACTATTTTCTTGTGTCCTTTCTCAGCATAGATATTTGAAAACATATTACAAATTGTCTCAAAATCTATCAATGTATTTGGGTCATCGTCATATTCCCAGTTGCCATACATTAATCGCTCTTTTGTTGATTTGTCTTTTATTCCTTCCAGTTGTATTTTGTATTCGCTGGCCGTATGTGGGTTCTCATTATAAAGACTTTGTACGAATTTTATATTAGTTGGTAATGTACCATTTTTAGATGGGAGATAAAATGTTGAATATGTCCAGTTCTTTTTAGGATTCCCGGTCAATGCCATTGTAGGGCGAATGCCAAAGTCTCTATTTAGATGTCTTCCTATTCTTGTTTTTAAAACATCATAAGCGAGAAAATGAATCTCTCCTGTTTCTTCAATCGCTCCATCGGAATATTCCAAAGAACCAAATCGCTCATAAAGAGGATCGCTAGGTAAATACTTAACATCTAAAAGATCAATCCTCGACCCGTTTGTAAATTCAATATAGTTATATTGTCCATTTAAGCTCCAATCATTTCTAGGTATGTTGTAATATTGACAAACCTTACACCATGTTAAATAAGTGGATGCCATGAGTCTTTTTAGTTCCTCTCGTGCAATGAATGATTTATAACCTGGATATAGATAAGAATGAATTAAGCGCGTTTCACATAACCACCAGGACTTACCTCCTCCGGCACCTCCACCAAAAAATACTTCATCATGAGTTTTTAATGCCTCCCAGGCAAGATGTTGTTTAAATGTTGGGCTTATTCTTATCTTCATTGGGAATGATATACTCTATTCCTGTTACTACCATTTGACCTGAATGTTTTATCTCTTGCATTGACAAAGACCGTCTTTCTTCTTCAGTACAAATCAATTTATAAAGTGCAATAAGTTCCGCTGCTTTATCTCCCTTTAATAGCTTTCCCCTTATCTCAACTTTAGTTTCAACTTTATTTATTTCAAGCAATTCTTTTAATGTGTTCAGTTCGTTAGATTCTGGAGGAAAAAATTCATAAAATGTAGGTTTGGCACAAGGGAGATAAGCGACAATATCTTCGATAAAATAAAGTCCGTACTTTTTTATAACGGATTTGCTTTGTTCAAATATTTTCGTTTTATTATATGCCATGATTTAATAAGGTAACTTTCTGTTATAAACTCTGTTTAATCTATAAATCGTATCTGAACATACATTATATTCAACTGCCAGTTCACGGTATTTATAATTGCCTGTTTTACATTTTAACAATATCTCATCAATTTGTAACTGATTTAGTTTTGCATTCGGATTATTTTCTCCCTTGAGTCGTGCGGCATTTTTGCCTCTATTAATAAATTGATGTTTTCTTGCTTTTTCTCGTCTCTCTTCCGTCCATGCTAATTTCATTTTTAACTTATTTTCTTCAGAATGATGCTTATGATAAAACCCATTCTTTTCTCCTTTTGAATTTGCTTTTCGATATTCACTAAATCGCTTTATAGTTTCTTCACTCCAAGCCCCTTTTACTCCAAGAGTATTACCAGCTACCTTGCAAATATTAAAATAAGGATCAAGAGCGTCTATGTACGACTGTTCGTGAATTAATAGATTTTCTTTTGGACATTCAAATATTGTTGAGAATATTAAATCATATTCTCCGTATTTATTATAATGATTTTGTAATTTAATTGAATGATGTTTATTTCTACGAAGTTTTTTTAAATGTTCATATCTTCTATTATCAATATTTACTGCCGATCCTATATAGATTTTTTCAGGATGAATACTTGATTGTATCTTATAAATACCCGAAGATTGCATTTTGCAAATTTACAACACTTATTTTTCATTTATCACATTTTCACAATAATATTTCCATACTTCGTCTATTGACCATTCTTTGTCTGCATTACCTTTGCGATAGGTTATCCGAGGTTTAGTTTTATCAATACCCTGGAATACTGTGTCAAATGGCGATTTTGGATCGTGTAGCCACAGAATAAATGCTTTTGTTTTATCGTCCATGTTATTTAATTGTTTTCACCTTTGTCTATTTAATTTTACTTTGGCAACACAATGATTCCAAATTTTCGTTTAACCATGCGTCTTATTGCCCTTTCGGTAAATTTTTCCTTTCTTGATTTATCAATAAATTTTCTGATTTCCGATGTCATTTCATTCGACATATCAATCTGGTTTTCGGAAACAATCTTCTTTGCCTCAATTAAGGGTTCTCTATCTTTTGTCCTCTGGTGATTCTCCAAAAGTTCCTCAAGTCGTTTTAAATCATCAGTATTTTGTCCCGGCATAAATTGTACTGGTTTGCCGTCTTCAAATAGTTTGTTAAAATTACTGTCGTTCATTTTGTCTTAGTATTAGTTATTAACTCTGGTTATCAAATCTTACCGTCTCTCATTGCTTTTGCACCCTCAATTAGCATATCACCATAACCATATTCACTTGAATCATATTTATTACAAAAATTTGCAGCCCAATTTTCAATTTCCTCATCAGTTACTCTCAATCCTTCGTCTGTGACTTCATTTGATTTGAATTGCTTTAACCATGTTGTAGTTTTATATGATGCTAATTTTAGCCAGTCAATAGCTTTGCTTTTCCCGTGTATTCGCTCCTCGTTTTGAAATATATAATAAATGCTCTTCCCAATATCAGCCGTCACCTTGTCTTTAAGCTTTCCAGGCTCGGATGATTCAAGAACGGATAACACCTCGTTTAAAGCTATAATCATTCCAGTCGCTTCAATATAATGTTCATTAGGAAACTGCCAATTAGACTGATTATTAATAGCAGTTTCTTTTAATTGTTTGACTTTCTCAATAATTAGTTTGTCGTTCATAGTGTTTAGTTTTACCAAATATCACCTCTGGCTCAAATTCGTCCTGGGAAAGTAACTCATCCGATAATCGTTTGTAATTCAAAAAGAAGTCAGTCTTTACCTTATTGACCTTTTCGCCATTGTCCCATTTTTCAAGTTGTTTAATTAAAGATAGCAATTCATTCATCCGCTTCTCGGTAGGTTCCAGCCTAAGTATAAATTGAACTCTCATAAACATAATCTCAAATAGTTTATCATGTTCCGCAGCTTTAACTTCAAGTTCTGCTATAATCCAGGCACTAACAATGAGTGCCATAATTCCAAAAATTACAATAGTTAAGAGTGTCATAATATTGATTTATAATTTAACATTCCCATATTCAATAGCTTCTTGTTTAGTCACGAAAAAATGAATACCATGTGAGCAGTCTTCTTTAAAATCATCATCATAAGAATCAGGTTTTACAATTGCGCCAGTTTCATAAATCAAATTTGAATCTCGCATACCAAATGCTTTTAATATTTGATTTCCTTCCAAATCCCACATACCAATAACTCTTATAAATTCTGCACGACATTTACGATTCTTAATATTTGAAGTCCGTTTTGCTTCGTTCGGAATTTCAATCATCGCGATAGCATTCTTACATTTTTTCCATGCAATAAAAGACCCTTGCTCTGGTATTATCCAAAAGGATTTTTTATGATCATCTAATTCTTTGCCTTTAGCGCCTCGCAAATTAGCGCCTCGCAAATTAGCGCCTTGCAAATTAGCGCCTCGCAAATTAGCGTCTTGCAAATTAGTGCCTAGCAAATTAGCGCCTAGCAAATTAGCGCCTTGCAAATAAGCGCCTTGCAAATTAGCGCCTCGCAAATAAGCGTCTTGCAAATCAGCGCCTCGCAAATTAGCGCCTCGCAAATTAGCGTCTTGCAAATAAGCGCCTCGCTTCACGGCTTCGATTAATGTATCTTTTAAAGTATTATCCTCTTTTTCAAATTCAAAGAGTAACATACCCGCAACAGATCTAATTTCGATTTTTATTTTCATAGTTTTATAGTTTAGATTTT
>Ga0182011_10002990_pt1 | contig 14005 bp, 17 predicted proteins | sample 711E1DmetaG_FD_120481 | JGI IMG/M metagenome (GOLD analysis project Ga0182011, IMG submission 120481) | Permafrost microbial communities from Stordalen Mire, Sweden - 711E1D metaG | ecosystem: Environmental > Terrestrial > Soil > Wetlands > Permafrost | place: Sweden: Stordalen | collected... | reverse complement strand
CGAGACAGTCTTTTTGCCAGCACCAAAACTTCGATAAATCAAGATTGGACTCCATCGCTACCCCAACTTGATGATTTGATGAGGTAGTATAAAAAGTATTCAGTTAAATAAGTACACGACCCAACTTTGACGCGACCATCATCAAGGTTCTGGACGTAGCCCAAAAGCCCGAAGTCCCTGGCAATAGATAGCACTCTGGCTCTATAGCCTGTCTTCTGGACCTTGCCGGAGATATAAGCCGTCAGCCTGCGCATCACTTTCATTGTGATGTTCTTTTTATTTAAGCCTTGATCTTGATCAGTTATTGTTTTAGCGTGAGGATATAGGTCCGAATTCGGTAGTCCATCGAAACCATAATCAAGGGATGCGCATATCTATAAAGCATAGGCTGCAAGCATATTTATGGAAAATAGGCAGCGGGTCCGTTTTTGGGAGGTGGACTTCCTGCGAGGAATTGCCATTATTCTCATGGTTCTCTTCCATATGGTCTTTGACCTCAATTATTTTGGAGTCTATGAGGTCGAAATGTCTTCAGGATTCTGGTTCTATCTGGCTCGCTTCACAGCCTCGCTCTTCCTCCTGCTGGTGGGAGTCTCCCTCTCCCTCAGCTACTCCCGGGCAAGGCTTCTGGGGCAGGAAGACCGATTTCGCTTCCGGCTTATGAAGAGGAGCCTCTGGATATTCAGCCTGGCAATGGGCGTAACTCTGGTCACCTACCTCTTCATCGGAAGGGGCTTCATTGTCTTCGGAGTGCTGCATCTCATCGGCGTCTCTCTACTGCTGGCCTATCCTTTCCTCCGGCTGCATGGCATGAACTTCATTTTAGGATTATTATTTATATTAATAGGATTATTTCTGCAGAGCCTCAGCGTAGACTTTTCATGGCTGCTCTGGCTGGGACTGGCACCCTGGGACTTCCGCTCAGTAGACTACTTTCCCCTCCTTCCCTGGTTCGGGGTGATCCTGATGGGTGTGGCCTTTGGCGATCTCTTCTACAGGGGTTACAGTCGCAGGATTCCAGTGCCGGATCTTGCCGGATCATCCCTGGTGAGCGGGCTCGCCTTCCTGGGCCGGAACTCGCTGGCCATCTACCTCGCCCACCAGCCGGTGCTTATCGGGCTATTGTATCTGGGCGGTGTCCGGCTTCCCTGGCATTAATACTATAAATCCGATTGATGCAATAAGGACTATCTTAGAGCCAGACTTAGAGCCAGAATAATGTGTATTTTTTGAAGAGCATTGGACAAAAGGAGACACGAAAATGGTAGATAGCGATGGCGAATCTGTAGGTACGGTAGCCCCCGTGGGCCCTGATCCCGTTAGTCCTTCTCCGGAGAAGCAAAATCAGCGGCGCGAGATGGAGCGTCTCGCCAAGGAGGTAAAGGAAAAAGCCGCGAGAAGAATAGGAATTGTGGCGGCGGTGGTCGTACTGGCGTTAGCGTTCGTTGCTATCGGGGGGCTTCCCTGGTACACCATCGACCAGGGCGAGAGGGGCGTCATGACCTCCTTTGGCAAGACGAGCCCGGATCCACTTCAGCCCGGCCTTGGTTTCAAATGGCCGATCATCCAGGCTGTTCATACATATCCGGTGAGGGTCCAGGTGCATTCAGCGCCGGCTTCCAGCGCGTCTAAAGATCTGCAGTTGGTCGATACAACAATCGCTGTTAACTACCACTTTGAGCCCACCGATGTTGTGAAAATATACGGTAGGTTGTCGGCTGATTATGAAGCGATAATAATCGATCCCAATGTGCAGGACGCGGTCAAGAATGCAACGGCACAATTCACCGCACCTGAACTTATTCAACAGAGACCAAAAGTCGAGGCCATGATCTCGAACAGGCTCAAGCAAGAGCTGGGGAACTACTACATCGTTGTAGATGGAGTCCGGATAGTGAATTTCGCATTCAGTAAACAGTTCGAGGATAGCATTGAGGCCGCAAACACCGCCAAGCAGCAGTTGTTGCAAGCCCAGACGCAAAAGCAGATCAGCCAGGTGCAGGCGGATATGGTTGTCATCAACGCCACTGCCAAGGCTAAGGAGCTTGAACTGCAGGGCAATGCGCTTAAACAGAATCCAGATGTGGCGACCATAAAATTCATAGAAAAGTGGAACGGGGTGCTGCCAGTATATTCAGCAGGCAGCAGCGGCCTGATACCCTTCCTCAATGTAGCCGGCACTTGAAAATCGCTCTTCCCTTTTTCCGAAGAGTTGGATCAAATTGATATCGAAAATGAAAGTCTAACCGTAATAGAAATCTGAAAGAAAATCGGAGGTCTTGGATTTGAAGATAAGATATTTTGGAGTGACGTCAGTTCTCCTATTGGCATTACTGGTATCGGTATGCTTTGGACAGGTACAGGATGCCTCAACAGCTAATGCAGGCCCGCTCGCGAACGATACGGCAAACGCCTCCAGCACAGCCGGTACGGATAATAGCACCCACACAAGCGACCGCAGCAGCAGTGCTAGCGTGCAGGGCATCTGGAAAATCTCTTTGGGGGAGAAGGATATTGTCGCCGCTATTAACCAGTCTGGAGAATCCATATTCGGCCTGGCTAAATTCGAAGGCGATAACCCCTGGAATGGGGCAGTGGCGGGTTCGCTATCAGGAAATGCAATATCCGTATCCCTGGCAGCCGTGGAAGCTGAGACGCTTGACTCCACCTACATAAGCGGAACCGTCGAAGGCGACTCGATGAAAGGAAACTTCATTCGATCCGACAGCAGCGGTAGAGCTACCAGGGGCGAATTTACAGCCACGTTGATCAGCCCTGATACCTCTGGCTACACTCCTGCGGTGATCCACACTGTATCCACATCTTCAGCAGAGACGCCGCAAAAAATCGTTGAGCAGAACAATGCAACTCTGCCGCAGCCGGCTCTTCCGGTGGCAAAGAGCAAATTCAAGGATGTAACAGAGCTGGCCAGAGGAATCGATCCCAACATACTGCCCAGGATGGCGAACCTGTAAAACAGGACCCCTAGCAGAGGCCGGGATAATCATGAATAGTCTTAACCGAAGCCACGGATCCCGGCTGGTCGCCTTTTTTGGCATCTCTTGGGGGGATTTCCTTATGCCTTTTTGATTTTATTTCATATCCATTGACCGATCCGCACATCGGCTAATAGAACAGGACTTAGATTCAATGATCTGCCAAAACATATATTTACATTAGGCTATATATCTAATTGTCAGCAAAAGTGATCCGACGAATCATTGGACTCGGATCTAGGAGATAGAAAAAAATGCCTGAGTTCGTTAATCCATTCAGCGGAAAAGTACCCGATCGCAAGCTCACCCTGGAAGAGCTGATCAGAGCGATACGTCTCGACCTATCCGCCGAGCAGGAAGCGGTTCACCTTTATATGGCCCATGCTGAGGCCACAGATAACCCTCTAGCCAAGAAGGTTTTCATTGATATCGCTAATGAGGAGCGGGTTCACATAGGAGAGTTCGCCCGGCTTATCTCTATTCTTACCGGAGATGAAGATACGCAGCTGGCAAAAGGCGCAATGGAGGTTGATGAGATGGCGCTCGAATTTTCCAAGCCATCTTAAGAAGTCACATTGGATTCTCCGATGCCCGAGAGCTATGGGCAAGGCTGTGAAGGACGCCATAGCAGCGATAACCCTACTAGATAAACCGGCTTCCACGGGCCGTATACATTGGCCTTAGCGCCTGAACGTTACAACCACCTCTTCGCCACTATCCTCAGGGAGGCACTGAACTCGAGTATCTTCCGGCTCTGGTCACAGACGGTATCTTCAAGGCCTCGGCTCTGGAATGCGGTGGAATCCTTATGGCATCGAGGAGGCAGTACGCTTCAATCGTGCTGGGCCAGGACATGACTCTGGGCTACAACGGCCTGTAGGCGAGAACCTGGAATTCTCAGTATCAGAAAGCCTGGCGCTTCTGATCCGGGACCCACGAGCGATTTGTGTCCTCGGATAGATTCTATAACCGGGAGTTTATACGTTTCGCTTTTTTGAAGGATAACAATGCTACAAAATTAATTCGATCTTTTCTGATCGTTCCGGGTTTATACCACTCTTGCCACAAAAACCAGTAATAGCCTTCTTGAAATATTCTCTAAAAAACCTTCTCCTATCCTATCAAGATCTTGCCGTGCCGATCGATCTTTCCCTCAGAGACCCTGGTGGAGCTTATGCGGACCTGATCTTGGGCGAGCTTATATTCAATCACGGATATTTGCATCGGCAACAAGTTTTTCTTTCCCCGCAATCGGTTGATCTTCTCTGCCATGGGCAGCGTCTCCAGGGAGACCACAATAAAATCGAAGTCTTCATAGATAGAGGGGCCACATTGATCAATGATCTTTGTTATGCGTGCATCTTTAACGCCAAAGCACCTGAGAACGATATCCCGCAGATTCTTCTCCCGCGTCTCAAAGTCGCGGACATTGCGGGTTCTGCTCCCTCTGGCCATCTCGTCGGAGGTGAGACCTATGACAACATCTCCTCCTTCGCCGAGCGTAAATGCACGTCGGAGCAGGGCGATATGTCCATCATGAATGGGATCGAAAGTGCCTCCTACAGCTACTCTGGCCATACAGGCCCGCAAACGAGGGTGCTATATAAGTACTTGACGGCTTAGATTCGCCGTTCCCGGAAACGCTCCAGGACCCTGGTGACAATGCGTCGCGAGCTGCATAGGTCGCACGGCTCATGGGCCTCGATCCGCACAATTCTGGGATGCAGACCTCGGCGGGATAATTCCGTCTCCAATTGGCCGATATCAAAGTGCTGATCGAAGCCGAGCGTGATTATGTCCGGGTTGAGCTGCTCAATGGTCCGAAAGATATCACTCTCCTCTCCCAGGATGGCCCTGTCCACCGCCTTCAGAGATTGTACCATCCTCTGCCTCTGCTCCTCAGGCAAGACGGGCTTGGGCTTATGGCGCACATTCACATCCCTGGCAACTATTACCACCAGCTCGTCGCCCAAAATTTTAGACCTCTCCAGATAGAGAACGTGGCCGGGATGGAGAAGGTCAAACGTGCCCGTGGCGACGACCAATGTCAAGCATCCACCGGGTCCGGTTCAGCTGAAATCTTCATCGAGATCATCCTCAAAGTCATCGCCCTCAAAGTCGTTGTCTTTGAACTCCACATCCAGGATGGCAAGGTCACGCCGGTCTCCTGTTGCATCGAAGCAGACCCAGCTATGCTCATCGAAAGGCGGACCGACGATGATGTGATAGTCTCCGGTGCGAGAGAAGAACTGGATATCAGGTTCGGAGGGTATGAGAACCCCGGAGGGATGGCTGTGAGCAGAGCCCGCCACCTGCATGTTGGGAAGCATGTAGAGCCGGATTAGTGCGCTCATCCTCGAATTTTCCGTGCCCGGCAGTATCAAAACCTCTGTGATGATCTCATTCTCGACCTGAAGAAGCCCCGCAAATTCTGCAGGCAGTGACGACCTGGACGCCTCCAGTATGAACTTCAGAGTGTCCCTGGCAATGCCGCGAACCTTTCTGGACTTCACAATGCCTCCAGGGCTCGCAGATGTATGCAGTCTCCCGCCAGCACTCGCTGACATCCGTTTTCGGTCTTCAGCAGAAGGGCACCATCCTCTGCCAGATCCTCAACCACACCCATGAGATCTCCTGAGTTCGATTTGATGCGCACATATCTATCAATGGTAACAGAACGACTGCGCCACTCTTCATAGATATCTCTTGAGCCCATTTTTTCGTATGCTTCCTCGATCTCTAAGAGAATCCTCTGGATCAAATCAATTCGGGACACCTCATGGCCCAGTTCGTGAGAAAGGGACGTGGACCTCCACTCTTCCGGAAAATCGGACAAACTGACATTGGCATTGATGCCCAATCCCACTACCGCATAATCCAGACGCCCAACCTCGGCGCTGATCTCCATGAGGATGCCGCAGATCTTTCGTTCCCGGATCAAAAGATCATTGGGCCACTTGATGCCAGCCTCCAGGCCCAACAGGGAGAAAATGGCTTTGGATACGGCCACACAAATCGCCATGTTAATCTGGTAGACCGATGCCAGTGGCATCTCCGGCTTGAGGATAAGACTCATCCAGATTCCTCCTGGTGGGGATGCCCAGGGCCGGGACAGTCTGCCGCGACCTCGCGTCTGGGTCTCGGCCAGAATGACGGTGCCGTTTGGGCAACCGGAGGCCATGGTTTTGGCCACCTCGTTTGTGGAGTTGACCTCCGAAAAGCTGTATAGATCCCTTCCCAGCCACTTCGTCTTAAGGCCGGAGCGGATCAAATCCGCATCCAGTAGGTCCGGTTTGTAGGTCAGATGGTACCCTTTCTTGGTTGAGGCCTCAATCTCATATCCTTTCCTGCGAAGGTTCCGGATCTGCTTCCAGACAGCAGCCCGGGTGATGCCAAGCTTTGCCGCCATCTCCTCTCCGGAGACCCAATCTCCAGATCCTAAGGATGACAGGATATCATGTGCGGCCAATCTCAGCTCTTCTCCCCTGGCTTCTGCTGGCTGAGGTACGATCCAACGGCCGCAGCGATTGCAGCGACCTGGCGGTTGTCCGCGCCCAAAGCCGACGCCAGCGACTTGCCTTTTTCGTAATCCACGGCAGCGACCTGCTTGACCGCTTCTGCCATGTTCTCTTCTTTTATGAAGCCGGTATTGATGTCACCGCTTCTGAACCTGGCATTCCTGAGCACAGCCTTGTGAAATATGATGTTCGTTTTCACGCCTACAATGATGTACTCGTAGAGAGCGCGCTCCATTCTGGCAATGGCCTCTTTGCGGTCCTTGCCGTGGGCCACGAGCTTGGAGATCAATGAATCATAGTAGGGTGGAATGACGTAGCCGGTGTAAACACCGCTGTCCACTCTTATGCCCGGACCTCCCGGACTTCTGTACCTCTTGATTTTTCCTGGTGCTGGTGAGAAGTCGTTCAAGGGATCCTCGGCATTGATGCGGCACTCGATGGCCCAGCCTCGTATCTGCATGTCGCACTGGTCATAGTCCAGGGGGTGACCTGCGGCCACCAGGATCTGTTCTTTGGCCAGGTCTACGCCTGTAACCATCTCTGTGATAGGGTGCTCTACCTGCAGACGGGTGTTCATCTCCAGGAAGTAGAAGTCGCCGCGGGAATACATGAACTCCACAGTCCCGGCGCTCGCATAGCCGATGGCTTTCGCGGCCTTGACGGCGATAGAGCCCATCCTCTCGCGCAGGTCCTCGGTCATAACCGGCGAAGGAGACTCCTCTATCAGCTTCTGGTGGCGGCGCTGAATGGAGCACTCCCGGTCTGAGACGTAGAGGGTCTTTCCCATATTGTCGGCCAGTATTTGAAATTCGATGTGTCTCGGCTCCGTCAGATATTTTTCGATATATATGGTGTCGTCGCCAAAGGCATTGCGGGCCACGGACTGTGATGAGGTGAGGGCGGGCAGCATCTCCTCGCGTCTCTCCACGATCTTCATGCCAATTCCGCCGCCTCCAGCCGCAGGCTTGAGGATTATCGGATAGCCTATCCTTTCCGCAATCTCAATCGCTTCATCCGGATCGCTTATGCCCTCCTCAATGCCGGGAACAATTGGAACCCCCGCATCCTTCATAGTCTGGCGGGCTGTGATCTTGGAGCCCATGGCATCAATTGCAGAAGATGGTGGGCCTATGAACACGATACCATTCTCCACACACGCCCTGGCGAAGTTTGTATTCTCGGAGAGGAAGCCGTATCCGGGATGGATGGCCTCGGCTCCAGTCTCCAGGGCAGCTTTGATGATGTTGTCTATCTTCAGGTAGCTCTCACGGGAAGGAGACGGTCCTATGAAGACTGCTTCGTCGGCGTATTTGGCAAAGAGGGCATTCTTGTCCGCTTCGGAGTAGACGGCCACAGTCGATATGCCCAGTTCCCGACAGGCACGCATAACCCTAATGGCGATCTCTCCCCGGTTGGCGATCAGGATCTTATTGAACATCCCCGGGTCTTAGGCACTGCCAGGGTAAAACCTTTTTGGAACAACTTTGAATCTATGACAGGAATGATGCCCTGGATTCTTGCGGTCCAGACAGATTGAGGCTGGGCTGGTATAGGGCACGCGTCTTGCGAAGAATCATCGGCTTAGTTGAGATCCCTAAAATCGTCAGGTCGGCAATCTTTTTAGAAATACTTAATAGTATATGAAATGTATACTGTACTTAAAGGAGTGGATTGCAATTAAAAAAATGGGATGGATTCGCCAGAAACCAGATATAAGAGACTATTCCGTTGATCGGCCTGATGTAGCCTGCCTTCTTGTACGGCTTCCCGTCGGCCTTTCTTCAAATGTTGATCTTCGTAAATATTGTACTGCAATAGTCGATCAGGGAAATCTCGGGAGCTGCACGGCCAACGCTTTAGCCGGCCTGATAGGTTACTTCGTTAAGAAGTCGACGGGAAAAGAGTTCGCAGCAAGCCGACTATTCAACTATTGGTACACCCGCTGGCTGGAAGGAAGCCTTGCAGAAGAGGATACCGGTGCAACCATCCGGGGCACAATGGGCAGTTTGGCCGCGTTTGGCACGGTCGCAGAGAATCTGCTTCCCTACTCTATTGAGACTTTCATGATGGAGCCTGCCTACAGGCTTGGACTGATGGCGCAAAACTTCCAAGCAGTGAAGTATGTCCTCATCGACCAACCGGGTTTGACTGGAACCTCGGTTCTCACCGGCATAAAAGGACAGCTCTTCGCAGGTATGCCGCTTGAATTTGGCTTTGAGGTCTTCACGCAGTTCAGGTCAGTTGGCAAGGACGGATTGGTAGCTTATCCCCTGCCAGGGGATGCGAACATCGGAGGCCATGCTGTTGTGGCTGTCGGATATGACGACAACATACAGTGTCCCAATGCTACCGTAGGGGCCATTCTTTGCCGCAATTCCTGGGGCTCTTCCTGGGGTATGGATGGTTACTTCTGGTTACCTTATGATTATGTAACAAAGCCCTTTTTCGGAGTGACATTAGCCGCCGACTGGTGGGCCTTAATATCAGAGGAGTGGCTGGATCTGGGACAATTCTATTGATGGATCAAAAAGATTAATCTGTATTGAGAGCCATCTGACTTTCTATGGGAGATAGAGGAGCTCTACAGCTTGACATAGGCCTGGTTGTCTCAAGCCTCGGAGGAAATTCCAGCCAGGATAGGAATCAATTTCACGGACTTTTCTCTTTTTTTGGCATCGATTTTGGGATTTATATCGGGCCATCCTATAATCTCTTTCAGAGAATAGGGCCGAGCATTGGAGCCGGGTTACTCATTGGAAGTAATGGTTTCTTAGCCGGCAAGGTAGGAATCCATTTCAACAGGACATTCGGCCTGGCCATCTTAATTCCAATAGTTCCCATTTATGGCGTTACCGGAGCTGTTTTCCTGTCCACTCTGCCAATTCTTCATGGGGCTGGATCAATAGCCGCGATTCCACTATTGCTTGTGCCGGCATCTTTCGCATACCAGGAAGAGCTCAGAAAACTATACCGATGCGGGAGGGAAAGACTCGAAGGCATAAGGAGAGGAATGCATCGGAAAAACTGAAAGCCATCCCTTCTCACTTTCGCTTCTTCTCATTCTCCAAATCTCTCTCCATCGCCTCTTTCGACAGCCGGATGGCGCATAGCTCGCTGCACATGGTGCAGGTGTCTGTCTCCACGCCCCGACGGTGACGGATCTGCTTTGCCCGGGCAGGATTGATGGCCGCATGAAACTGACCGGGCCAATCTAACTCCGCGCGTGCCTTCGCCATATCCAGGTCCCACGCGCGCGCTCGATCCCGCACGCCCGGACGGGTGAGGTCCGCAGCATGGGCCGCCACCCTCGTCACATAGGTGCCTTCGATCACGTCCTCTTTGGTGGGCAGATCCAGATGCTCCGAGGGCGTGGTCGCGCAGAGGAAGTCCGCTCCTGCCATGCCCGCAATCACTCCGCCCATGGCAGCAGTGATGTGGTCATAGCCGGGCGCGATGTCCGTGACAAGAGGACCCAGCAGATAAAGAGGCGCTCCATCCGTCAAATGTTTCATGGCCCGGACGCTGGTCTCAATCTCATCCGCGGGCACATGACCCGGCCCTTCGACCATGGCCTGCACGCCTGCACTGCGCGCCCTCCGGACCAGCTCACCGAGCATGATGAACTCCATGTACTTGGCCCGATCGGAAGCATCATGAATGCAGCCCGGCCGAAGGCCGTCGCCCAGAGAGAGAGTAAGCTCGTACTCCCGTGCCATCTCCAGGAGATAATCGTACTCAGCGTAGTAGGGGTTCTCCTCACCCGTCTCGGCTATGTACTTCATAGTTAGAGATCCGCCCCGGCTCACCACGCCCATGACGCGCGGGTCCTGCCGCAGGCGCTCCAGAGAGATCTTGTTCACTCCGACGTGCACCGTCACAAAGTCCACGCCATCCTTGGCGTGCTTCTCGAGGGCGTTGAACATCCCCTGACTGGTCAGCTCCTTCTTTACTGCCGCTTGATAGATGGGAACTGTGCCCAATGGAACGCCGACCGCATCCAGGATCTTTCGCCGGACAAAGTCCAGGTCTCCGCCTGTGGACAGATCCATCACGGCATCCGCGCCCGCCTCAACCGCGGCCATGGCCTTTTCCACTTCATTCTCTGGTGAGTCCAGGTTCTGCGAGGTGCCCACGTTCACATTCACCTTGGTGGTGAGCCACTCCCCTATGCCTGCGGGCTCCAGGCCCTCTCGGCGCAGGTTTCCAGGAATCACCACCCGGCCCGCTGCCACCAGACGAGCTAGCTTTGCCGGCTCTATTCCTTCACGAGTCGCCACTGCTTCTATTTCGCGGGGGACGCGCCCTCTGCTTGCTTCTTCCATCAGGGTCATTGGTACCAACTAATATATTGTAAGAGCTACATTCCGATCTGTTGGTGTTTATCAATGGTTGAAGTGCATAAGGTTAGCGGTGCCGCCTTCGATGGCAATGTCTATCTGGTTATGGATGAGAGGCCCATTCTGGTAGATGCAGGCATGATGGCCGGACCTATCTTAAAAAATATCAAAAAATTTATCGATCCCGCAAAGATAGAAATGATCGTTCTCACTCACTGCCACCATGACCACTCCGGCGCGGCTCCCGCCTTAAAAGAAGCTACGGGCGCAAAGCTTTTGCTCAGCGAAAAAGAGGTGGGCTGCGTGGGCGATGATCTCGCGTCAGTGGCCTATCTCTTTGGCCAACAAGCCCCGGAATACAAGGTGGACGAGATCCTTAAGGAAGGAATGGTCCTGGATATCGGAAAATGGAAGCTGGAGGTCATGGAGACACCCGGTCATTCTCTGGGCAGCCTATGCCTGTATGAAAAGAATGAGAAGGCGCTCTTCTCCGGCGATACCGTGTTCCCGGACGGAAACATAGGCCGGACGGACATGCTGGGAGGCAATACAGCGGAGCTTATCAGGTCTATTGAGAGATTGGCGAAATTGGATGTGAAGACCATGTATCCGGGCCACATGGAGATCACGAGCCAGGATGTCAATCGCCAGATTCAAATGAGCCTCAGGTTTGCGAGCAGCATGCAATAAAATAGGAATCAATTTTTTGATAGAACATAAGTACTAGTATTCTTTTTTTTGTCGTGATGATCGACAGAGCTACATTACGGATCTGATCAATTATCCTCTTACTCACGAATGAAACCTCATCCCATGCTTTCTCCAGCAGCTTCCTATAATATCCAACATCAAAATCCTCCGCCGTCCTCTCTTGCACCACCTCCCGCCACTTGGCATCCTTCGCGACATATCCGATTTCCATCCCCGAAGCCAGGGATATTCCTCGTTTCTGATAAGCCTCATTTCTCAAGATATTCTGCGCGAAGTCTTCGCATTGCTTTCAAGTCTCGATGTGGATTGCAACAGGGTCCTTTGCCATGCCATACCACGGCCTTCAAGCCATCTGTGGCCAGCCCCTATATGATTCCTAAAGGCATGAGATCGTTGATCCTAGAGCATTACAAGAAATAATTTTCCTAGAGCTATGAAAATGGCAGTTGGTCGTTTCTTATGTAACTGATTCGTCCTTTCTCGGATCTGTTACACAAGAAAGCAGCATCCAGCGTTATCAACTTGGTTTGGCCCAACTCCGATTTTGAATCGCCTTCCGAAGAAGACGTTATCCGGCTTGCGCCAGAACCTCATCACCAGAGCATTCGGCCCTTGCAGGATGAGATTGAGACTCTCATGGCCACAGTTTTTACCCGCCAAGATGAGAAGATAGCCGCCTTGGAGTCCACACAAGAGACCCCGGCAGATAATCAGCTCATTCAGCTCTGGCTTATCCATGAACTCCGGGAAGCTGCCAAGAAGGATGCTCAGCCTTTGCAGATGGACCGTGCCGATATTCTCCGGGCCTTGATTGCTGCCAACGGTGGTAAGATGCTTTTGAGTAGTGCGCGGCAGAAGATGCACCTTCGCAAAGATCAATTTTCACAAATGCTAAAAGGTTGTAACTTTGTTGAGGTTAAGCCGTTGCACTCGGATAAAAGAAAAATGGTTATTATATTAAAAAATGAATTATTTTAAATAAACCATAAACTAATTTTGCATCATTCTTTGGGTGATGCAAGAAAGCATAAAGTTGGCCTGAAATTGCTAACTTTACTATGCTACTTACTTTAGGAAAGAGGAATATATAGAAAAATATATGATATAATGTGGCTATAGGGAAAGAAGAGAAAATTAGTTTATGATTACGTAAACTAATTTTCTCGCATTCGCATGATTTAGTTATGCCATATCATGAGTTAGGATTTCGATGGTGTTGTTCCAAAGGAATTACTTGTTAAACGTTTACGATCTACTTTTTCTCAACTTTCTCTCGATACTGGTTTGCTTCATCCCGTTGGCTGTCCGTAATTTTATCGTCCTTGTCTAATAGAAGTTCTTTACGCATCAATGGAATTACTTTTTCCATTAATAAGCCTAAAGAATCACTACGCTTTACATCATCTTTTTCGTTTAGGATATCATGCATCAAGGGGGCCGTTTTTATCAAAATATTCTTGCTTCCGAGTAACTGTAAATAAGCGGTACAATGTCCAAGCTCTAGTGGATCTACATTGCCAAATTTCGCTGCTTTGTAAAGTAGATCTATAAGATCAAAATATGCTTTTTTACGTTCATCTCGTTGTGCTTTGCGAGATTCGTTTTTCTGAGTTATCCAAACCCCTAATATTACGCCTATTGCGCCAACTCCTGAATTTATAATTAGATTATACCACGGTTGTATCAAGTCTGTCGCAATTTGGCTTGCGATTGGACCAGTTAAATTAACATCCATAATCCATCCTTCTATCCAGAACTTCCATCATCCCTTTTTCTTAATCTCTTCTTGTGATGGTGGTTTTAGTGGACAAGTCTTAGTAGAGCAAAACAATTTGCAATCCCTACAATATTGAGGATTTTTTAATATATTTTCTGAATTGGTCCAAAGCACTCTTATTTTCGCTGCTTCTGCATCTACTTCTTGTTTTAGGTATTTAGCCAGATTTTCCATTGGTTTGTCAATATGTTCGCTAATCAATGCATTGAAGTCTCGATAGGTTTCATTTTTAAGGGAATCAACGTCTTTGCCTTCCACGGTTTTAAATTCGGACTCTATAACTGCTATTCTTGGTTGGGTCGAAGTAAGTATCTGTTCGACCTCTTTGAGGTGCACATCTAACTCAATCGAAGGGGTAAATAAAAATCGAATTAGTCCCATCGTTTCCCACAAGGTTTGGTTGTTTTTGGCCATTTCTAGTATTAGATCGTCACTTTTTCGGATATAATTATCAACTCTTTGGGCAGCTTCAACCCAAGACCGAGAATCAGGCAATCCTTCCAAATTCAGTCTTACTCGAGCTTCTTGCCATTTGTAAGATATGTAGTAATAACCATGAAACCTTCATGCCCGGTTGGGCACCCATGAGGCATGAAAATAGGCTTTAAGTATATATTCAGGATCAACCTTTCCTCGATCATGAGGCAAGCAATAAAGGGCGAAATT
>Ga0182011_10002989_pt1 | contig 14007 bp, 9 predicted proteins | sample 711E1DmetaG_FD_120481 | JGI IMG/M metagenome (GOLD analysis project Ga0182011, IMG submission 120481) | Permafrost microbial communities from Stordalen Mire, Sweden - 711E1D metaG | ecosystem: Environmental > Terrestrial > Soil > Wetlands > Permafrost | place: Sweden: Stordalen | collected... | reverse complement strand
GATGTGATCTACACCGACATCTGGGCCAGCATGGGGCAGGAGTCGGAAGCGGAGAAGCGCAAGCAGATCTTCGTCCCCTACCGGGTCGATGCGGATCTGTTCGGGCGCGCCAAGCCGGATGCCATCTTTCTGCATTGCCTGCCCGCTCACCGCGGCGATGAAGTCACCAACGATGTGATCGACTCGCCACGGTCGCTGGTCTTTCAACAGGCGGAGAACCGGCTGCACGCCCAAAAGGCGATCATGCTGGAATTGATGAAAGGCGAGTTCGTTAAATTGCCCAGCCTGGTCGAGTTGCAAGAACTGGCGCACGTGTAGGCGCTAGTCGCTGGGAGCTGGGAGAATCAGGTGACAGGTGTGGTGAACACGCGTGGGCATCGAGGTCTTGTCGCCTGGCAGAAGGCCATGGAGCTGGTGACCGAGATCTATCGAATTACCCGGGACTTTCCAAGGGATGAGTTGTACGGATTGGTAAGTCAGCTTAGGCGGGCAGCTGTTTCGGTCCCAAGCAATCTTGCGGAAGGGTATGGGCGGAATTCACGAAAGGAACTCCATCAATTCGTGGGTGTGGCGCGGGGTTCGTTGGCAGAGATCGAAACGCAAATCGAGATCGCAAAGAATTTGCGTTATACAACCGAGGAATCTTGCGCCGAATTGCTGTCAAGAGTAGACGAAGTCGGGCGCCTGCTGACCGGGCTACGTGCATGGTCGGCCAAGACCGAAGAGCAGTAATTAGGAGCCCCCTAGCTGCTAGCTACTAGCCGCTAGCTACAACTTATGAAGACCATGCTCCTAGCCATCGGCGGAAACTCCCTGATTCGCGCGGGCGAAACCGGAACCATCGCCGAGCAACGGGCAAATGCCCAGCGCACAGCGGCCCAGATCGTCGGCCTCATTCGCGCCGGTTACCGGATCGTGCTCACGCACGGCAATGGTCCGCAAGTCGGGGCAGCGCTCCTGCGGTCCGAACGGGGAGCGAGCCAGGTCCCCGGCCACCCGCTGGACGTTTGCGGCGCCTCGACCCAGGGTGAGATCGGATATCTTCTCCAGCAATCGCTCGAAACCGAACTGCAACTGGCTGATCTGCGCGTGCCAGTTGCAACCGTCGTTACCCAGAGCGTGGTGTCGCCAGACGATCCCTCGATGACCCACCCCACCAAACCGATCGGTCCCTTTTATTCGCACGCTGACGCTGAGGAACGCAAACGCCTTTTCGGATGGGAGATCGTCGAGGACGCGGCCCGCGGTTATCGCCGCGTGGTACCGTCGCCCGAACCGATTGACATTATTGAACTGGAAGTCATTCGAAGTCTGGTCGATCAAGGTGTGCTGGTCATTGCCTGCGGAGGCGGAGGAATTCCCGTGGTCCGCAGGAATGGCAGACTGGAAGGCGTAGAGGCGGTCATCGACAAGGATCGCGCCTCGGCGTGGCTGGCTTCACGCCTCGGCGTGGATCTATTTGTTATTTCTACCGACACCGATTGCGTCTATCTTGATTACAAGAAACCCACGCAGCGTTCGTTGGAGCGCCTCGCAGCGGCAGAGTTAGAAGAGTACGCACAGGCTGGCCATTTCCCGCCCGGAAACATGGGCCCGAAAATCGAATCCGTGTTGCGCTTTCTGCGCCAGGGCGGAAAGGAAGCTATCATTACCTCTTGCGAAAATCTGTGCCAGGCGGTCGTTGGATTGTCCGAAGTTGGTTCGTCCGGCACGCACATTTTCCCGGATCACGACCGTGCCGGAATAGAGCGCCTCGCTGATCCTAAGAACAAGGATCTGGAAAACAAGGTGCTCGAATTCCCGGTGGGAGGACACTAATGTCAGAGCCGACAATCACCGCTGTCCACCCCGTCCAGCCTCCCGCTTCGCAGTCGTCGCTGCGAGGGAAGCCATTGAGACATGTCGTCGAGTCGCAGCAATTCACCGTGCCCCTGCTCATGGAATTATTCGAGCGCTCGCGGGGCATGGAGCACGTAGTCGCTCGCGGAGGCACCCTCGACTATCAGAACCGCATCATGACCGCGCTTTTTTATGCGCCTTCCACCCGCACTCGGCTCTCGTTCGAGGCCGCCATGCATCGCTTGGGCGGCCGTGTCTTGTCCACCGAGCACGCGGGTGTGTTCTCTTCGGAGATCGCAGGCGAGCAGGTGGAGGATTCCATACGGATCATCAGCGGCTATTCGGATGTGATTGTGATTCGCCACTCCGAAGAGGACGGCGCGCGCCGGGCCGCCGAGGTCTCGCTGGCGCCGGTGATCAATGCCGGAGATGGCAACGGTGGGCAGCATCCGACCCAGGCCTTGCTCGACCTGTACACTATTTACCGGCAGCGTCCGCTCGATGGGCTTAGTGTTGCCATCATCGGCGAGTTGGACAAGGGCCGCACCGCGCGATCGCTGGCTTATCTGCTGGCTAAGTTTGACCGGGTAAAGATGTTCTTCGTCAGTCCGCCGCAACTCCAGATGAAGCAGGATATCCTGGACTATCTCGATGAGCATGGTGTCCGCTACGAACTGGAGTCCGACATCGACCGTGTGATTGGCGAAGTGGATGTGGTCTACCAGACCCGAATCCGTCCCGAGCGAATGCGGGACATGGTTGGCCGAGGAAACGATGGCCAGGAAACGACCGGCCTCGGCCGTTATGCCATCGATTCGAAAGTAGTGCAGCGCATGAAGCCGGACGCTCTAATCCTTCATCCGTTGCCCCGCACAGTCGAGTTAGATAAGTCAGTAGATGCCGATCCGCGAGCCATGTATTTTCGACAGGCCATGAATGGGCTCTATGTGCGGATGGCGCTGCTGACCATGCTGTTGGAGAAAGAGCCGGCGGCGGGGAGTGCCTGGTGGTAGGAGGGCAAGACGAGCACCGAGTCCGGCCATTCTGTTGTGGTAATTAGGAGAATCCATGAGAGTTCTGGCGGCGATTCTTGCATGTGCGTTGGGGATTCCTGCTTTTGCCAGTGACGCCGCCAAGGTCTCTCTCGGAGAAGTGGCCGAGAGCGCAGTTCAACAATCGAAGTTGACACTGCCGGGAAGCACGCCGTTCCATCTCAAGGCGGAGATCGTCGAGACGACGAACCCGAGTTCGGAGTACCAGGCGAAGGTTGAGGAATACTGGGTATCGTCGCAAGAGTGGCGGCGGACGATTGAGGCGCCCGGATTTTCTCAGACATTGATTATCAACGGGGATCAGGTTTCGGAGAAAGACACAGGGGACTATTTCCCGTGGTGGCTCAATGACCTGGTGACGGCGATGATGGATCCGCTGCCCATGTTAGAGACGTTAAAGCAGTCCAATTCGCAGATGGCCAAGCCTCAAGGTCCGGAAAACTCGAAGACCTGCGCTGATCTGCGCGCGACAGTCAATTGGGGGATCTTTTGTTTTGAAGGCAGCCACGGGTTGCTGACATCGGCGTTCACCCGTGGATACAGCGCGCAGTTTGAGGACTTCGATGGCTTTGCGGGCAAGCGGGTGGCTCGTCTTATCCTCATAGACCCGGAGCCAGGCACAACGATTCAGGCCAGAATTACGGAACTGACTGAGGTCCGTCACGTAGACGAGGCCCTGTTCGCCGTCCCAAAGGCCACTCCTCCGCAGGAGCAGATCAAGACTCTTAAGGTGGACGAGGCAACGGTGCGAGGGCTAGCGTTGAGCGGCACGGGGATTGCTTGGCCTGTCGTGGGAGGCGGACCGACGACAGGCAGGTGCGCTGTCTACGTATCGGCGGACAGGGCAGGGCATATGCGGGAAGTGTGGCCCGGGGGTTGCGACAACCCAGGCCTGGAGGATCCTTTGCGCGAGATGGTAAAGAAATGGCAGCTAAGGCCGTCGACAGAGAATGGCGCACCGGTGCAGATCGAAGCTCTGGTGACGTTCACGTTCGAGACGAAAGTGGTCAACGATCAGCCATCGCCGAAGGCGTCCGATGTGGAGGTGCCTAAGCCGGCGACGAATGTGGCGGAGCCTCACAGTCAATACAAGGGACCACCAGTCGTGGCGCCTCGCCTCATCAAGATGGTGAAACCCGATTGCGGTGTCGGGCAGAGTTGCCATGGGATACACGGCACAGTAGTCGTGCTCGTGCATGTCTTGACGGATGGAACAGTTGGCGAGGTAACAGTGAGGAGCGGCGAACCGCGATTGTTTGACGATGCCACGAAAGCCGCGAAACAATGCACTTTTCAACCGGGGACATTTTTTGGGAAACCGACCAGCATGACTCTTGATTTGAAGTACCAGTTTTAGTTATTACGAATCACCTCAGGTGAAGGACCTTATGACAACCGAACTTATAGAAAAATCCAAGCGCACCGATTACTACGTAGAACTCGAGAACCTGTACGGAGCTCACAACTATCATCCGCTCGACGTGGTAATCGAGCGCGCCGAAGGCGTGTGGGTATATGACGTCGAGGGCAAACGTTACCTAGACTGTCTGGCCGCGTACTCCGCGGTAAATCAAGGACACTGTCATCCCAAAATTCTGCAGACTCTCATCGAGCAGGCGCGCAAAGTCACTCTGACCTCGCGCGCCTTTCGCAACGAGCAACTCCCGCTGCTCTACAAAGAACTCCACGACCTGACTGGCTTCGACCAGGTGCTCCCCATGAACTCCGGCGCCGAGGCCGTCGAAACCGCGATCAAGACGGCCCGCAAGTGGGGCTACAAGATCAAGGGCATTCCCCAGGACAAAGCGGAGATTATTGTCTGCGCCAATAATTTTCATGGCCGCACCGTCACCATCGTCAGCTTCTCGACCGACGAACAATATCGCGATGGCTTCGGCCCGTTCACTCCAGGATTCAAAGTAATTCCCTTCGGCGACGCGCGCTCTCTCCGCGAAGCCATCACTCCCAACACCTGCGCCTTTCTGGTCGAGCCCATTCAAGGCGAAGCCGGAATCGTCATTCCGCCCAAAGGATTTCTAAAGGAAGCGGCGGAAATCTGTCGCCAGAATCGCGTGCTGCTGATGGCGGACGAAATCCAATCCGGCCTCGGACGAACCGGCAAGCTCTTCGCCTACATGCACGAAGGCATCACGCCCGATATCCTGATCGTGGGCAAGGCGCTAGCCGGCGGCTTCTATCCAGTCTCGGCGATACTCGCGTCGCGCGAAATTCTCGGCGTCTACAAGCCCGGCGACCATGGCAGCACTTTCGGCGGCAACCCCATGGGCTGCGCCATCGCGCGAACCGCGCTGCGCGTCCTGATCGAAGAGAAAATGGTGGAACGTTCCGCCGAGTTAGGCACTTACTTCCTGACCCTGCTCGAAACCCTGCGCAGCCCCGATTTGAAAGATGTGCGTGGCCGAGGCTTGTGGATCGGCATCGAACTCCAGAGCCTCGCGCGTCCCTACTGCGAAGCGCTGAAGGAAGAAGGAATTCTGTGCAAGGAGACGCATGACCGGGTGATTCGCATTGCGCCTCCGCTCATCATCACCCGCGAGGAGATTGACTGGGCCTTTCAGCGAATCGCCAAAGTGATTCAGAAGCACTGAAGTCCCGCTCGCATTTCGATTGATCGTAGTAAACTTGTCAGACACGCTGCCGATGAGTAAGAGACCGGTCAGCGAAGCCGAGCGTTGCGAAACGCCGGTGCCTTGCTGACAAACGCGGGTGAAGTAGGCGATGGACCCGACCAGGGTTACAGCGGCGGTGCCGACTCCGTCCCACCCGCTCCAAACTTTCAAACCTAGCGCTCAAAGAACAGCGGTCACGGGAGCCAACTGCGAAGTCAAATCGCGTCCATCAAAGTGGGAACAAAGCAGGCAGGCAAAAAGCAAGGCCTGCCCCGCGGCCGAACAAATCCCGCAAGGTAGGCCACTCTTGTTGAGTCCGAATCTACGGTTGCGAAGGCTTTGCCGCCTTCGACCGAAGAAACATGGCCCCGACACATGTGAGCCCAGCCCCGAGAAGGTAGACTGCAGTCGAGCCACCCTCCGGAACCTGCTGACATCTATCCCGCGAGTGCCGAGCGTCGCATCCGCGATGATCCTGATGCCCGAAACTGGCAAATGCCGCAGGCGCCACACAGCACACCGCGACAACTGCCAACCACCACTTTCCGTTACGTTTGATCATGAAACACTCCCTTTACATCGAACAGATTAACGAGCCGCATGGGAAGGGGAGTAGGCGGGGAGTACTTCCCAAGCGATTCCTATATATCCACTTGTATTTAACGGCCTTGGCGAACCTACTGTCAAGATGATAGTTTTTGCGACAGTTGCATAGAAATGCAACTATTCATTACTTGGTGGCTCGTTACAAAATAATGGTCCTATCCCGCCCAACCGGGGTATCTGCGGCTATAGTCGATAGACGGCAAACGGCGGACAATCGCGAGATAGGCAAATTAATGAGAACCAACCCAGTTCGGCTTTTGTGGGCAGTATGCGCTCTGCTTTGCATCATCCCCGCGTGCAGTCACAAACCCCAGCCTCACAGTGTGACGCTCAGGTGGGAGACGCCTCGGGCTGTCCCGGGAGCCTCGATCGTTGGCTACAACATCTATCGGAGCACGGCGTCCGGCGGCCAATTCGTGAAGCTCGCTTCACGAGTCCCAGCCCCAACGTATGAAGATCGTTTGGTGATGAGTGGCCGCACTTATTTTTACGTGGTGACCTCGATCGATCAATCTGGCCACGAAAGCAGGTACTCCACCGAAATACGCGCCACTATTCCCTGAGGCGGCTGCGCGTTATAAGCCAGTCAAGTTAGCCGTTCGCGCCGCTTACGGATTCGGAATGACCGCTTCCGCTACATTCGAGTATCCGCTCTCCTGCGAACTGCTATCCACGGCCGTCGTTACGTAGTAGTAAGTCAGGCCAGAGACGACCGTGCTGTCGGTGTAGGCAGTCGTGTCGTCGGGTGAAGTGTTGATCATCGTGTATCCGCTGCCGGAAGTTGTGCTGCGGTAGATGTTGTAGCTGACAGCGTTCGTCGAAGCGCTCCAGTTAAGGCTTACGGTGTGCTGAGTAGCCGCCGTTCCCGTGCCCGTCAAAGATTGCACGGCTGGCGAGTTCGAAGCGTTACTCGCGAACGACAAAGAAGCCGAAGCGGCTCCGCTTGCCCCCGGCGTGAACGTGACGGTGAAGCTTGCGGTTTTACCGGCGCCCAGCGTTACCGGCAACGAGATTCCAGAAAGAGCAAACTCACTGCCGTTGGTGCCGCTGATACTAGCCGATGAAATCGTTACCGAAGCTCCGGTCGCGGTCAGGAGGCTGCTGGTGATCGACGAACTCGACCCGTCAGCGACATTGCCAAAGCTGAGACTGGGCGGAGAGACCGCCAACGTTCCTGCGGCCGTTCCTGTCCCGGAGAGCCCGATACTGAGCGTCGAGTTCGATGCGTTCGACACCACCGACAGGCTTCCGCTTGCCGCTGCGGCAGTTGTCGGAGCAAAGGTCACAGTAAACGTCACGCTTTGATTTGCCGTCAGAGTGAGGGGCAAACTCAATCCGCTGACCGAGAAAGCTGCCCCGGTCAAATTCGCTGCCGAGATGGTGACTGACGAACCACCCGTGTTGGTGAGCAATTCAGACAAGTTCTTACTGTTGCCCACCTGAACGCTGCCGAACGCCAGGCTCGCGGGATTCGCCGTCAGCGCTCCTTGCGTCACGCCTGTGCCTGAAAGTGGAATGCTCAAGTTGGCATCGGAGCCGCTGGATGTAATGCTTATGCTGCCGCTAGCGGCGCCGCTCGCAGTCGGAGAAAACGTTACGGTGAAAGATGTGCTCTGGCCAGCATTCAACGTCAAAGGTAACGACAGCCCGCTCAGACTGAATCCGGTGCCACTCGCGGAAGCCGCCGTGATCGTGACGCTCGATCCGCCGGAATTGGTCAGCTTGTCAGACAAGCTCGAGCTGTTGCCCACCTGAACGCTGCCGAACCCCAGGCTCGCGGGATTCGCCGTCAGCGCCCCTTGCGTCACGCCCGTGCCCGAGAGCGGAATGCTGAGCGGCGAACCGGACGCGCTCGAGACGATGCTCAGCGCTCCGCTCGCAGCGCCTGCGCTGGACGGAGCAAAGGTCGCAGTGAAAGTGACGCTCTGGTTGGCGCCGACAGTCGCCGGCAGAGTCACTCCGCTGACGGAGAAACCGGCTCCGCTTGCCGTCGCCTTTGTGATCGTGACGGCGCTTGCGCCCGGGTTGGTCAAGGTTTCGGACTTACTGCTATTGCTGCCCACCTGGATACTTCCAAATGCCAGGCTGGTAGGACTGGCAGTCAGTGTTCCGGGAGTGACTCCCACGCCCGAGAGGCTAAGCACAACGTTGCTGTTTGTCTTCCCTGTGGTGGTGGCAAACGTGACGCTCCCGCTGAAGTTGCCGGCTCCGGTGGGCGCAAAAGTGATCGTTACCGCCGCCGCTTTTCCGGCCTGCAGCGTGAGTGGCAAGGCGAGGTTGCTCATGGCAAATCCTGCGCCGCTCATCGTCGCCTGCGAGATGGTGAGATCGCTTCCACCGCTGTTCGTAAGGGTCACTGTACTGGTCTGGTTCGATCCGACGTTGGTGTTTCCAAAGACAACCGGCGATGGACTCGGGGAAAGCTTTCCGATCGTGACCGCATCTCCAGAGACAGACAGCGAAACATAAGCCTGCCCATTCTGTCCGTCAAAGGAAATTGTAGTGCTCGGGTTGCCGGCTGCCGTCGGTTGGAACTCGACGCTGAATGACACACTTTGTCCCGCCGCCAACACCAGTGGCAAGGTCATGCCAGTGACTGAAAAGCCGGAGCCCAATCCTTGAATCGAGCTGATCGTAATCGCCGCCGACGTGTTGTTCGAAAGCGTGTCTGCCACCGTCTTGCTGCTGCCGATCGGGACCGCCCCGAAGGCCAAGCTGCCGCTTCCGACGCCGACCGTGCCTCCGCCATTTGTTCCGGAGAGGCCCTGGCACCCGGTGAGCAGCAACAGGCTGCCAGCGACAATCATGACGATTACGATGACCAGAAAAGTGGCGAAGTGACGATGCAACCGATGACCGTTCAAGGCGACCTCTGTGTGCCGTCTCCGCTTACTTACGGCGGGGGATTTCGGGCCACTGGAGCCCCGAAAACTCGAACTCCAGCTAGGCCAGTGTCGCTCCGGGCTGCTGCCAGCCATAGATTGCGAAAGACCAGCTGGGCGCGGCATCCGGCCAATTTGTGCCTGCCCAAATCTCGTTTCCGGGCATGAACTGAGGTGCGAAGGGAACGGCCCGCCGCTATAACCTATAAGTTGTTGCTAATGAACGGATAAGAAGTGCTTGCTTCGAGGTTGAAGTCCCCTGTGTTACCTTTGGGCAGTTCTTGCTGGGCAGGCGCCGTTGTACTCGACGGTACTTATGTATGACCAATGTGCAGGCAATGTGCAGGGCTTTACACCTTGCCGCGTCCAGTTCATCATGGTCAGCATTGCCGCGGACCGGCGGTTCCCGGCTAACCCATTAGCCTTCTTTCTGTTTTCGCAAGTGCTTTCCGCTCGTGGCGGGTTTAACATAGGAGGGCCGTAAGCGCCGTATGGCAAGGTGCTTGCATCTAAGCTATGGGCAGTTCGAAATTCCGGAGCAGCGGATTCCGGGCGGGGGATTGATAAAAGATGAGATTTTCGTTGGCGGTTGCAATCGTACTGGCAGGCATCAGCGTGAGTGGCCTGGCGCAGCAGAGCAATACAATCAAAGTTAAGCCTTCAGCCCCCGAAAAGGCGCCGAAAAGTACCGTGTCCGCCGGCAGGACAACGGGCGCGGCCACATCTTCCGCGGCCAACTCCAAAGACTTGCAAACCTTGGAGCGTCAGACCGCCAAATCGGCTGGGCCTTCTCGAACGGCGGGACAGAAGAAGGCGCCCGCGCTGAAGCCGGTAAAGGATAAGCCCAACCCACCGATCAACTTCGCCGGAACGGGCAGCGCTAAGACTGCAGGAATGACCAGCCAGGGTGCAAACCCCTACCGAGGCCGACTCAAGCAGAAACACGCTCACTAATAAGAAGCAAACACAGAGACCGCGTGACGCGAGGTTATCGTGAAACGGCAGAGCGGTCCGGGGCCGGTACTGCCTGCGCAACCCTCTTTGCAGTGGGCTCTTTAAGGGAGTACTTCAACAGGCAATACAAGGCTCGCACGCCGTCTTTCCATCCGATCTTTTTGCCCTCCTCGTACGTACGCCCCCAGTAACTGATTCCCACCTCATAGATGCGCAAATGTCGCCGCGCCACTTTCACCGTGATCTCGGGCTCGAATCCGAAACGGTTCTCCTCGATCGGGATCGACTGAATCACTTCGCGCCGGAAGACCTTGTAGCAGGTTTCCATGTCGGAAAGATTGATGTTCGTGAGGCAATTGGAAAGCAGCGTGAGAGCCTGGTTGCCGACCGAATGCCAGAAGTATAGTACGCGATGCGGCGCGCTGCCTAGGAAGCGCGAGCCAAAAACCACGTCCGCCTTGCCCTGGATCAAGGGATCGAGCATCAGCGGGTACTCTCCCGGATCGTATTCCAGATCGGCGTCCTGAATAATGACGAAGTCGCCCGTGGCTTCCTGAATGCCACGCCGCAAAGCTGCTCCCTTGCCCATGTTACGCGGCTGAATAACCACGCGGATTTGCGGATGCTCCGACTGCAATTCGGCCAGGATCTCGCGCGAGCCATCCCGCGAGCCATCGTCCACGCAGATCAACTCGATCTCCAGCGGAACCGAGAGAACCTTCTGGACCACCTCGCGAAGCGTGGCGCGTTCGTTATATACCGGCATCACTACGGATAGCTTCATGCATCGAGATCATAACAACGCGTACTCTCCAGGCGCAATAACTGATCGGCACTGCACTCCACGACGCCCAGAGCTATACTCACCTGTCGTCCCGGAAACTCGATCGCCAATGTCGCCCGGCACCGAACGTCAGAACGTCAGAACGATGTAATCTCGAAACGATGACGTAATAACGGCGCAACGATAACGATAACAACAACGATGAGGACTTTCCGCAATCTCCGGTTCCTCACCGCCGCGCTGGCCTTCGTGGTTGGCATCGGCACGCTGGGCTTTCACTACATCGAGGGATGGCCATGGTTCGATGGTTTCTACATGGTCATCACGACGCTGACCACCATCGGATATCAGGAAGTCCATCCCCTGTCGCATGCCGGGCGCGTGTTCAACGTCTTCATCATCCTGGGTGGAGTCTCGCTGGTCTTCCTGGCCATCGGCTCTCTCACCGAGGCTTTGCTAGAATTCGAACTGCAGAGTTTCTTTGGAAGGCGCCGCATGGAGCGCGACATAGGCCGTCTCACCGGTCACTACATCATCTGCGGCGCCGGACGCGTCGGCCGCAGCGCCGCCCGCGAACTGGCGCGCCGTCCCGCTGAATTCTTGATCATCGAAAACAACGAGGCCAAGGCGCAGAAATTCGCCAGCGAGAACTGGCTCTTGCTGATCGGTGACGCCACCCAGGAGCAGACTCTGCGCGACGCGCACATCGACCGGGCGCGCGGTCTGGTCGCCGCCGCCACCACCGACGCCACTAATCTTTACATCGTGCTCACCGCCCGCAGCCTGAATCCAAGCCTCCGCATCATCGCCCGCGCCAGCGAAGAGATGGCCGAGAAGCACCTGCGCAGCGCCGGCGCCGATTCGGTTGTCTCTCCGTATGTTTTTGCCGGACAACGCATCGCCCATTCCTTTCTGCGTCCGCACGTGGTCAGCTTCCTCGATACCGCCACCACCCATCTCGGCATGGATCTCGAGATCGGCCAGGTGCCGATCACTCCGCGCAGTCCGTTTGCCGGCAAGACCATTGAGACCTCGCGCATCCGGCAGGACCGCGGCGTCATTATCCTCGCCATCAAACGCCAGGCGGGCATGCGCTTCAATCCCGCTCCCGACGATCGCATCGAAGCCGGCGATTTTCTGATCGCCATGGGCGAGCCGCAACAGCTTCGCGAACTCGAACAGACGGCCGGGGCGGAAGCATGAAGATCGTAACCTCGGCGGAAATGCGCGACATCGATCGCATCACCTCGGAGCGCTTCGGCGTCCCGTCCCTCACCTTAATGGAAAACGCCGGCTCCGCCGTCGCCCGTTTCATCCTCTTCGATTACCCGCAAGCCGAGCGCGTCGGCATTCTCTGCGGCAAGGGCAACAACGGCGGCGACGGATTCGTCGTGGCCCGCAAGCTCGTCGAAGCGGGCCGCGCCGTCCGCGTTTTGCTGTTGGCGGATCCCGCCGAGCTTCGCGGAGATGCCACGGCCATGTTTCAGAGCATGGTGCAGTCGCTTCATTCGTCGAATGTCACACCCCTGATCGCGCGTGAAGCAAGCGCGCTCGATTCCTCGGAGGCGGCGGAAATCTTCGCCGCCGACGTGATCGTAGACGCCATTCTCGGCACCGGTTTTCGCCCGCCGGTCAGCCCGCTGTATGCGGCCGCGATCGCGAAGATGAATTCAACCTCCGCTCCAATCGTCGCCGTCGACATTCCCTCCGGCGCCGATGCCGACGCCATGCGGCCAAGCGCGAGTGACTCTCACAGCGGCGTGCGCGACCAGGCCCGCGCCGATGCCATCGTGACCTTTACCGCTCCGCGTCCAGCCCACGTTTTCGCAGAGCTCACCTCCGGGCCCACTCTGATTGCGCCCATCGGCTCGCCGCCCGAAACCATCGTCTCCGAGTTCGGACTTCATCTCAGCACTCCCAACGACTTCGCTCCGTTGCTCGCGCCCCGAGCGCGCGAAGGCAACAAAGGTAGCTACGGACATGTGCTCGTGATCGGCGGATCGCTTGGCAAAGCGGGCGCGGCGGCGATGGCGGGATTCGCGGCGCTCCGCGCGGGCGCGGGGCTTTCGGCAGTAGCCACGCCGTTGTCGGTGCTCCCGACCATAGCTTCGTTTCATCCCGAAGTCATGACCGAGCCGCTGGCAGAAACTAAAGATGGCACCATCTCACTGCGAGCGCTCGGACCAGGCCTTGATGAGTTGCTGGAACAAAAGACCCTGATCGCAATTGGCCCAGGCATCTCCCGCAACTCCGAGACTGCTGAATTCGTCCGCGCAATCGTCAAGCGTGGCGTCAAGTCGATCGTTGTGGATGCGGACGGGCTCAACGCCTTCGAGGGCTCGGCCGGCCAACTGAACGGTCGCGGACGAACCGTCATCATCACTCCGCACCCGGGAGAAATGTCGCGCTTGACTGACATGAGCATTGCCGAAATTCAAGCGAACCGCCTGGAAGTCGCGCGCAACTTCGCTCGCGAGCACGAGTTGATCGTCGTGCTCAAGGGACATCGCACCCTAATCGCCGCGCCCGACGGCACCGTATGGGTGAATCCCACCGGCAATCCGGGAATGGCCACCGGAGGCACCGGGGACATCCTCACCGGAATGGTGGCCGGCCTAATCGCGCAACATCCGCAGCACGCGCTCGAAGCAGCCGCGCTCGCTGTCTATCTCCATGGACTGGCGGGCGACTTGGCCAGTGAATCCGTCGGCGAGAATTCGCTGGTGGCGACGGATCTGGTGCGCTTCCTGCCGCAAGCCTTTGCAGAGGTGCGGAATCGGAAATCCGAGGAGTTTCGCCTTCACGCGTAGCGGTCAGCAGCGAAAGCGCAACATTGCCGTCCGTGCCACGATTTCCCAGATTTTGTTATCCCGAACGAAGTGAGGGACCTGCAGTTCTCGACAAATGCAGATCCCTCACTTCGTTCGGGATGACAATACATTAATAATGACAATCCATAATGGGCGGGGCAGCAATTAGCGCGGAATGTAACTGTCCAGCAGCGGAAGGAACTGCGACCCAAGTTTCATCACGGGCGCCTGGGCGGCATCACGAGACTCGCCATCAAGCATCGGGGTCATCAAGCGCACCAACCCGCCGTCGCTGCGATTCATGCGAATCGAATCGGACACCAGATAGTACTTGGCCCAGTACTCGCTCGCCACTGCGCGGCCATGCGCCTGAAACCAGTACAGCACCAGTTGCCGCTCCCCCAATTTTGAGACCACGTAGCGATTGATGGGGAACGAAGAGCCGTCGGG
>Ga0182011_10002988_pt1 | contig 14013 bp, 13 predicted proteins | sample 711E1DmetaG_FD_120481 | JGI IMG/M metagenome (GOLD analysis project Ga0182011, IMG submission 120481) | Permafrost microbial communities from Stordalen Mire, Sweden - 711E1D metaG | ecosystem: Environmental > Terrestrial > Soil > Wetlands > Permafrost | place: Sweden: Stordalen | collected... | reverse complement strand
GGCGGTGCTCAGCTTCCGGGAGCAGTGTCCTCGATAGCCGAGCTCGACACCGGCCTGACCTACGTCCCCGGCCCCCAGGGTTCCACGAACAGCGCGGTCATCAGCATCTACGCGCCCAATCGTTCTGTGCTGGTCCTGACCGCGTACGGGCCGGAGCCTCAGACGTGCTGGGGCATCCTCAGCATGAAGCTCAGCCGAACAAGCCCATATTTCCAGACGTTTCCTCGCACCGCCCGGTCAGGCACCTTCTACTTCAGGAAAGCCTCGTCGGCGTCGACTCACTGTGCGGCTGCGAGGATCCTTCCCTCTGCCTTGAGCACGAGCGGGTTCCCGGCGGCCTGAGCCGCCTGCACGAGCATTGATTGCGAAGCCGAGCTTTCATCCTTCGCCCCTTTCAACCCGACCGAACCCGTGCGACGGTCGGAACTCCAGCTGCGCGCCGCCCGTGTATCAGACGACCCGCAATGAGTACAGAATGGTCCTGGCGACCATGCCACTGCCTGCCAGTCCGATGGACACGAAGACCGGCTTGGCACGGCCTGGCACCGTGGCGCGAAGCAAGAGGACGCTGTAGTCCGGAGTGCTGCTCGGACACGCTGTGAGGCCGCCAATGTGGAGACAAGCGCCTCCCGCCGAGAAGGACCCGGTAGGACCCTGGGCTCCGCTGTCAACGCGCATCCCGTCCGATGGCATGACCGGGAACGGCAACGGAGCCGGACACGGCAGTGCCAGGAACGTCTTGTCGGTGTCGAGGGTCACTCCCTGCGCGCTCACGATGTCAACTGGCCCGCATAAGTTCCAGGTCTCGGTCCGCTCGACAGGCCAGTTAGCGGGAACCGAAAAGCGAAGTCCCGCGAAAGACAGGAAACGCCACGATGGTGGAACCGAAGGTGCAGGGCTTGGCGCGAGTGCCTTGACGCGAGGCGAAGACATCAGGGTGCCGACGACCCGGCGGGCCAGGGGTCCGTGTGCCGTGACTTCAACTCCCAGCGAGGGCGCGTAGTAGGTGTAGATCAGAAGCGAATCATCAGTCAGACCGCGGTAGACCGGCACGCCGTTGAGGATTATGGGCTGCTCATTTGCGTAATTCGATGGAACCTCGCGCGTGGGGACAAGGCTCACCAGAGTGCTGCGGGCAGTCGCCGGGCAACCGGAACCCGTCTCCGCCGTAGCTGTAGGTGCGATGAACAGCTCCCCAGGTGGGCTGACCGGACCGCAGAACTGAGCCTGTCCCGGATAGGCAACAGAGAATGACGCAGGCACGGACACCTGGGCTTCGCCATAGGCAACCGGCACCCATCCTGACGGTGCGGCCGACAGGTCCACGGCTAGTAGCGGTTCGGCCCTGGGCGGGCCCGTCGTGATGGTTGGAGCGAAGGTCTTAGAGCTGGTGCACGCGGCAAGGGCGAGCGCCAGGATCACGATGGTGAGGTCGCGCGGTCTCACCGTTGCCATGCCTCCATGAAGCCACGACGGGATCGGTTCGCGTACCGGCGGTCGAAACGCGTCACACGCACACATTCCAGAGGTCGACGGAAACGACATGACGTGCTCGGATGATCACACCCCTGGAACCCCACCAACCCGTCACGCGGTACGCCCCAGGATTGACTGAGAAGCGGTACTTAGTACCCGAGCGGACCGTTTCCGAAACGACGAGGCCGGACCCTGAGCAGAGGCTCACCTTCACATGGGGAGACTCGCCGGGTGGCAGTGCCAGCCCCTGGCAGGCTCGACAACTCCCGTCACGACCATGCCGAGCTTGCGCACCCTGATCGCCACCCCAGATCGTGACGCTGGCAAGACGCGCACTCGCTCACCTGCCGGACAGCCTTTACGGCGCCGACGAACCGCTTCCTGCATAGACCGGTGACACGGCGATCTGCCCGCATTGCAGCTTCGCGATCGTGCTGCCGCCGTAGGGCTGAATCCGCCATGACACGGTGATCGCCTGGCGAGCGTTGGGAGGGGTGACTGCTACCTGCGCCGAGGTTGGGCAAACTGCTGTCCCGTATCCCGTTGCGTCGCTGTAACCAACGTCGAACGATGCCTCGGAACCTGCAGTGAGAACGACCGCCTTCTCGGGCAGGACAGGCACAATGTAGGAAGAGCCGTCGCTGACCTCGGTTGGGATGGGCTGCCCGGCGGCGCCGAACATCTTCACGCCCGGATAGCCCTTGAGCGCACACGTCGTGGTCGAGATGTTCTTGAAGCTGACCACTTGGCCAATATGGCCCATAGCAGCGTCACTGGACCCAAGCTCCACGGCGAGTTGTGATGCCGTACAGGATGCGGTGGACGACATCGCCGCTGCCGCCCGTGCCGCGGCCTCCGCTGCGGCCTCAGCCGCTTCAGCCGCGGCGGCTGCCGCCTTCGCAGCCGCTTCCGCCTTTACCGCCGCGGCTGCCGCCGCCTCTGCCGCTCTCGTCACTGCTGGCGCGGTCGAGCTCGTACAGCCGGCGAGAACCAGGACCAAGACCACCATCGCCATCGTGCTGACCTTGCGCATCGCGTTCATCCTGCCATGAGATCCCGGGCGCAGGCTCGCGTACGACGTCCGAGCTTGTTCACCGTGCTCATCCGCGTGTCCTGGGTTCTGTAACCCCACAAGGATCCCTTCACGAAACGTCTAGTAGTTGGCAGCACCCAGGCTGGACTCGACCGGGGTGACGGCGATGACATTGCCAGGGTCGCCCACTCCACCCTTGCAGTAGGCGAGGCCACCGGGAACCGTGAGGGTGGTGCCCTCTTCGGCCCTTGGCAACGTGAGCTGCACCTGAGATGCCGTCTTAAGATCGCCGAGGTCGCAGCGATATTTGGCGATCTCGACGTACGCGACCGCACCCACCCCAAGCAACACGCGGCGCGGAGCAATCTTCTTTATGTACTGGCTTTGAGTGACCTGTGAGAAGTCGAGGGTCGTGCCAGCCGCTGTCACGAATCGCACCTGAGGGTAACCGTCGAGCATGCAGGTACCTGGGCCAGAGTTGACTAGAGCGAAAGTCATCGCTCGTTCACCCGTCGCCCCTCCGAGTTGCGGCCCGTCCCCCACTTGGACCCGGCTGGGTGGACAGGTCAGCGCCGTCGTGGCGCTCGTGACGTAGCTGCCGGTGCAGATGTTCTCGTACTGGTCGGGGTCGAACCTCTGGCCGTGCTGAGGGAAGTACCACTCGACAGCCTGGTACATGAAATCGCCAAGGCAGGTACCGAGCTTGAACGCGACGACGGTGGCGGGCTGATCTGAGCCTTCGGCCACGTCCTGGTTCGGCGCGACGTATTCGCTCTCCCCCGTCCCGACGGCTTCGCGTCCGCCCCACGACTTCCAGACAACGTGAGTGACAAGACCCGTGGGGTCGCCACCGTTGAACACCTCGGATGGCTTCACCTCGCCGAAACCCTTGCCATGGGCGAAGATCCCTGCCCGAAGGCCGAGAGTGGGAACCGCTGCGACGGTCGTGGACGTGGTCGCCCTTCGCGCCGCAGCGGCCTCTGCGACGGCCTCCGCCTTTTCCGCTGCCTCTGCTGCCGCCTTAGCCGCCGTCTCTGCCTTAACAGCCGCGGCGGCTGCCGCCTTCGCGGCGTTCGCAGCTCTTGTTAGCGCGGGCGCAGTCGAACTCGTACAGGCGCTGAGCGACAGAACCAAGACCACCGCCGCAATCACACCGAGCTTGCGCACAGTGCTCATCGTCCCACCGACCGCCGTCGCCGCGAGGTCGGGCAGGAGGCTCGAACGCGAACTGGGCGGTCTAGCTCCGGTGCTCGGACACCAAGGGCGACCGTAACCGAAGTCCGGTGTAGCGACACTCGCGCAGCGCTCAGCCGCTATGAGATTCGTCCTTGAACAGGTCGTAGCCGACCGGCGCTATGGGTGTCTGTCAAAGAAGTTCGAAGTGCCCGTCCTCAGCCCCCGCCAACCGAGGAGGATAGTGTCCTTGCATGCCCAGACGGCGCCGCACCGGTGCCCCCGGCGGGGCCAGCTTTGCCGGGACGCTCCTGGTGTTAGGGGCTCTTGCGGTGTCCGCCTCCGGCGCAACCACTGCCATCTCGGTGCCCAGGGTCCTGACGGGTACCTACCAGCTCTACTGTCCCGACCCGGTCGAGACGCCGATCGTTCTGCACGTGAGGGCAAGGGCCGCGATCTCGCCAGCCAACCCTGCCCCGGGCCGCCACTTCGTGGTGTCGGGCTTCCAGACCGAGGTCACCTTCCCCCAAGGCGTGGCCTCCGCCCTGGCCCAGATGAGCCCGATCACCGGCAAAGTCACCGGTACGGTGCGCCTGGTGGGGGCCATCCCGGACAGTCGCGCCGTAGCGGAGTCACTCGTTGCGACTATCCCGGCGTCCGTGCCCGCCGCGGGCTTCAACTTCTGGGTGCCGGCCCGCGCCGTCGGCCTCGGCACCTTTACCGCGGCCTCTAAGGCCATCGCTGTGGAGGAGGCGAGTGGGTTCGCTCTGACTCTGGAGGTAGGCCAAGGTGGGCAGGCGCAGACTCGCGTCCTCGCTTGCAGGGCCTTCGCCAACGCTACGCCGGACTTCGTGCCAGCCCAACCCTGGGTGGGCACGAAGGAGCCGCCCCTCTCTGATGCCATCACCCCGGTCATTGCCCTGGGACGATAAGGCCGGCTCGGCCCCCTGCACCCACGGTGCACTCGTCCAACCCGTCCCAAGACACCCCGGCCGTCGGAAGCCCTGGCCCGGTTTCGCTACCAGCCGCGGAGCCAGCACACTTGGGACGGCTAGCTTGCCGGTGTCGACGCATCGAGGCGTCGATGCCGACGGTCAAGGGGTCGTTCGATGTACGACTGGCGCTATCCAGAGGTGGGCGGGACCCAGGACGTGTTCTTCGACCGGACGGCGGCACGCACTTTGCCGACGATCGTCGCAGGGGAGGGCGTCTACCTCATCGACGATCGCGGCAGGCGCCTTCTCGATGTCTGTTCGGGCCCGTTCCTCGCAGCACTTGGACAAGGAAACGAGCGTGTCCTCCAGGCCATGGTGGAACAGGGACGGAAGCTGACCTACACGTACTCGCGAACGACCAGACACCCCGCCAACGCAGCACTCACCGAACGGATAGCTTCTCTTGGCGGCGCCGGATTCGAGCGGGTGCACCTCACATCCGGTGGCTCCGAAGCCGTCGAGATGGCGCTGAAATTCTTGCGCGCCCATGCCGTCGCGACCGGACAGGGACAGCGTCAGCGCGTGATCTCGATGATGCCCGGCTACCACGGCGCGACTCTCCAGACCTTGGGGCTCAACGGCGATGTTCGGACTCCGGCGCTGTGGGGCTCCATGACCGTGTACTCGGAGAAAGTGCCGGCGCCCTTGACCTTCAGGGCTCCCAGCCCGGAGTCGGCAGCCGCGGCAAGCCTTGCCGCGCTGGAGGAGACGATCCACCGGATCGGACCCGACCAGGTCCTGGCGTTCGTCATGGAACCGATTGGCGGTCAAGCCTCTGGCGTGAACGTGCCTCACCCGTCGTTCGCGAGCGGAGCGCGCTCCATCTGCGACCGCTACGGCATCCGGCTCGTGTTCGACGAGAGCGTCAGCGCCTTCCGAACAGGCCGCTTCCTCGCAGCCCACTATGCTCCCGACGCGCTGCCCGACGTTGCCGTGCTCGCGAAGGGTTTGGCCGCCGGCTACGCGCCGCTCGGCGCGGCGCTGATGCCGGCCGATCTCGTGGAGGAGCTCTCCGCAACCACCGGGTTCGTCGTCTCCCACTCCTACGACGCGAATCCGATCACCTGTGCAGCCGGCGCGGCCGTGCTCGACGAGATCGTGGAGCGAGATCTGATGGGAAACGCGGAACGGTCGGCGCGGAGCTACGAACCGGACTCGAAACGATCGCGGAGAGCTCGCCGCTGGTCGGCGACGTCCGCGGCCGAGGACTGTTGCTCGCGATCGAGCTCGTCTCCGACAAGAACACCCTTGCGCGGTTTTCCCCTGACGTCGATCCAGGTTCGGTTGTTCTTCGTCACGGTCTCGAGCGCGGGCTCCTCCTCTACTCGCGTCGCCAGAACAGCGGGCGCTTCGGCGACTGGCTCCTGATCGCCCCACCGCTCGTGATCGACGCGGAGGTCTGCGATGACCTCCTCGGCAGGCTCGAATCTACGCTTGCCTCGGCCGCTGGGGAGCTTCTCTCGAACCGCGCATCAAACGGGATCCCCTCAGCAATGACCTGATCCCCGAGACCTGGGCCAGCTAACGCGCCGGGACGAATGCGCGGCCGGTCTCAGGTGCTGCCCCGCAGGCAACGAGCCAAGACCGGCCCGCTCACGACCTGCGCGAAACCGCGCATTCCACCGACGCGAATACGCGAAACTGCCGTCGAGAAGCTTCTTGCAGACATGATCGCCAGGGACGCGTCGATCCTCGTCACCGTGGAGGGACTCGCTTCACCTCGATTGCCATCAGCCGGAACCGATCGTGGCGCGCCGGCGTCGAACTGCCCGAAGATGCGCTCGCCCCGAACCCTGTGTGCCGTCCTCGTCACCAGCCTTGTCATCTCTGGCATGCTCGCTGCGTGCAGCCAGGTGCAGGCACGCTCAAGCCGACCCGCGTTGACGAGGTCACGAGCGATCCTGGCAACGCTTCCTCCTCACGCTTCAGCGTCCCGACGTGAGCTCGCGCGGCGCAACGCGGCCCGGCTGCTCACCCTGGTCCGGCTTCCACCGGGGTCCAAGCAGCTTGCCCGAGCGCCGAGCGGCGACGCGCAAGTCTTGAGCTCGGCCGCACAGAGCATTGGCGATCCGAACCTCGTCGACCTGCACCGCTTCTTCGTGGCCCCAGCGAGCGCATGGAAGCTGTACAGGTACGAGCGGAGTCACCCACCACCCTGGTCCACGAGCCGCGGTGGCCACAACGGTTTCGGGACGTCCAACATATATGGGAACACCAATGAATGGTTCGTCTCCTATGGCTGGCTTCCCGTCAACACGCTTCTCGATACTCGCGTGTTGGTCATCTCGATCGCGGCCCTCCCGGATCATCGCAGCGGGATCCGTGTGGACGCGCAGGTGACGTGGCTACCGGCAAAGCCCGCCGGCGACGGTATCCCCGGAGGAGCGAAGGTCCTCACGGCGCTGTTGTCGTCCGGCATGAACCCGGGCGAGCCCGGCCACCCCCCAGTCACGACCACCGAGCCGGCGAAGATCGAGGCGATCCGGGACTTCGTCAACCAGCTGGGCGTCGATCCTCCGGGCGTGAGGTACTGCCCGGTGGACTTCGGCCAGCACCTCACGATCAGCTTCCGCAAACAGGCTCATGCAAGGCCCTTTGCAGTAGTCGTGGCCGACGTCGCCGGTTGCGAGGAAGTCCAGGTCCAGCGCTTCGGGCACGTGGCGAAGCCCGGGCTTTCCGGGTACGGTCTTGTGCCCTTCGTCGAGCGCGAGCTCGATTTCACGTGAGGAGGCGCGCATGGTACGCAGCGCTCAACTCGGCTGGAGCTCCTCTGTGGCCGCCACTAATGAAATCGTCACCTCTAAGGCCCAGTCTTTTCGAGGTAGACGACGCACTGGCATCGCTTGGCGCCAAACTTGGCGTCGACATCGAGGAGGGATACGTCCGTGAGCTCCACACCTGAACCGACTGAACTACCCTTCGCGCCCATACCAACCGAGGAGCCTCTCGCCCGAGCGAAGCACCACAGCATGGGGTCCCGCCGGCACCGCCTGCTCGGAGCCGGTGGTTCACTGACGCTCGTCCTAGCGCTGGTGCTAGGCGGCGTCCTGATCATGGCCGGCGGCGCGGGAACACAGCAGGCCAAACACCCACGGGGCAAGATCTTCGTCTCCGACCGCATCGGAAGCGCCTACGAGCTCACCGCCAACGAGGGGCCGGCGAAGCCGGCAACACCGAGAGTTGCAAAGGCAGTGGAAGACGCCGAGGTCGGTTTCTCACTCGATCTCCTGAACAGGCTGGCGATGTCGAGCGATTCGAACGGCTCGACTAACGAGCTCGTCTCACCGTCAAGCTTGGCGACCGCGCTCGCGATGCTGGAGCTCGGCGCGTCAGGTTCCACTGAGCAGGGAATCGCTGCGACGCTTCACACCGCGGGGCTATCTGCCGGAGAGCAGGCAGCCGGGTGGTACAGCCTTGAGACCCTGCTCGCCGACGAGACTTCGACGTCCGCAGCGAACCTGAAGCGTGTGCCCGAGCTCGATGTCGCGAACTCGCTCTGGGTACAGCAGAACTTTGCCGTATTGCCAGCTTTCGTGCGCGCGCTGTCGAGCGAGTTTCAAACCGGAGTGTGGCAGGTCAACTTCCAGACCGATCTCACAGGGGCCACCGATGCGATCAATCAGTGGACGAGCGAGCACACCAAGGGCTTGATAAGGCAGCTCTTCAGCCCTGGCGGCCTCACTCCAACCACGGTTCTCGTGCTTGCCGACGCCGTCTTCTTCCACGCTGACTGGGCTGCCCGGTTCGAAAGCGCAACCCCCGACCAGCCGTTCTACCTAGCGACGGGCGCGTCCGAAAACGTCCCGTTCATGAGCTCAGAACCGATCGGCTCGCCGAAGGCGCTGACGGTTCCAGTGTCGACGACGAACAAGTACGTGGCGGTCGAGCTTCCTTACGCCGGCAAGAAACTGAGTGCACTCGTAGTGATGCCGGCCGGTTCCTCGCTGCCGCAGTTCGTCTCCTCGCTCACCCCGGCCTCGCTCGACCAGATAGTGAGCAGCCTGTCATCTGAGTCCGTCGACTTCTCGATGCCCACGTTCACGCAGCGTTCGGACAATCAACTAATCCCAACGCTTTCGCCAATGGGCATGTCCCAGGCGTTCGGGACCGGAGCCGACTTCAGCAAGATCAACGCGATCGTGCCACTAGAGGTTCACGCCGTCGAGCAGCACGCCTACCTGCAGGTCACCCCGAAGGGCACCACGGCGGCGGCGGCAACCGGGATAGGCGTCATCGCCACCGCTACGCGGGCCGGCACGGAATCGATCATCATCAACCATCCCTTCCTCTTCATCCTGAGGGACAACGTGACCGGCGCGATCCTCTTCGAGTCCATGGTCGAGGACCCGGCGTCTTGAGCCGATCCTCGACCCGACATTTGAGCGTCTCCCGGCGCGAGCCGCCCCCGGGACCCGAGGCGCCGGGGGCGGTCACGAGTGCCTCTCGCGAGGGACGGCAGATCCACTCTCGGTCTACGAGACCGCCCGTGCGCTGTGCAGGTTCGCCCCCACAGCGCACGCAGCGCCGGACCGGCGCATTGCCTGGCGGCGCTCGGCGACGGTGCCGAGAACCGCGCAGCTCTTGGTACGGCAAGCTCAGAGTTAGCGCCGTCTGGAGTGGCGGAACACGAGATACAGCACGCCGCCGATGACAGCGACGACAATAACGGTCTTGATCAGGACGGCAATCAGGCTGGCGAGCGCGCCAAGCGCCACATAGGCCACGAGCGCTGCAACGACGGCAACCGCGACAACGGTCAGCTTGTGCGCGGGCCTCAGTCCTCGCTCGTGCGTAGGTCGGGGCTCGATCATGAAACCTCCTCTCCTGCACCGTACCCCCGGCCAGCTGGCCACGGAGGTCGTCTCCTTCGAGTAGCTCTCCAAAGAGCGTCTTTGCACTGCGGTCGAACTCGTCATCGAGTCGCTCTGGGGCTAGACCCGACCGCCTGAGAAGGCCTGCAAGCCGCGTCCGGAACCTACCAATACCCTGCCTATAGTTGGGAAAACGGACGCGTGACGAGGGTGGAGAGCCCAATATGGGCCTAGGAAGACGCACAAGGAACACCGACCCGAGTCGGCGTCGGCGCGTCCTCGGCGTTATGACCGGCCTTGTCCTGGTCGTCGCCCTCGGCGGGGCCGGAGCCCTGATCGCCCTGCAGCGAGCCCACACGCCCTCGGCGAACGGTCCGCGACAGAGCTCTCACCCGACGACCACGGTCCCGCCACCACCCTTGACGATCACGTCGGTGTCACCGTCACCCGGCTCGGCCGACGCCGCCTTCGATACCAGCGTGACCGTGGACTTCTCTCAGCCGCTCGCGACCAACAGCCCGCTGCCGACGCTCTCGCCGGCCCCGCCCGGGAACTGGGTGAGAACGGCACCGGCGGCGGTCCGTTTCGTCCCGGACGGCTTCTTCACTCCCTTCAGCACCGTGCAGCTCAGCGTGCCAGGCGGACCCGCTGGGATTCGCAGCCGTTCCGGCCAGGGCCTCTCGAGCACGCTCCGGAAGAACTTTGTGATCGAGGGAGCCTCCGAGCTGCGGCTCCAACAGCTCCTTTCGGAGCTCGGTTACCTTCCCCTCCAATTCGTGCCTGCCGCGCCTGCAGCATCGACAGGCGAAAGCGCAGGCACCATCGCCAACTTGTCCTTAGGCTCGCGGAGGACATACCAAGCGACCACGACCACGACAACGGCCTCGTCTGTTCCGGCGATCGATTCCGAGCCCTCTGTCGCGGCCGATATCCCAGTCCAGGCCCTGGCGGGTCGCCTCATCTGGCGTTTCAGCGACATGCCGGCGTCGCTCGCGGCGCTCTGGAAGCCAGGAGTGCCCAACGTGATCACGACCGGAGCCGTCATGGCCTTCGAGAGCGCCCACGGACTGACCACTGATGGAGAAGCCGGCCCCACCGTGTGGTCGGAGCTTCTCCAAGCAGTCGCGCGGCGCCAGGTAACCACTTCTCCGTACGACTACGTCGTTGTCAGTCAGACCCTTCCAGAGACCGCTTCGGTTTGGCGCGACGGCCAGATTCTCTTCACCACGCTCGTGAACACCGGCATCGCAGTGGCGCCGACAGCGGCCGGCACCTACCCCGTCTTTGCCCGTTTCCTTGTCACTACGATGACCGGCAAGAACCCAAATGGGAAGCCTTACAAGGACCCCGGCATCCCATGGGTGAGCTACTTCAACGGCGGCGACGCTCTCCACGGATACATCCGGGCGAGCTACGGCTTCCCGCAAAGCCTCGGCTGCGTAGAGATGACCTACGCGAACGCGGAGACCATGTTCCCACTCACACCACTCGGGACCCTCGTCACGGTCCTTTCGAGTCCGGCCCAGCCGCTTCGCCGATCAATCTAGGGCGGTCGCTATCCCCCAGCTCGCGTGCCACCGCTCGCCCTCTCGGAGCTCGATCAAGCTCGTACCGGTACGAAGAGCGTTCGGCGGACAGGTCATCGGCTCGATGGCCACAGCTCTCCGACGATCGGCTGGCTCGCCCAGGGTGTCGCCCGTGTAACACATGGCGTACGCGAACGCGGTGTCGGCCCAGATCTCCGAGTGCCGCCCCCGCAGGTCCAGGCGTGCATGCCAGCGGCCGTCATTCCCGACTGCCAAACCCGTATAGCAGTCGTCGAGCTCGAGCCCCCTGAGCGTCCGTCCGTCGAGGTCGAAGACCGAACCGGACACCGGCTCCTCACCGGTGGGCAGGCCGCGCTTGTCCAAGAGCAGTCGCCGCTGCGCCGACAGGCGTATCTCGGCCTCGTCGATGCCGCCCGGGCCTGCAAGGAGGTACGGATGAAAGCCGAGCCCGAAGGGGGCGATCCCACTCCCCGCGTTCGTGACCCGGCAAGCGACCTCGAGCCCGCCGTCGCCGAGGGTGTAGTCGAGGTCGATCCGAACGCGGAACGGATAGGCCGGCTGCGGATGGATGAGACAGGAAAGCAACGCCCGGTCCGCGGAGCGCTCTTCGATCGACCAAGGCAGCCATCGCACGAAGCCATGGATCGCGTTGGACCGCTCTGGCTCGTTGAGCGCGGCCTGACCGACGATGTCCCCGAAGCGATATGAGCCGTCCTCGAGCCTGTTCGGCCAAGGGGCGAGCACCTGTCCCCGATCGCCAGATGAGATCTCACCTTCGGGATACTCCCAGATGACGGGCACCGAATCCGCCCTGAGCGAACGGAGCGTCGCACCGACCTCGGTTATCACTGCGTCGAGGTCGCCGTGAACAAGCGCAATCTGCTCGCCTGAGGGCGGAAACATGGCGATATCGTACCTGCCAGCCCCCTCACGCTGCTCGTCTACCCGGCGGGCCGGAGACCGGCTCAAGTCTCGTCCAAACGAGCGATTCTGAAAAGGAGCGGGCGGGCATGCGGATTCTCGTGACCAACGACGACGGCTTCGACGCGCCCGGCCTCGCTGTCCTGGCTCGTGCGTTCGCCGAGGCTGGACATGACGTGCTCGTGGTCGCACCTCTAGCGGAAGCAAGCGGCTCAGGTGCCGGCATTGGTCCATTGCGCGCGATGGGGGGCGGAATCCACGTCGAGGCCGTCGCACCGGTTGGCCTCGGTGGAATCAAAGCACTGGCAGCGGATGCCCTGCCGGCACTGATCGTGATCACGGCCTGCCTCGGTGCGTTCGGACCACCACCGGACCTCGTCGCATCGGGCATCAACCCTGGTCGCAACGTAGGACGCGCGGTACTGCACTCGGGCACGGTGGCTGCAGCTCTCACGTCTGCCCAATTCGGCTTGAAGGGGCTCGCCACGAGCATCCAGGCCGGCTCGGTGCCGTCCCCTTATGAGACCTACGACGGCTCTCACACCCACTTTGAGAGCGCGGCTGCGCTAGCGGTCACGTTCGCCGCTCACCTCGAGCGAGCCCCCGCGCGCACAGTGCTCAACTTGAACGTGCCCAACCTTGCGCTCGGCGAGATCCGTGGCGTCCGACGTGCGAGCCTCGCCACGTCCGGGCTGATTCTCGCGGCAGAGGCCGTCAAGGGCGGACCCCGGGTTCGATTCCACCTCGGCGTCTCACAGCTGGGCGACGGCGACGAATCGGACGAAACTTTGACACAGCTCGGATGGGCCGTGGTGACCCCGCTCGCCAGTGTCACCGAAGACCGGAGGCCGGAGGTCGGCGACATGGTGGCGGCTGCGATGGGGTCCGCTTCGCGGTTCCTGGAGACGGCTCGCGGAGCCTCGAAATGACGATCCGGCCTTGGCGATCCCGCCCGTTACGGACGGCTTCTGGCAAGCCACCGAGGGCGACATTCTCCACTGGCATGCTGCTGCCAACAGGCGCGATCACCCAGTTGACAGACGGGTCGCGACGACCGTTGCTCACTGAGCGCGCCCATTGCAGGCCCATGGGACACGACCGCTGGCGCATCTAGTCACAACCGGAGCGGCCCCTTCCAGAGGGATTCCCGTCATCTCAATTGACGATAGATGCCATCTCGACTGTCTTGGCCACTTGCGCAAAGGACAGTCCTCTCGTATGGTTTCCGCCACACCAACTGTCAACGACGAGTGGTGCCGAAACGCTCGGTGACATCGCGCCGGGTTGGGTTAGGCACTTGCCTTCCCGCAGGCATGACTGGTTACCTCGGCGCCTGCGAGCCGAGCCGCGTGAGCGGCGTTGCTCGTCCCGACCAGCTCTCCTGATGGAGCGAAAAGGAGTCGCGACAACAAAGAAAGCAGGGCGAGACCCGTCTGCACCTCGTAGGAACGTTCCAACGTCCTGATCCGGCCAGCCCTTCCGGCACCGAGTCGCGAGTCGCATGCAAAAGACGGCCTGCCCGCATCAACGCATCCACCTGGAACCCACCGGGTTTTCGACACTCCAAGGAGGAGCAAGATGCGCAAGCACCCCTTGATCGCGCTCATCGCGTTCACTTTTGTTGCTGCATCCATGTTCATCGGCGCCGCTGGCGTCAGCAGTATCAACAACTCGGTGCCTGTTCGCGCCACTTCCCATCTCAAAGGCGAAAGTGCCTCGTCGACTGTGCCTACCACCAACCTCAGGTGGCTCGCTGCGACAGTCCGTGAGCGCGCTCGCGCTACGGCACAGCTCACGGCAGTGGTCGCGCACGAGAAGTACTTGCCATTCTGGCAGGGCCTTGCTGGCGACCGTGTAGCCATTCACGACAGCGGGCGCCCGCCAAAGGGCCTGCTCCCGTCGGCATGGCGCGAGTTGCAGCAATCCAACGCTCGTGCAGCGGCAACTGCTCGTGCAGCGGCAGCAGCACAGGCAGCTCAGGCGGCTCAGGCGGCTCAGGCGGCTCAGGCAGCGCAGGCAGCGCAGGCGGCGCAGGCGGCTCAGGCGGCTCAGGCGGC
>Ga0182011_10002987_pt1 | contig 14014 bp, 13 predicted proteins | sample 711E1DmetaG_FD_120481 | JGI IMG/M metagenome (GOLD analysis project Ga0182011, IMG submission 120481) | Permafrost microbial communities from Stordalen Mire, Sweden - 711E1D metaG | ecosystem: Environmental > Terrestrial > Soil > Wetlands > Permafrost | place: Sweden: Stordalen | collected... | reverse complement strand
TCGGCTTCCTGTTCTACGCGACGGCCTACGCCAGCGTTGCCGCGCTCGTCTCCCGCCAGGAGGAGGTCTCCGGCGCGATCGCCCCGATCTCGCTCCTCTTGGTTGGAGGCTATTTGCTGGTGTTCGTGACCTTGCCCGATCCGGGCAGCATGCGGAGCACGATCCTTTCGTTGCTGCCGCCGTTTGCGCCGGTCCTCATGTCGATTCGGATGGCGACTGGCGACGTGCCGGTGTGGCAGGTGGGTCTGGCGATGGCGTTGACCCTGGCCAGCATCCTCGGCCTTACCTGGCTGGCCGGGCGCATTTACGCGAACGCGGCATTGCGCCTCGGGGCGCGGGTCAGTTTCCGGGACGCCCTGCGCGGGTGAGGCCGGACCTGACCCCCCGTACAAGTGGAAAGGAGCGTTACCGGACATGAAAGCCCTGGCTCTGATCATCATCGTGGTCGGCGCCGTCCTCGTCGTGGTGACCCGCTTCCGCAGGAATACACTCGGCGCGATGGTTGCCTACGCGGTGCTCGCCGTTGGGCTCATCCTGGGACTCCTGTCGCGCTGACTCGGCCGGCGTGACGCCGCGGCGTCTTACCCTGCGTTTACATCCGAGCCACGGGGCGGGCCGCGCTGGACGTATCCTGCCGGCATGAAGACCATCCTTGTCGTCGACGACGAGCGGAACATCGTCGAGTTGCTCCGTCTGTACCTCGAGAAGGAAGGCTTTGCGGTCGTGGCGGCCGGCGACGGGGAGCAGGCGCTCGTCCAGTACGAGCGCACCGACCCCGCGCTGGTCGTGCTCGACCTGATGCTGCCCAAGCTGGACGGCTTCGAGGTCTGCCGGGAGCTGCGGCGTCGCGGCGACGTGCCGATCCTGATGCTGACCGCTCGCTCGGAAGACGTCGACGCGATCGTCGGCCTGGAGCTAGGCGCCGACGACTACGTGACAAAGCCATTCAACCCGAGGGCGCTGGTGGCGCGGGTCAAGGCGATCCTGCGGCGCACCGACGCGACGGCGAAGGGCGGACGGCCGATAGAGGTTGGCAACCTGCGCATCGATCCGCGCCGGCGCGAGGCCCTGGTCGGCGAGCGGCGTCTGGAGCTTCGGGCGCGCGAGTTCGACCTGCTGGCCGCGCTGGCGCGCGATCCGGGCGTCGTCCTAACCCGCGATGCGCTGCTCGAGGACGTGTGGGGCACGGACTTCCCCGGCGAGACCAGGACCGTGGACGTCCACGTGGCAGAGGTGCGCAAGAAGCTCGGCGATGACGGGCCGCAGGTGGAGACGATCCGCGGCCTGGGATACCGGTTGGTGCCTCCCCCTCGGACCGCGGCCGATCCCGGCCCGTCCCCCACCCCCGACTAGGGCCGACCGATGCTGCCGCGCGGTCTGAGGAGCCGAATCTTCCTGGCCTTCGCCGGAATGGCGGCGGTGATGCTGCTGGCCGTCGGGGCGACCATGTTCCTGGCCCTGCACCAGCTCCACGAGAACGAGATCAAGGACTCCCTTTCGCGTGATCTCGTCCAGGTGGTCGTCAACCTTGCCCGCGAGACGCCGTCCCAGTGGGACGCCACGCTCACGGACATGGGCACTTCACTCGCATCGGATGGCGGCTATGTCCTCGTCCAGAACCCCAACGGCGCCATCCGCGTCCTGGCCGGCGATCCGTCCTCGTTGCAGATGCCGACCGGGACGATCGGGCGCACGAGAACCTCCGACGGCAATTGGTTCATCTACGTCGAGGCGAGCAAGAACGCCACGGGCGGCCGCACCATCCTCTTCGCCCTGCCCGACAAGTCGGTGCAGCTGGCCCTCGGCGACCTGGCCGGCGCGTTGCTAATCGTCGCCCTGGTGCTGCTGATCGTCGGTGTCCCGGTCGCCTGGCTTCTCTCGCGCTCCCTGACCGGGCCGATGCGCCGCCTCGCCAACGCCGCCGTCGAGTTGCCGGCCGCGTCGGGCGAGACCAGGCCGCTCCCGCTGGAGGGCCCGACCGAGGTGAGGGTTCTGACCGAGCGGTTCAACGCCATGGCTCACGAACTGGCTTCGACGCGGCAGGAAGAGACGCAGCTCCTCGCGAACCTGCGCCACGACCTGCGGACGCCGCTGACGAGCATCGGCGGATTCGCCGAGGCGATCGCCGACGGGACGGCGTCGGGCGATCGAGCCGCCTCCGCGGCCCGGACCATCGCCGAGGAAGCGCAGCGGCTCGAGCGGCTGGTCGGCGAGCTGGGCGTCGTGGAGCGGCTGCGCCAGGGGCCCGCCTCGCTGCGCCCGGAGGCACTCGACGCGGCCGCGTTGCTGACGGACGCCGCGGCCCGGTTCGGGGCTCGCGCCACCGACCTGGGCATTGCCATCGAGGTCGCCGGGGCGATCCCCGGAGAGCCGGCCCTGGCGTTTACCGGCGACCGGCTGGCCGCCGAGAGGATCCTCCAGAACCTAATCGAAAACGCCCTCTCGGTAGTCCCCGCCGGCGGCCACGTCTGGCTGCGGGCGGCCTCACTGCGTATGCCTGGACGCCCGCCGGGGATCTCGCTGAGCGTCACCGACGACGGCCCCGGCTTTCCGCCCGGGACATTGGAACGTGTCTTCGAGCGCTTCTTCCGCGCCGATCCTTCGCGCGCCGGTAGCGGCTCGGGGCTGGGCCTGGCCATAGTCCGCGAGCTAGCCCGCGCCCACGGCGGCGAGGCCTGGGCCGAGAACGTCGCCCCGCACGGCGCCCGCGTCACCGTTCTGCTGCCGTTGAGCCCGATGGTTCCCGGTGTCACGAACACGACCGAACCGAGCGCCGGAACCGAAGCCTGACGATCCCCTGGGCGGGGTGTTCTGGTCGATGCGGCGGCCGAGCCGCGCCTGCCGCTATCCTTCGCGGGTGAGCGAACCCATCAACCCCGCCGGCCCGCCGGCAGAGATAACCCACCTCATCCGCCAGCGGACCGAAGCCCGCGCCCGCCGAGACTGGGCCACGGCCGACACCCTCAAGGTCGAGATCGAGGCTGCCGGCTGGAAGGTCGTCGACCGCGGCGCTCGGACCTCCGTCAGTCGGGCCGCTCCGCCCAGCGTCGAGATGGACGGCGAGGTTCGATACGGAGCCGCCGCGGCGGTGCCGTCTCGACTGGAAGGGCCGCCCGACGCGCCTTGGACGGTGATCGTTCTCGCGTCCGAGGCGCCCGATCGAGTCTCGCGGCTGCTTGCGGGTTTGCGCGCCCACGCCACCGCCGCGACGCAGATCGTGGTCGTCGCCAACGACCCGAGCGAGCCGCAGCAGGTGGCACTCGCGGCCGGAGCTCTGGATCGGGCCGCCATCGGTGGGCGCGAGGTCGAGGTGCTGCGAACCGCCACTCGCCTGGGTCACGCTGCGGCGCTGAACATCGCCCTGCGGCGCGCGGCCGGCGAGCTGGTGCTCATCGCCGATGGCACGGCCTGGCCGGCCGGCGACGCGCTCACTCCGCTGGCCGAAGCTCTGACCGACCAGGACGTGGCCGTGGCCGGAGCCTTCGGCGTCGCGTCGGACGAACCCGGACGCCTTCGGCCGGCGGGTCTGGCGCCCTCGGGTGCGGGCCATGTCGGAGCCGTACTCGCGGGCTGGATGGCATTCCGCCGCGCCGACTATGTCGCGCTGGGGCCGCTCGACGAGCGCTTCGTCACGCCGGCCTGGCTCGACGTGTGGTGGAGCATGCGGCTCCGAGCCGGCCTGGACCCCGACTGGACGGACGCCGAGGCAGCCGAACCGGGGGCAGCCGAGACCGAGGCGGTCGAACGGCCGGCGGCGGAACGGCCGGCGGCCCCGGCCGGGATAGTCGAGTTTGGAGTCCCGGCCCCGCGTCGAGCCGTTCGACTCGACCTGCCGGTCGAGCACGACGAGATCGCCTGGCCGCCAGATAGATCGCGCCTGGGGCGGCGCAACATGTACCGCGTGCTGGACCGCTGGGGCTGGCGCGAAGACCTGGTCTGACCCGGCCGTCCTACTTCGAGTAGCCGGTCACGCCCCTGGCGGCCAGAACACGACCGGTCCGCTGGGGGGCGCGACAGCGAGTTCCACCGCCGGCGGGACCTGACTGGTGTAGTAGCGGTATAGCGGATCCGCCTGCCATCTGCTCGTCCCGACGAAGTAGCCCGCGACCATCACGGCGACCAGCGCGGCCACTCCAAGGATCGGCAATCCCAGCTGCTCGAGCCGCGGCCGGGTCGCGCCTCCCGGCGTCTGCCACAGCGAAGCGAGCGTCGGCACGCGGCCCGGCGGCATGGCCAGCGCGAGCCACACGCCGGCAAGTAGCCCGCCTACGTGGGCGAAGTTGTCGACGTTGCCGAAGACGCCGGAAAAGCCCAGCACCAGGTTCAGGACGATCAAGAAGCCAATCTGAGAGGCGATGGACCGCGATTGCGAGTCCAGGATGGCGTGGTGGTATCGCGTCGCTACCAGCACGATGCCGAAGAGCCCGAAGATCGCGCCCGATGCACCGACCGAGGCTCCGCTGTCTCCGAAGACGTAGCTCGCGAGCGAAGCGGCGATCCCGGTCAGGACGTAGAAGAACAGCAGCAGCCTGGCGCCGTACATCTTCTCCGCCAGCTGCCCCGCAAACCACAGGGCGTACATATTGAAGAGGAGATGGAAGATGTCGTTCGGGTCGTGGACGAGAACGACTGACAGCAGCCGGTAGATCTCCCCGCTGGCGACCAGGTACTTGTTGAGCTCGAGTTGCAGCTCGAGCGGGCCGCCGGGGTTGTACTGGCCCGGCAGGACCGTCCCGCCCTGCATCGCGATCAGGGACGTGACCACCGTTGCACCGATGATCAGGTAGGTCATGAAGGATGGCAGCGCGTCGCCGCGGCTGCGCGCGAAGTAGCGGCCCGCGGCACGGGTGTTGCCCGTCTCTTTGGAGAGCCAGCCCAGACGCGAAGCGATCAGCACCTTGTCGGAGGCAGGGGCGCGCCGCTCGCACTGGCGGTAAGCGTCAAGCGCGCCCGGGAGGTCCTTCGCGCGTACCCGCGCGGCCGCGACCTGACGCCAGGCTCGGTACGTGGCCGGCGTCTCGCCCATGGCCGTGACTCGCTGCCAGGCGTCCAGGGCTTCGCCTTCGCGATCGAGGCGGTACAGGGCATTGCCAACTCCGAACATGCCGGCGGCGGCGACATCCTTATCCGGCACGTCGACCGTCTGGCTGTACAGGGCGAGCGCCTGGTCGGGCTCACTGGCCTCCATCAGCTCGTCGGCCTGACGGATCATGGCGATAGCGGTGGATCTATCCAGCGGGCCTGTCCCCGAAGGGTCCGAACCGGCCGGAGCGGTGGGTGATCCTTCGAATCGAAGTCCCTCGGAAGCACGATCCATGGCGGGCACTCTACATGAAAGGAGGGGCCCGGCGTATCGCCGGACGCGGGTGTGGCACGGCGCCCCAAGCCGGCCCTGGGCAGGCGTGAATCCTCAGTCGGCGACAGACTCCCAGCCCGAGGACCGGACCGCCTCCGCGAACGCCGCGGCCGGTTCCGCCCCGGCATCGAGCCCGGCCGCGAAGGCCCCCACCAGGCGACCGAACGAACCGTCGTCCACATCAGGCGCTTCGAGGAGCGTCGCCTCGGGCGGGAGAGGCGGGGGCGTGGCGCCGGGAGGTACGAGTACGACGAGCCGGGCGCCGGCGAAGGCCGCGCCCTCGACGACGGCCGCGACCGCCAATTCGGGGAGTGGCTCCGCGAGGACCACCACCCGCGTCTCAGCCAGGTAGCGCAAAGCCAGCGAGATGTCACCGGCCTCGAGCCCAGGCCGCGCGGCGGGATCCGCTGGGAGCAGCTGGACGTCGATCCGCGGCTCGTCCTCGCCGCGGTCGGCCGCCAGTGCCGCGGCCGGGTCGGCGACCGAATCGCCCGCCACCACGTCGGCGGCCCGGTCCGCGGCTTGAGGGCCCGCGGCGACCGCCAAGACTGAGAGCAGCGGCGTGGGTCGGGCCGGATCACGAAGCAGCGCCGCGTGGCCGACGCCCAGACGGCCGAGCGCCACAACCACCGCGTCGCCCGCGCCGTCATCGCCGACCTTGCCGACCAGCTCCACGACGCCGCCACGAGCGCGCGCGCCGGCGGCCACGTCGACGGCAAGCCCGCCGGCACTCCCCTCCCCGGCCGCCGAGCCGGCGTATGCGGGCAGGCCGATGACGACGATCATTCGCCCTCCTCGTCTCCTTCGGACGGGTCGACTTGCTCGATCTCGCCCGGGACCTCGTCACGGATCACCTCGAGCTCGCCAAAGCCTGCCGCCTCGAGGTCCTTGGCCACCACGTCCGCGTCGCCGACAAGAACGATGGCCAGCCGGTCGGTACGGATGTGTTCGTGGGCTGCTTTCTGCACGTCCTGAGCCGTAACCGCCTCGACAAGACCCCGATAACGGGCCAGCTCGTCGTCCGGCAGGCCGTTAACGAAAAGGCCGCCGATCGCTCCGACCACAGCCCCCGGTGTCTCGAAGCGCAGCGGGAACACTCCGACCATGTAGTCGCGCGCCACGGCCAGCTCCGCCTCCGTGACGAGCGTGTCACGAATCCGATGCAGCTCCTTGAGCGCCTCGGAGATGGCCGGCACCGTCACCGCCGTCTGGACCGCCGTCCGGACGCCGAAGGGGCCGGCGCCGCGCCGCATGTCGAACCCGGCGCCTACACCGTACGTATAGCCCTTTTCCTCGCGCAGATTCAGCTGCAGCCGCGAGTTGAACAGGCCGCCGAGGATGGCGGCCATGACCTGCACGGCGTGGAAGTCCGGGATACGGCGCGGCAGGCCGACGTGTCCGATTCGAACCTCGGACTGCACCGAGCCCGGCCTGTGATAGAGCCGAACGATCGGCCGATCCACGGCCGAGTCGGCGACCGGGGCTGGCCAGGGAAGCGTCGCGGCCGGCCGGCCCGAAACGCGGCGCGCCAGCGAGCCCAGCACTTCTTCGGCCATGCGCGGGACATCGAGGCCTGTCAAGTCGCCGCCGACCACGAGGGCGGCCCGCTCGGGCGACAGCAGCGCCCGGTGGATCCCGACCAGCTCGTCGCGGGTCAGCCGTCCGACCGTCGATTCGTCTCCGCCGGCAAGGCGCGAATAGGGCGACTCGGCGGTGAAGATCGTTTGAGAGAAGGCCTGCTCAACGCGGCGGCGCGGCTCGGCCCGCATCTGCAGAAGATCGTTGAGCCGCTCGTCGCGCAGGCGCGCTACCTCCTCCGCCGGGAACGTGGGGCGTTCGACGAGCTCATCGAGCAGCTCCAGAGCGGCCCGCAGGCGTGAAGCCGCGACCTCGACACTGGCCGCGAAGGCATCCCAGCTGGCGTCGGCATGGAGCGTGGAGCCGAGTCTCTCGGCGGCCTCGATCAACGCCAGCCCCGGGTAGCGCTCCGTGCCCTCCGTCATCGCCCGAGCCATCAAGACGGTGGCGCCCGCGAGATCCGCCGTCTCGTCGACGGCCCCGATCCGGAAGATCAGGTTGGCCGACACGAGCGGCCGGCCCGGCACGTGGACCGTCAGAACCTGCAGTCCCGACGGGAGCACCGTCCGCTCGAACTTCGGGAAGCTGTAAGCGCGCGGTTGTCCGGGCGTTGGGCGGGCGGCGAGAATCTCTTCGAGAGTCATGCCGCCGTCTCCTCGTCCGCGCTCCTGGCCGCCGGGCCGGAGGCGGGCATGTAAGTGAGCACGACCCGGTTGTCCGGCCGGAACACCTCGGCGGCGACGGCCTGGATCTCGGCCGGCGTCACCGACAGGTATCGATCCAGCTGGCGGTTGATGAGGTCCGGATCGTCGAGGAGAGTGGCGAACATCGCCAGGCGATCGGCGCGCTCGTCCACCCGCTGCAGCGCCTCGAGCTCGTACGTCTCGATCAGGGCTCGCGCGCGAGCGAGCTCGTCGGCCGTCACCGGCTCCCGACCCAGGCGTTCGAGCTCCTCCTCGAAGGCGCGCTCGACGACGTCCGGGTCGACTCCCGGCCGAACCGTCGCCTCGCCAGCCGCAATCGACGCCCCGCCCACGAACCCGAGGGCGAAGAATGCGACGTCCTGCGCGATCCGCTCCTCGCGCACGAGCCGCCGGTACAGGCGGCTGCCCTTGCCGCCCGCCAGTATCTGGCACGCCACCTCCAGGGCCTCCAGCCGCGGATCGCCGAAGCGCGGCGCTCGAAATCCGAAGTAGTGACGCGGCAAGGGAACCTGATCCTCGACGATCTCCCGACTCTCGGCCCCCAGGATGGCCGGCACCGTCATGTCGCCGAGCGGCGGGATCTTCGGGTTCGCCGCGATCCCGCCGAAGTACCGCTCCACCCAGGCTCGAGCCTGAGCCGGATCGACATCGCCGGCGATCGCCAGGACCGCGTTGTTTGGCGCGTAGTAGGTGCGAAAGAAAGCGGCCACGTCCTCGAGCGAGGCCGCGTCGAGGTCCTCCATCGACCCGATCGTGGGGTGGTGATACGGATGCTCAGGTGGAAAGAGATGCGCCTGGAGCTTGTTGGACCACTCGCCGTACGGTCGGTTGTCGTAGCTCGAGCGCTTCTCGTTCTTGACGACGTCGCGCTGGTTGTCGAGGTTCTCCTGGTTCAGGGCGTCCAGCAGGGTCGCCATCCGGTCGGCCTCGAGCCACAGTGCGAGCTCGAGCTGGTGGCTCGGCATCGTCTCGAAGTAGTTGGTCCGATCGAGCCAGGTCGTGCCGTTGAGTGTCCCGCCGGCGGCCTGGACCAGGCCCATGTGCTCGGTCTTGGCGACGTGGCGCGAGCCCTGGAACATCACATGCTCGAAGAGGTGGGCGAAGCCCGTCTTGCCCGGAACCTCGTTCTTGGACCCGACGGCATACCAGATGCAGACCGCGACGACCGGGGCCAGATGGTCTTCCGCGACGATCAGCCGCAAGCCGTTGGCCAGTCGCTCGTCGGTGAACCTGACGGTGGGTGCGGTCATTCTCTGGAGGCTCCTCGAAGAAGGTGCGGGCCCGGTACGGTAGGTGCAGCGCCGCGTAAATGCATTGTACGGGCCTCCGCGTACTGGCCGCCGCCACGGCGAGGGCCGGGGCCGGGCCGCCACCACCTCGCGGTGGGTCAGTGCCCGGCCGAAGCACGTAAACGCAGACCGGAGGGGCGAGTTTGCCCGGCGCGCATCGCGCACCGACCTTGACTTCGCCCTCCCGTCTTGTTAGCTTCCTATCTAACACATGTAAGAGGAACTACTGGAAGTGGCAGGGCTCCAGATCCACCCCCGACCGAATCGAGAGCGATCGGTAGGTCTCGTCCGGCCGGGTTTGACGATGACTCAAATGCCGACGGTCGAGCTCGATCCGCGGACGGCGTACGACTTCCTCATGAGCGGCTGCAACGACTGCGGCGAGCTCGAGGATCTCCTGCCCGAGGATCGCGGCTGGCTCCAGGAGAGTCGCGCCGCCGTTCAAACCGAGGTCGGCGACACCGAGACGGCCAGGGCATGCGTCGGCTTCGTCTCCGAAGTCAGCCGGCTGCTGGTGGTGCGGCCGGAGATCAAGACCGCCCGCCATGTCGTGGCCGCGGTCGATCAGCTCTCCGACGCGGAGCTGCTCGAGTGCCTGTTCGGCGAGCTGCTCGAGAGCGCGGAAGTGGCCGGCTTCGCCCGCAAGGCTCTCAACGGCGACGCCGAAGCCTACGCCGCGCTGGGCGACCAGCTCGAGCATTGGAAGGGTCACTCGGTCATGCCCGAGACCCTGGCCGAGCTCGCGCCGGGCGCACGCCAGGTACTCCACGCGTGGCTCCCCCGCTTCGAGCAGGCGGAGGTGCGCGTCGGCCGGATGCTCGACAGAGATGTCGCCGGACGGCACGCGGACGATGCGATCACCGATCCGCTCGGCTTCGTCGAGAAGGCCACCAACGGCATTCGGATGGTACCGGAGCAGAAGACCCGCCGGATCGTGCTCGCGCCCAGCTACTTCGGCAGGCCGTACAACTCGCTGATCAAGGTGGGCGAGATCACACTCGTCTGCTACCCGATTGCCGACTCAGCGCTCGGGGCCGGCGGCAGGGCCGCTCCCCCGGTGGCGACGCTGCGGCTCTATCGCGCCCTGGGTGACGAAAGCAGGCTGCGCATCCTGCGGCTACTGGCCGAACGCGACCGCTATCTCACCGAGCTCGCCACCGAGCTCGATCTCAGCAAGCCGACGGTAAGCCATCACCTGGCCCAGCTCCGAAGCGCCGGCCTGGTGACTATGACCGAACAGGGCAACCTCACCTACTACACGCTTCGCCGGGACCGAGCCGAGCAGGCCGGACCGGAGCTGAGCGCCTTCTTGGCGCGCTGACCCAGCCGTTGCGAGAGCCAACCCCGAAGTGACCTCATGTTAGATAGACAACTAACTCTGGATATCCAAAACCCTAACTAGGAGGGTAGGTCGAAATGTGGTACCAACCACCCGAACAGCGTCTTGTAATGGTGCGAACGCGGCAGGCGGAGATCCGCGCCGACGCCCTCGAGGCACGCCGCTTCAGCCCGTCCGAGGGGCCGCGAAGGTCGCTTGGGCGAGTCAGCGGACTCCAGCTGCGTCTGGGCCGACTTCTGATCGTGGTCGGGCGTACCCTCCGCGAAGACGAACCGCCTTGTCCGGACCTGGCTCGCTCGTAAGAGGCCGTTCGTCAGCGCTCATTCCGTAACGCACGCTCGAGTGGGGACCCGTGACTCAGGCCCTTGTCCGTTACATGAGGAGCTTCACCGGATTCAGCCGTGACGCCCGGCTGTTCCTGATTACAACCGTCGTCTTTGGCGCCGTCCTCAGCCTCTACTGGGCCGACTTCAACCTGTATGTCGGCGCGATCGGCTTGGACGGTTCGACGATGGGCGAACTGATGTCCGTCTCGATGCTGGCCGGGGTCCTCGTTGCGCTGCCCTCCGGAGCCCTCTCCGACCGCATCGGCAGGCGCGCGGTGATGGCCGGCGGCATGGCCCTGGTCGCAGTTGCCATGCTCGCCGTCCTGCCCGGGAACCTGGTCCTGCTCTTCGTGGGCGTGGCGGCGCTGGGCGCGGGCTCTCAGGCCGTGAGCGCAGTCCAGATTCCCTACATCGCCGAGCACACCCAGCCTGAGCAGCGAAACGAGTACTTCGCCACCTGGTCGGCGATCGGCAACCTGACGGCCCTCGTGGCAATGCTGGCGGGCGGCGCGATAGCCACCGTGCTGGCCTCCGATCTCAAGCTCGGCGGGGGCGCGGCGCCATACCGCGTGTTGCTAGTAGGAATCGCGCTGCTCGGCGCATTCTCGACGGTCACTCTCCTGCCGCTCGCCAGCGACCGCCCCGGGCCCGATCGCCGGCGCCAGTCACAGGGCGGCCGATTCGGCATCGCCATATCAGACCGAGCCCTGTTCGTGCGGCTGCTCCTGCCCGGCTTCATAACGTCGCTCGGAGCCGGCCAGCTGATCCCGTTCCTCAACGTCTTCATCCAGAAGAAGTTCATCCTGGACCTGCCGACGATCAATGCCATTCTGGCGGTCACCAGCCTCGGAACGACCATGGCGATCCTCGCCCAGCCGGCTCTGGCCAGGCGCTTCGGCCGGATCGGGTCGATCGTCCTGGTCCAGGCGTCCAGCCTCCCGTTCCTGCTGGTGCTGGGCTTCTCGCCGGTGCTCTGGACGGTGATCATCGCCATGGCCGTCCGCAACTCCCTGATGAACGCCGGCAGCCCGATCTTCGATGCGTTTGCCATGGAGCGTGTGTCGGCCGCCGAGCGAGCGACGCTTGCCGCGGCCATGACGCTGCTGTGGGCCCTGGGCTGGACGGTCGCCCCGCTTTACTACAGCGTCCTGCAGGCGACCCTAGGCTTCAGCACGGGATACGCGGTGGACTTCATCACGATCATCGTGCTCTACACCATCTCCACCTCACTGCTCTGGAGGTGGTTCCGCGGCGCCGACCACGCGGCTCGCCAGGTCGCGGCTGCGGTGGGCGAGGCCGAGCTCGAGCCGACTCTGGTCGAGAAGCCGGTCGCGCTGCTCGAGCACGCCTGACGCGTTCGGGCAGTGTGCGGAAGCCATTCGCCGCCCGGTGCCGGGGCGAAGTCAGTTGGGAGAGGCGGCGCTCCGGAGCTTCGCCAGCAGGTCGGCGATCTTGCGGTCCGGTCCGAGACGAACGATGTCGCCCAGGGCGGCGTCGGACAGCCGGATCGGCCCGAGCGCCAGCACCCGCTCCAGGGCCACGGTCGCCCGCTTCCGATCGCCCGCCCGAGCCGCGCTCCGCGCCTCCAACGCCGCGCTTCGGGCGCCACCGGAACGCCCGAGGATCGAGGCGGCGGCCATCGAGTCCTCGAACCGGCCGAGAGCGTGCAGGCCGACCTGCAGCTTGAGCAGGGCCGGGATTCGATCGGCCGTGTCGTCGCGCCGCAGCACGCCGAGCAGCTGCGATACTCGCTTGCTTTCCACGACCCGCGTGACAATCCCCAGCACCGCCAGTGGATCCGTCTCGGTCGCGAGGCGGGCGGCCACGGCCGGATCGTCGCGATTCGCCATCATGCCTACCACATCGGCCAGCAGCGGCGCCGGCCGGCGTTCCAGCTCGTCGAGGTCCACCGGCGCGGCTTCGCCCGAGCCGCCGGGCATCGTTTCCGCGAAGGCCTCGCCGAAGGCGCGACGCGAGTCCGCCGCCACCATCAGCAGCGGTTGCCGCCCCCGTCCGCGCCCCTCGACGCCGTGTCGGTCGCCGCCCTTTCGGTCTTCGCCCTTTCGGTCGCCGCCTGAGTCCGAGCGCGACTCCGCTCGAGGCCCCGCCCAGGCACCCTTCGAAGGCGCGGCGCTCGCAACGCGCGGCCCGCCTGGTCCGCCGGTGACGAGCTGCCACGACGTCAGATACGGCTCCGGGTTGAAGAGCCCGAAGAAGATGATGACGATGGTCAGGTAGAAGAAGCCGACGAAGATCGCGCCAATGGCTATCGCGACGCTGCACACGGCCACGACCACGAGGCCCGGCCGCTTGCCGCGCTGGCCCAGGACGATCACGAAGAGGTTGACGATGACGTTGCCGCCGTCCAGCCCGGAGATCGGCAGCAAGTTCAGCACGCCCCACCAGAGGTTGACGAAGATCAAGTCACTGGCCGTCTCCGCGAGCAAGCCGGTCGACGGGAGCCAGGGCTTCACCACCATAAACGCGATCGCGACCGGGATCCCGACCAGCGGACCCGCCAGGCTGACCAGGATCGACTTGCGCGGCGGAAGCACGAAGCCCGAGATCGTGAGCCCGCCCATGCCCCACAGTCGAATCTCCGGGTGGATGTTGTACATGCTCAAGGCGAACGCATGCCCGAGCTCGTGGATGAGGATCGAGACGGCCACCACCACGACCCACTCGAAGATGCCGACGCCCGGCCGCGCCTGCAGGCCGATGATCAGGGTGATCAGCAGGAAGTCGACCCCGATCGTTACCGGAAAGCCGAAGAGGCGGAAGCGAAGGCCGGGTAGCGATGGCGTCACGAATGGCATCCTGGCGGCGGGACCCGAAGGCGCGCCGGATTGCGGCGCGCGCTCAGGTTAGCCGAGCCTGGGCCAGCTTGACAGAGCCAACTCCCCTATCTCGGCGCCGGCTACGCTACGGCGTAGCGGTCGGCGACCTCAACGGGGTTGCGAGCGCGGTCGGCGGGAGCGTGGCGAGGGGCGTGGCGAGGGGCGTGGCGAAGGGCGTGGCGACGACCGGAGAGCCGGAGGCGCCCGCCTTCGCGAGTGTGGCGTCGATGGCCGCCGCGAGTTCTGAGTAGGAAACCGCGCCGCCGCCAGTGCCGGCCACCGCGGTTCCGTTCACGGCGAAGGCCGGCATTCCGATCACCCACGAGGGCGCCTGCTGCGTTTCCGTCAGTATCTCGGCGTCGTGCTCCTCTCTCGACGGTCACGATCGCCATCATGACCAGATTGACGAAGCAGCGGACCGTTCCGTCCCGCTGCCCGGCCGCACGATCGGCGCCGCGATCAGCGCCGCGATCAGCGGGGCTTGCCCGGTTCCGGCACCCACTCCCCCAGTGAACGAACCTCCGCCAGGCGCGTGCGCAGGTCCGGGTCCAGGGCCTCGGCGGCCGCCACCGCGGTCTCGATCGC
>Ga0182011_10002985_pt1 | contig 14024 bp, 14 predicted proteins | sample 711E1DmetaG_FD_120481 | JGI IMG/M metagenome (GOLD analysis project Ga0182011, IMG submission 120481) | Permafrost microbial communities from Stordalen Mire, Sweden - 711E1D metaG | ecosystem: Environmental > Terrestrial > Soil > Wetlands > Permafrost | place: Sweden: Stordalen | collected... | reverse complement strand
CCGGCAGAAGGTGGACCTGGGTGCAGTGGAAGAGGGAGCGTTTCCGCCCTGCATCAAGAAGATGCTGTCCGAGGTCGCTAAAGGCGTGAACCTGGCCCATAGTGCGCGTTTTGCCCTGGTCAGCTTTCTCTTGCAGATCAACATGTCCCCTGATGAGGTGATCGCCCTCTTCAACACCAGCCCTGACTTCGATCAGGAGAGGACCCGTTATCAAGTAGAGCATATCGCCGGAGCCGCCGGAACCCAATACAGGCCGCCTGCGTGTGACACCATGGCCACCTATGGCAATTGTCCCGGTGAGGACGAACTCTGCCGCAAAATTCGCCATCCTCTCGGCTACTATGAGAAAAGAGCGAGAATGTTTACTCCTGCAAAAGAGCGTCAATAAAGGACTTAATCCAGTGGTTGTTGATCGCGTCGGATCTGGCCAGGAATTGTATCTCGTCTTCTGCCAGAAATTTAAATTCAAGGCCAACTTCCGTTGCTGCCGCTTTCTCTGCAAAACCCAAATCCGCACGGCCTGAGGCCACGGTAGCCGCCGCTGCGGAATGGGTCTTGGCCACGCGCACGCGCCCGCGATTGGTGGGGCCATTGTCCAACAGAGCTTGCTCAAATGCGGCATTCATAGCCGAGTCCGCGGGCCAGCCCACGATGCGGCTGCCTGGGTCGGATATTGCCCCTGCGTCCCTGTAAATCAATCCCAGCTCTCTCTTGTAGCCCTTTATTGCCTTCATGCCGGTGGGAACGGGAACCGCTTCGAGATCTGAAATGGAAGCCAGGTCAGCCACGCCGTCCTCCAGATAGATCCTACCTCGCAAAGAACCTGTATTCAGCAGCATAAGACGCCAGGAAAGGCTCCCGGCCAGCCTCTCGAGAATCACGGAGTTCTCACCGGCTACGACCAGGTTTGGCGTCTGCAGCTCTCGGAAGAGCTTCACCTCCACCTCCAGGCCGGTCTCCAGGTATTCTACGCCGGCCGGAATCTCGATGACACCATCTGCCAGAGCCAGAGTGGTTATGGAGCCGCTGCCCTTGTCTACGGGATAGATCAGCTTCCCGGAGATGCCCACTGCCAGCATCTGCTGGCGGCCTTCCGTTCGCAGTGGCCCGGCCAGCTTCCCTCGAGTCTTGTTTCCCTGATGCCTCTGGCCCAATGCCTTGCGGATGACTGGTGCCGCGAGCTCATAGAAGACCGTTAGAGCGCTGGTGGGATAGCCCGGCAGTCCCAGGCAGGGCTTATTATCGATCAGGCCGAAGATGGTGGGCTTGCCCGGCTTCAGGTTCACTCCGTGAAATATCAGCTCCCCGATCTCGTCCAGAACCTGGTAGACCATGTCTCCGGCTCCGGCAGAGGTGCTGCCGCTCACCAGGACCATATCGCACTCCCGGGCCATCTTCTGCAGCATCTTTGCCATCTCTTCTCGCTCGTCCGGCAGAATGCCGTAGGGGACGGCTGAGGCTCCGCATTCCTGCACCCCGGCGGCTATGGTATAGGTGTTGATATCATAGATCTGTCCCGGGCCAAGAGAGTGGCCGGGAGGGACGAGCTCGCTCCCTGTAGAGGCCAACCCTACCTTGAGGCTCAAAACCTGGACGGTCTCCCGGCCCAGGGCAGCCAGGACGCCCATCTCGCGCGAGGCTATCCTTGTGCCGGGAAAGAGCACCAATTCACCAAAAGAGATGTCGCTTCCGGCTTTCTGGACATTCTCGCTCTCGTAGACCGGCCTGCGAATATAGATCCGGTCGGCGAGGGCCTGGGCATACTCGATCATGACCACGGCATCCGCCCCGTTCGGCATCATGGAGCCGGTGGAGACCTCGGCAGCCTCTCCTTTGGCGACCCGGACGTCAGGAAGCCTTCCCATGGGAACGCATCCAACCAGATGGAGGGAGACGGGCCGGTCCTCTCTGGATTCAAGCGTATCCGCGGCCTGGACCGCGTAGCCGTCCATGGAGGCACGATGGAAACCCGGAACATCCACCTCAGAGATGATCTTCTCAGCCAAAATGCGGCCCAAAGAGCATTCCATGGGGATGGCCTCAACCCCTGGTTGCGGCGCATGGTCGAAGATGATCAATTTGGCTTCCGGCAAAGGGATGAGGCTGCGAAACTCCTTACGCATAAGGCTATTTGGTGCCCGGAAAAGATATAAAATCAGAGCCTTGCCGCTCTCTGGCGGAGAAGGTGATCGGCCAGAACCAGGGCGACCATGGCCTCGGCTACGGGCACGATTCTGGTGGGAATGGCCGGATCATGCCTTCCTTTGATCTCAATTTGCGCGTCCTTGCCGGACGCGAGGTCGACCGTCCTCTGCGGTTTGGCGATTGATGGCGTCGGCTTAACGGCTATTCTGCAGACGATCGCTTCGCCCGTGGATATGCCGCCCAGGATGCCCCCTGCGTTGTTGCTGACAAAATCGATCTTGTCCGCTGACATAGAAATGGGATCGTTCATCTCGCTGCCCCGCAGCTCTGCGCATCCCAAACCTTTTCCGATCTCCACCGACTTCACGGCGCCGATGCTCATCAGCGCTTTAGCCAGGTCGGCATCCAGCTTATCGAAGACCGGCTCTCCCAGGCCCGGAGGCACGCCTTCCGCAGTTATCACAACGATGCCGCCCAGGCTGTCACCCTCCAGGCGGACGGCATCCAGGCGCTCCATCATCCTCTCCGCGGCCGCGGGATCCGGGCAGCGGACCGGATTGGATTCGGCTCGCGCACGAAGCTCTAATAAATCCGATGAATCGATTTCTGCTTTTATTCCGCCCAGCTCCGCCACATAAGCCACGACCTCGATCCCCAATTTGAGCAGCAGCTTCTTGGCGACCGCACCCGCGGCAACGCGGCCCACTGTCTCCCGGGCCGAGGCCCGGCCCCCGCCCCGGTGATCGCGCAGGCCGTATTTCATCTGATAGGCATAATCAGCATGGCCTGGTCGAGGTTTGTCCCGCAGGAGATCGTAGGCGGACGAATCAGCATCCTTGTTCCAGACGACGAGGGAGATGGGAGTTCCCGTGGTTCTGCCCTCGAAGATGCCGGATAGGATCTCAACCTGGTCCGCTTCCAAACGCTGCGTAGAAGCGCGGCTCTGGCCGGGACGTCTGCGGTCCAGCTCCTTCTGGATATCCTCCGCAGCCAGGGCCAGGCCTGCAGGGCAGCCGTCCACTACCGCGCCCACGGCTCTGCCGTGCGACTCGCCCCAGGTGGTGATGCGAAATATGGTGCCAAAGGTGTTGCCGGACATTGTAGAAAGCCTCGCTAAATTATAATATCATCGGATTGCGTTCAATTTTTTCTGAAGGTTTATATTCTCGGATCCATCTGTCCAGAAGTTCTGCAGTGCAAAAGGCTAAGAAGGTCTTAATGGTAGGTACGTGACCTGTGTACTCTTCAAAAATTATGCCAGATAATTGCATACCCTCATGCACTTGATCCTCAACAAAATTTTTATCGCCGCCAATTACGGCTTGAAGCTTCATCTTAGAACTAGTGCATACGAACTCATTAATAACTTCTGCCTTGTTTCCTCTCAAATGGGTCGATTAATCCCATTTTCAATTCAAGAAAGACCCAAACATACGAGGCTCTTCGCTATTTGCTGTGTTCAGCCTCAGGCTGCTATGGCTTATCGCATGTAAATCGAGTTAATGATGCCAAAGCATCTCGATCGTTCTCCATCAATAATGGCATGTGAACTGTTCGGAAATGCACTCTGTTTGTATCCCTCCTAAACGTTTAAGGGTAAAGGGCATGGCTTCATAGATTGTTCCCCGCGGCCGCGGGGTTAGGGGGGCCGCCACGGCCTGGAGCGGGCCCCCGTCACCTTAGCGCGTCTCACCGCGCGGAACCTCGGAAGAAGTTGTTAGATCTTTTGCTCTTAATAGGATCTGCCGATATCATTCAACTGCAGACTGGACTTCGTAGATGCAAGCAAGGACAGCATCAGCGCATTCTTCCGGGGTGCCGCTCAAGGCCGCGGCCGGCCGGGCGCCGGTGGTTATGCTGCAGACTGGTCGAGAGTTCCATTGTCAGGATATAGCCTCGACTTCTGAATAGGTCGAGTTAATGATGTCAAAGAATCTCGATTTTCATCAGTCGCATACGAGCCCCATCCTGTGGCTCATGGGCGTTTCAGATCTGAAGAGTCAATTTCTGCCTCGATTCCACCCAACTCTTGGCCATCTCAACCGATCCAAAAGAGCGGATTTGAGATGGCCTTGGGGATGTTGTCTATGATCTCAGCGCCTTCGCAATCAGTGGCGCCACGGATACTGTGCTCACGCCCTTATCCAGCGTATCGGTAGCCAGCACCGCCTCCACGCCGGAGCGGTAGAGCTTGATGACTGCCGATCCTGTCAAGACGGGATGCACCGCAGCCAGATAGACCCGGCTGGCGCCCTGATGGCGGAGCAACATTATTGCCGTAGCCATGGTGCCGCCCGTGGCGATCATGTCGTCAAAGATGACCACATCCCTGCCCTTGACATTCACCTCTTTGGGGGCCATAGAGACCTCCGTGCCGGAGAGGCGGGTCTTCTGCAGATAATCGCAATCACAGCCGAGAGTTGCGGCTGCTGTTTTGGCCATGGCCACTGCTCCCTTGTCGGGAGAGATGACCACTGCATCCTTCAAGCCCATAGTTCCGATACTCTCGGCCAGAAGGGGGGTTGCATCCAGATTCTCAATCGGGCTCTGGAAATGAGACATAACGGAGGGTGCATGGATATTCACCAGATGGACCCTGCCGTTCTTCAAGAAAGGATTCAAGGCCGTGGCCACCGCCCTGGCAGTCATGGGCTCGCCGGGCTTGAAGATCTTGTCCTGGCGGGCATAACCAAAGTATGGTATGACCAGGGAGACCCTGCTTGCCCCGCAGACATCCAGGAGCTGTAGCAGATAAACGAGGTCTTGATCGGTTGGTGTGGACTGGATTATTACAACTTCATCAACCAGCGGCGTCACCACTTGGGTGTAGGACTCGCCATCAGGAAATGTCTTGTAGTCGCAAAGAGCTAGCGTCTCTCCTAAAATGGCCGCCACCCTACCAGCCAGAAGCTGAGAGGCCGGGCCTCCGATAATCATCAAAATCCTCCTTTTAGCTTCCTACTACATTCATTTTGACTTTTATGGTCGGCGTGACTATGCCGCCAATGGCCCGCACATCCGTACCTATCTCGATATTTTTTAGGAGATCGTAGATATTTCCGGCCAGCATCAAAGAGCGGATGGGCACGGGCATTTCCCCTGGTGACACGCGGAAAGCATTTCTCGCCTCCACTGAGAAATCGCCGGATATGGGGTTGGCGGTATGAGCCCCGATTAGACCATTTATCAGATATCCTTTCGTCTCCTCCAGGAGATCGTAGGCATTGGGAGAGCTGACAATCATATTTCGCATGCCCACCCTGGGAACATCGGAATAACCTTGTCGCACTGCATTGCCTGTGGATTTAACTCCGTCCTTTCCTGCCGTATAGCTGTCATATAGAAATCCCTTCAAGATGCCTTTCTCGATTAAGACCGTCCTTCGAGAAGGGACTCCCTCGCCATCAAAGGCAGAAGAGTCTAATCCTCCTGCAAGCAGGCCGTCATCATGGACATTTAATCCTTCGGAAGATATCATCTCTCCCAACCGTCCTTTCAGGGAAGAACGACCCTTTTGCACATTGTCGGCTTCAAAAGAGGAAAGAATTGTGTTCTCCAGCAGCTCTGCCACAGCCATCGGCTTGAGCAGGACATAGAATGTCCCGCTCTCAGCCTTGGTTCCTGCCAGTGATGTCCTGGCCATGACAGCTGCCGCTCTGCCCACGGCTTCCATAGAGGGCTGAAAGCTTCGAGAATTGAAAAACTCACTGCCTGTGGCCACATCCCCGGCTTTGGCAATGGTCTCCATGGAAGCCTGCATAAGCGTGGCAGTCTCCATCAACTCGAGGCCTAGGGAATTGATGACAAAACCTGTGCCGCAAACGCATGCCACGCCCCCTGAAACAGGTTCTGCCTCACTGACCGTTCTGCAGCCCTCGAGCATGCTCGCCGCAGCCTCAAGGCATTCCTCGGTACCGATCTGCTCCAGGCGCTTGTCAAAGATGCCCTGCGCTGGCACGACCTTCTCTGGGGAGGGAAGAGATATCCAGGATTCGTCCGAGCCCCGTACTTTTGCAGACTTCACAGCATTCTTGGCGACGTATTCCAGCAGCGACATGTCGCTTGTGCTGGAAAATCCCACGGCACCTTTCACCACAGCCCGAAGTCCGAGACCACGATGAAAGCTCTCGCTGGCCATTTCCACAGATCCCTTGCGTAGATCAGCATCCACGGACCGGCCCACCATTCCATAAACCTCAGCCTCTGCCGCTCCCTCTCGAAGGGCCAGAGCGATGAGCTGGTGAGCATATTCGAGGAGACTATCCGATATATCTGAGGTCTTCATCCCCGCCAGCCTCGAAAGGAGCCTGAGCTCGTTCCATCTCCTGGAGCTTGCCGATGATCTTCTCCATCTCCTTCGCCCTCTCTTCTAATGCGTGCATGCCAACTTCTATACCCAGAATATGGGAGAGAACGCGCAAGACCTCTGAAGCCGCCTTGGGGTCAACAAGATAGCCGCTGGTCACACCCATGAGACAGATGGCATCTATTCCCCGCAAAGCTCCAAGGCCTAAAAGGAGCCCGGAGACACCGATAATGCCCCCGCCCGGCTCGTTCTCTTGAAAGACAACGCCCTGCTGCTTCATCTCTTCCACCAGTTCAGGTCTTGTGGCGGCACCCATGACCGTAGGCTTCTCTACAAACTGGCCCGTGCCATAGCCGCCCAGGGCATAGATCCGCCTCACATTGAAGCTCTCGGCTATGTCCAGGAAGATGCTGGTGAGCTCATAGTGCCCCTCGTTGGTGGCGCTCTGGTAGTCCCCGATGAGAATGAGAAGATCCGGTTCGCCGTTCTCGCCCTGGCGTGCATAGATCTCATTTCGGACTTGCTTGATGGTGCCGTCTTCTTTCACCATTACCTGGGGGGGAAAATGGGGTGAGTAGATCTCAATGATCTTCTCGGCATTCAGCTCCTCCACCATGTGATCGGCCACCAGCTTTCCTACATGGCCGACACCGGGTAAACCCTCCACTAGAATAGGATCTTTAAGGGTTACATCTTTTATACGGTGAACCAGGGTCTCTTTCATTTTGCCTCCGGATTGAGAGCTCTTCTATATTTCCCGTAAGGGTCGTCAGGAGAGAATCTTGCCGGCTTGGTAATAGCAGCATGACCCCCGCAGACGGGGCAGATATCCGACAGGGTGTAGCGGCCGCATGCCGTACACCTCAGGATCTTGGATCTCATGCCTCTCTAAGGAAGGTGCCTTCTCCGCCGTGTTGTTCCATGTATTTCACAACAGCTTGAGCAGACTTTTTAAGAACAGACTCCGCATGCTTGTAGTCCGGCGCGGTTACATGAATGCGGTAGCGCGGCGCTCCTATATAGGATATGGTGAGCGTGGCATCCTTGTCTTTGCTGCGTTTGGCCTGTTTGAGGGCTTTGCGGATGACTTCGACTCCGTCAGGCGCAGGAGAAGTGATATCCACGTAGCCGCTGATGTCCACGGATGGTATCTTGACGTTATCCTTGGAGAGGCTCTCCAGCATCGTCAGATCTTCTTCCGTTAGAGTGGCATCCTTCAGGGCCTCGGCTCCTAAGATAGCCGCCTCTTCCATGGCCAGATAGAGGCTGTCGTAAGCCGCCACCAATGCATCAGCTACCCGCTTTGCATCCTCGGGCCGATCCTTATAAGCCATCTCCAGCCATTTCCAGGCTTTTTGGTCTGCCTTCCACTCCTGAATCTTCTCCCTTCGCTGATGTTCGTTTACATCTTTTAAGGAGAGATCGATGTGGTGCCTGGATGTGTCTACATTCAATACCTTGCAGACGATCTTCTGCCCCTCTCGCACGTGGTCGCGAATGTACTTGATCCATCCGCTGGCCACTTCGGAGATGTGAATCAGGCCCTGTTTACCGGAATACTCGTCAATGGAGACGAAGGCTCCGAAGTCCACCACCTGAGTCACGGTGCAGACCACTAGAGATCCGGGCTCTGGCCAGCCCTCACGTTGCATCAAAGATCACTCTAACACTTCGACTACCTGGGTTTTAATCTCAGCCTTGCCGCCGGTGGGCTCAGCTAAAGTGCGCCCGCATACCAGGCATTTGACGACTGTAGAAGCATGGGCGAAGATCACCTGCTCGTTCTCGCAGTCGTTGCACTTCACCTTAACAAACTTGGATGACATATTTAGCTCTCCACAAGATCGAACTTGCCTGCCCTGAAACCTGCACGGTTATGAGCTTTCTTGCAGGTACCACAGCGGTATCTCAGATTCAGCCTCTTCGTTGGCTTGTCTCCGCCGGGAACCTTGGAAAACTTACCTTGATTTCCTATTCCATTAGCTCTGAGCTTCTGCCTCGCAATATGGGTCAAGGAGGAAGCCCGGCCTTTTCTCACCCTCTCCACCGTTTGGGGGGTGTGTTTTTTGCAGAACGGACAGTAAGCGTTAAGCTTCTTTGGCATCTTCACAACGTATCATCTCTCAATCTTCACTTCGGACGCTAAATTTTTGTTGCGCAGATTTCTGGCATGGACGACCGGAAGAACGGCCACATCATCCTTCGCGAGAAGGTAATTTTTCCCGTCAACTCCCGCAAACATAGGAACACTATCCAGCAACCGCACAACTTCGTATTCCCGGGATATATCTTTCTTGCCCGTTAAAGGCCTTTCGGTGTGAGCCACATGGGCAAGTATGACCTCGCGACCACTGGCGATAGCCGACAACATCTGCCGGTAGATCTCCTCTTCCTCTTCAGTCATGCCCTGGAAGGCATCCTCCCGGGAAGCGGATCTTGCATTGCGGAGCGCCCGGCGGACAATCTTCTTGACCCTCTGGTCGATGAGCTTGTTTACGCTATTCTTCTCGCTCTTGAGGGTATCCTGGAGAATCTGAGCCTCTACGCTAAAGGTATCATCTTCACGGGAGAGCTCCTGCGCCAGGCCGACCAGATAGACGCCGACCTGCTGGTAAAAGTCCTTATCCAGATGCTGAAGCTCCGCGGATTTGCGCTCTTCCCTGAGCGCATTGGCCAGATCCAATCGTTTCCACCTCAAATGCATTTAGCGCGGACTTGTCATGATGGATCAAATACTATATAGATTTTTCACTGGTTTAGAGCTTTGTCCGGGCTTCAGCCACACCCCGGGCCATGAGGAAGACAGCCACGCAGGCCGGCAGCTCTGTCGGGCCTTCCACCAGATGATAGCTCTGCCCGCGCATCTGGGTATTGAAAGGCTTGAGAATCTCCAGGGGTATGCTCTCGTCTCCAAAGACCACGGCATCTTGAAGGGGATCAAAATCCTCCAGGTCGCGGATGGACAGAGGCGTCACCCGCAGGCCCGAGCCACCATGCAGGCTGCCTGGACAGCGAATCAACCGGCGCACGTCGGCAGTGACGGGCTCGTCGGTCTCGCCACCCAAGACTTCTACAAACTGGTCTGCCAGATAATTATTGATAACAAATTTCCAAATATCCTGAACGCCTTTTAAGCTATCCAGGTTACCTGAGCGTATATTATCTAACACCCGCTCGTCCTTAATTCGGGTATAGAACTCGACCGCCCGGACATCTCCAATACCTTTTATCCCAGTTAACTTTTTCACGGCGCTTTTTTCATCGAGATTGCGAATTTCTTCCGCAAATCTCACAACCGCTTCATTAAACCTGCCACCCCATCCAGGCGAATTTTCAGACTGACATCTGAGAGCTCGCACCTTCTCAGCACCAACATCCCCGGATATCGATACCTTAAATCTGAGCATTTCGATATCAAGGCCTCTGCCTGTTAGGTAATCTACTACTTCTCTCCGCTCGTCGCCTCCGAGGGTAAATATTCGCGGGTCGCGAATGTGAATGTGATAGCCCCTGCCACCGGAAAATGCCACATGGATAACGTTTTCTGAAAAACCAAAGTCTGCAGTTAGAAATCCCAGCAGCTTCAGAGTCTCTTTCTTCACCAGCTCCAGCATCTCGCCATAGCTTTTGGGAGCATTGCGCAAATGGTCCGCGTCCAGGTCGAAGATGAGGTCTGCGCCCTGCCAGATCTTCTCCTTCATGGTGGGGGCGCCCGGCCGCTGGTAATAGGCAGCGGAGTGATAGACATGGCGCGGCACCATGGCACGGACATAGTCCACCAGCTCTCCCCGGCTGAAGAAGGACTTGTGGCGGCGCATGCCCGAGTCATCGAAGAAGAGAAAGCCCCATTCCCGGGACAGGAGGCCCGGCGGAGCTTCCGGGGATGATTCAATATAATACTCCCTGAACTTCGAGACCAGGAAATTATAGGTAAGTGCGTTCAAGGATTCACCTCAGTAGATCTCCGGCCGCCGGTCGGCAAAACAGGAAATCTCGCGGCGCGCTTTATCCCTCTCGGCCAGGTCAATATCGCCCCATATAATTGTCTCACCGGCGCCCGCCTCCGCCTCCACCATACCCAGGGCATTGATGATCAGAGAGCCGCCGGCATTCGCCCAGTTGCATGCCAGATGAGGAATCTGATTTTCGATGGCTCGCGCGAGAGAGAGCGCCCTCCACTGCGCTACGCGAGAAGTTGGAAACTGAGCCACGGTCACCAGGAAATCCGCGCCCTGCAATGCTAGGGAGCGCGCGACCTCCGGGAAGCGCAGGTCATAGCAGATCTGGAGGCCCACCCGCCCCCACGTTGTGGCGACTGGCGAGATGAAGTTTCCACCATCGAAGTGCTCTTTTTCCTCTCCAAAGGGATGGATCTTGGGTCGAATCTCCAGGCCGTCGACATCCAGGCAGAAGCCGAGGTTTTGGCGACCGGAGCGAAGCGAGCCGATAATCAAGCACTTGTGCGCCTCTGCCAGCTCGCGAAAGGGATCTAGCTCGGAGAAAACCGGGTCTTCCTTTGTGGACGGTCCATAGCAAAATCCTGTCAAGAAGAGTTCAGGATAGATCAGGATCTCTGCGCCTTCGTCCAGGGCAGAGCCGGCCATCTGCATGGCTCTGGCCAGGTTCTTTTCATTCCTACAGGGCTCTATCTGCTGCTGGATGCAGGCCGCGCGCATATCCAAAAAGAGGGCAAGTTCGTATATATTAAGATAGACATGACAGTGGGTTGGGATGGCAAAAAGCTTCAAGGAACGGGTCTACGAGATTCTGGAGGCAACTGATCCCGAGGATAGAGTGGCCGAGACCGCAAACCTCATCATGCTGCTCCTGGTGGTCTCCAATGTCGCAGCCGTGGTCCTGGAGACGGTAGAGAGCATCAATCTGGTCTATAAGGATCTGTTCCATTACTTCGCAGACATATCTATAGTAATATTCACTATAGAATATCTTTTGCGCGTCTGGTCATGCGATGTGGAGCCCAAATACAGGCAGCCAATCCTTGGAAGGCTTCGCTTCGCTCTGACTCCTTTGGCACTGATAGACCTCATGGTCATATTGCCCACCTACGTGGTTTTGGCGTTTCCATCCGATCACCAGCTCTTGCGCAGCCTTCGTCTGCTCTGGACCTTCCGGCTGCTCAAGCTCAGACGGTACTCCGAATCACTGGAGACTATTGAGAACGTGATCCGGGCCCAGCAGCGCGAGCTGTTCATGAGCTTCTCAGCCATACTATTTTTCATGGTTCTCTCCTCGACGGTGGTCTACTTCCTGGAGCATGATGCCCAGCCCCAGCTTTTTCCCGACATCCCTGCCACGATGTGGTGGGCGGTGCTGACCATGACCACTATCGGCGACAATTTTTACCCTATAACGCCATTGGGGAAGCTGGTGGGCGGTTTGATAATAATATTGGGAGTGGCCACTTTCGCCCTGCCGACATCCATTCTAACCTCCGGCTTCGTGGAGGAGCTGCAAAGGAAAAGAGAACTAGAGAAGGCCCGAGAGCGGCAGCGCCTCGAAGAAGGTCCCTAAAGATCTTCTCTATGGATTGCATCAGGCTCATCCCGGCCTCACAACCGGCCCAATGCTGGACTATATAAAGAGTGGGTTGGATATATCATATATGTATGAAGTCCCCAATAGATATCGTGAACGTGGTGGCATCCACCAAGCTGGCGGAAGCGTTTGACCTGCCCAAGATTGAAGCCGAGCTGGAGGGCGCGGTTTATAATAAGAAAAAGTTTCCCGGCCTCGTCTACAGAGTCAAGGCTCCTAAAGCTGCTTTTCTCATATTCACTTCCGGCAAGATAGTATGCACCGGATCCAAGAACATCGAGGATGTTCGCACAGTCATCACCACCCTGGCCGATACGCTCAAGTCCATCGGCTTCGAGCAGATCGATCTGGATCCCGAGATCCACATTCAGAATATTGTGGCTTCCGCAGATCTGAAGACGGACCTGAACCTAAACGCCGTCGCCCTGGGCCTGGGCCTGGAGAACATCGAGTACGAGCCGGAGCAGTTTCCTGGGCTGGTTTACAGGATCAAGCAGCCCAAAGTAGTAGTGCTCATATTCAGCTCCGGTAAACTGGTGATCACGGGCGGCAAATCGCCTGAGGAGTGCGAAGAAGGCGCGCGGATCGTTAGGATGCAGCTTGAGAACATGGGGCTGCTTTAGGCAAGTCCCTGGCCCGGCCTCCCACGGCCTTCAAGCAATCTATGGACGTGCCAGAGTAATCCATCCACCTGGAAGGTTGTTATGCGTAGGGCACCACAGGAATTAATTTGCTTGTCGTTATGAAAATGGCAATTGGCGGTTTCGTATGTAGATTTGGAGATAGTGACGGCCAAGGAGATCCCGGCCGAGATAGTTAGCAATTATTATATATAGAAAGGCGCACAATAATCCATTATCACAATGATATTGGTAAATAGTTTTAGCAAAAAAGGTGAAGGAATATGCAAATAGGCTTTGGAGAACCATTGAAACTTCTAAAAAGTATATCGACAGCCCAGTTGGCAGGAATGTTAGGTGGCCTATTTACTATCACATCCGTATCAACTTGGTATAAGTCTCTAAAAAAGCCGGATCTTGCGCCATCTGGACGCCTAATCTCCAGCATCTGGATAGTACTTTACACCCTGATGGGGACATCCGCCTATCTCGTCTCGCGAAGGGAACTTGACCGTCCCGGTGTAAAAAGCGCTCTCGGTTTGTATCGGATTCAGCTGATTGTCAACGTGCTCTGGTCCTTTGCCTTCTTCTATCTCCGCTCACCACTGGCAGGGATGGCCACGATCTTCCTCCTTTGGGGATCAATTCTTGCTACCATAAGGAAGTTCCGGAAGATATCCAGAGGAGCCGCCGTGTTGCTCGTGCCGTACCTTATTTGGGTTAGCATCGCGGGCTATTTGAATTACTCCATTTGGAAGCTCAATCGCTGAGATGACCTCCCCCGCAATTAGCCCCAAAGAGAGCTAAATATCAGAAAACCGGCAAAATGGGGCAGTGGAGATATTCTCCGAGAACGGGCTATGTTATTATTGCCCTACCCGGCCTCGTTATGATCGGCTGCTGCGAGCCAGACTCCTAGCTTACCCAGATCACTATGATGTGACTTGCTTGATGTAATATTGTTTAGAGCCGACCAGCAAGATATCATATGCATCCGGAACAGCTGTTTCCAGCAATCCATAGACTGCGACACGATCTCCTGCTACGATGTTCGGGTCGATGAATCCGGGAGGGTATTCTTCGGGATTCGCGGAAGTCAGATAGACTGAGACATTGCCGCCTTCCATTTCGTCAGGTCCGTTTTGAACGCGGCCTACCGAAACAACCCAACCCCACGCCCCTATCCTTTGGAACTGCTCAACAGCATTTCCTTCTATCCTTACCTCTTCCGCCGCGCAATAGCTTATAAAAATAAATAATGAAATAAATATTAATAATGACTTGAGAGAATTCCTATTTACTTGCATTTGAGTAGTAATTTCCGAGAATAGTGCGTTTTCCGCGCTCATCGCGTCCATTTCTCCGTCTATTATCATCTTTTTTAGTCATACTTCGAT
>Ga0182011_10002983_pt1 | contig 14033 bp, 14 predicted proteins | sample 711E1DmetaG_FD_120481 | JGI IMG/M metagenome (GOLD analysis project Ga0182011, IMG submission 120481) | Permafrost microbial communities from Stordalen Mire, Sweden - 711E1D metaG | ecosystem: Environmental > Terrestrial > Soil > Wetlands > Permafrost | place: Sweden: Stordalen | collected... | reverse complement strand
TCGCACGACGACTGTTCTCCGGCAGCGTCCTACACTATAAATACCACAGGATTGAATCTTCTGTAAGGGTACCCATGCAGGAACCAAGTCTCCGCGAACAGATTAAGGCGTACGGACCCAAGGAATGGGCACAGGTCATTTTCATGATCCTGATCATGTGTGCCGGGGGTTACTTGATCGTCTACAGCGTCTGGACAATGACCGTCAACCATGACCCCACCATGTTCATGTTCGCGATCGCCATGTTCGGTGTCGGCTGCACGACCATCTGGTTTGCCTTAAGCCATGTGGAGATCGTGTCAACGGAAGAAAAACTCGAAAGGATCACCAACCGGCTGGACAGGATCATCGAGAAGATAGAGAGGCAATAACCCGCCTCTTTTTTTTTAGTTCCCAGTCAGGAAACAGATATTATCCACAAGCGCGAATGTTATTGGCGTCAGTTGGGGCCTGTGGCTTAGCCTGGACATAGCGCCGGGCTTCTAACCCGGATGTCGGGGGTTCAAATCCCCCCAGGCCCGTATTTTTCGTGTTATCCTGAAAACTTTCTTTAAGAGTCCTCAATTGAACGAATATACACTATAGCAGTTTGGTAGATCCAACCTCAATTGTGATAGGCCCCGCCGCCCCCGGCGGGGCGCCCCCGCGGCGGATCAATTGCCTGTTTTTCCTGCCCTGTAGAAAACATTCATGGATTGATTTTACCGGAAGAACCGGGATCCGGTTCTGCGCTCAAAATCGGATCGCGATTGATCCGGATTGGTTTTTGATCGCGATCATGGTTGCGATTGCGGTTTCAAAATCGGGATCCGGTTGCGAAATGAAAATCGCAGATCGATTTTAAGATCAAAATCGCTGATCGATTTTCACATGAAAATCGGGATCCGATTTCACGTTCCGTCTATACTTGTGGGCCCAAAACCGGTTTTCAATCGCGATCCGATTTGCAGATGAAAATCGCTGATCGATTTTGCCGGGAAAATCGGGACCCGGTTGCGAAATGAAAATCGATTACTGATTTTTCCGGAACGATTTTCGATCGCGATCATAGTTGCGATTGCAGTTTCAAAATCGGAACCCGATTGCAAAATGATGCTCTTTTGAAATCATTAGTGCTCATTATAACGCTTCAGGAGCTTCCACTTGCCTAATCCTATTATGGATAAGGCAGTTGAGGATTCATCAGGATCGTCAACCCGGGATTGGCCGCAAGGGGAGCGATCATTTCTCACCATGTTTTCTATAGAGCAGTTTTTCCGGTAATCTGCCCCGCCGTGACTCAAAGAACCCGGGGTTCTTCTCGCATCTCATCCCTGCAGGATTCGATGCCCCGCGAAGGGCCCTGAGGCGGGGAGGCCTCATATGATAAATTATTATTCGGCTTCCCAGAAAAGTCAGGAAATTTTTAAAAAAACATACCGGTTTGAATCGAAAAGAAAAGAAAAAAAATTACAGAGTGCCCTGCTCTTCAGCAGCAGCGTCGTCCAGGGGTTTCTGGAGGATCTGGACGTCCGCGACATTGTGCTGGCGCAGGGACAGCTTCTTGGCCTTGAAAATGTTCTTGCCGTCCTTGCCAATCGCGATACCCCGGTCCTCGTCACGGACTTCCACGGTCGCGGTCTTCTGGTCATCCTCACCCTCAAAGACAATGGAGGTGACCTGGGCGGGCAGGAAGCAGTTTTTCAGGAACTGTTCCATGTTGCTGTTGTATTCCACAACCTCGATCTTCTTGCCCATGACTTCGGATGCCTTCTTGATAGAGGCGCCCTTCTTGCCGATCGCAAGCCCCATGTCGCCGGGGTTGATAACGAAGATGAGCCTGCCGTTGCGCTCATCGACCACGCAGTCGCGGCTCCCCGCACCGGTCAGGCTCTCAAACTGGGAGATCAGGCGCATACAGTCTTCGGTCAGTTTAACTTCGACCATAGCTTGCCCCCGAAATTACGCCCTCTTCAGGGAGAGAATATCTGACTCGCCCGGGGTTACGATGGCAAGGGTGCTCACCATGAACGGCTTACCGCAGGCCTTGCCGAGCGCAACGCTCGAGCCCTCGAAGGTGTGGATGAAGAGGTTTTCATAACCTGCAAGTTTGGATTTGAAATTGGCCGGGCAGTTCCCTGCCACGACGATCATCTGGGCTTTTCCCTCTTTGATGCATTTTTCTGTGTTGTTCTGTCCGAGAATAACATTTCCGGTTTTGATAGCTCTTCTGAGTGAAGCATTAAAATCCATGTACAATTCCTCTGGTTTTTTTTAAGGTTTCAATTGTCGTGTTGTCTGACTGCGATCAGTTTTACATCGCCAGTTCCGAGCTGGATCGGCTGGCCGACGATGACATTTTCGGTGACACCGCTCAGTTCATCGACCTCGTTCGCCACGGCGGCATCGAGCAGGTGGTTGACCGTCACTTCGAATGCAGCCCGTGAGAGGACGCTCTCCTTCTCGCCGGCAATGCCGTGACGGCCGATCTGCTTGACCTCGCCTTCCATGCACATCATGTCCGCGACAAGCATGAGGTGACGGACATCCACGAGGATACCCTGCTCATTGAGCGTGGATACCGCTTCGTGGATGATCGCGTTCCTTGCTGCCTCGATACCGAGGACCTGGGCGATCTCGCTGATGTTGTTGGTACGGGTACGGGTCGTATCCACGCCTTCGACATCAAATACATCCTTAAGGTTGGATCCTTCAGTATAAAGTATATACTCCCCGGTCTCTTTCCTGACGACGACCCGGAGGATGTCGTCAATGCCCTGCACGATCACGTTTCTCACATGCTCGGCAAGCTGGAAGAGGTTCTGGTAGCTCTCCTTGTCCTTGGGGGAGAAGATGATGGTCGCCTTTGCCTCGTCGATATCGTGCTCGAAGTCGCGGTAGTGGCGGCGGTTGCGGATCTTCTCGGGCGCATTTTCCATGACTTTCAGGGGAGTAATTTTACGCTTGTCGCAGACCTTGGTGTTGAGGTGGACGATCACATGCATGTTCTCCATGTCGGTCGTGATGTCACCGAACTCGTGGAGCGGGGCAGCCTCGATCTGCCAGCTGACTTCCCGGGCACGGTCACGGTCATTCCCGTAATTAGCCTCAAGGTAAACGGTCATCGTCGGAGTGCTCGGCTCTTTTCTTGCGTCCATGATCTCGATGAGACGCGGGAGACCTAAGGTAACGTTGATCTCGGCCACACCCGCGTAGTGGAACGTACGCATCGTCATCTGCGTGCCGGGCTCACCGATGGACTGGGCAGCGATCACGCCGACTGCCTCGCAGGCCTCGATACGGGTGCTCAGGTACTCGGCAAGGACCTTCTCAAGGATATGCTTGAACTGGGCATCGCTCACCTCTTTTTCGTCAAGGAACTTTTTTAACTGGTCCTTGGTCTTCTGCGGGAGGGCTGCTGCCTCGATCTTCTTGGTGAACTTCTCTGCAACCGGCATTTCAGCACTCCTCCTTCAGGATACTCTCAACGATACCTTTGACATCCACCGGGTCGCCAAACGCGCTCTTGGTCGGGTCGGTACCGTCTTCGCCATACTCGAACTGGATGATACGGCCGCCGGTCGTCCTGACCGTGCCGTCATACGCCACCTTGAGGTCCTGCAGCGCATTGATCATCCTGCGCTGGAGGTACCCGCTCTGGGACGTACGGACGGCCGTATCGACAAGACCTTCACGGCCACCGATAGCGTGGAAGAAGAACTCGGTCGGGTTCAGGCCGCCCTTGTAACTGTGCTGGATAAACCCGTGGGCATCGGAGCCCCGGTCGCCTTTGCGGAAGTGCGGGAGGGTACGGTCGTCGTACCCGCGGACGATACGCTCACCACGGACAGACTGCTGCCCGATACAACCGGCCATCTGGGTCAGGTTGAGCATCGAACCACGGGCACCGGAGACTGCCATCACGACAGCGCTGTTGCCAAGACCGAGGTGCCGGCCTGCAATCTGACCGGTCTGGTCACGGGCTTTTCCGAGCACCTGCATGATCTGCATCTCGAGGGTTTCCTCAACCGTACGCCCGGGCATCGGTTCGAGCTGGCCGTCTTCATAAATCTTGATACGGCGGGTGACATCGAGGGCTGCGTTCTTCAGGACCTCGTCGATCTGGCCGTACTCGGTCTTGGACAGGTCCTCGTCATCGATACCGAACGAGAAGCCATCGAACATGATGGCCCGGATAGAGAGCTTGGTTAGGTCATCGATGAACTTGGCCGCACGCTTCATCCCCTGCTGGCGGATGACGCGGTTCACGATCTGGCCGTCGAATGCGCCGATCGCCTTCTTGTCGATCGTACCGCATTCCAGCTTGCCATCAATGATACGGACATACGCATCGCGCTCGCAGAGCTCCTTTTTACAGACATCGCAGTTCAGGCAGGAACTGGCCTTGAAGACCATGTTCAGGTCGGGCAGGATCTGGGAGAAGACCTGCTTGTTGCTCCAGTATTCCACGCCTTCTTCCTTCTTGCCGGGCGTTGGCATGTGTTCAATGTTGGAGTACCGGAGCAGGTAGAGCGCCTCTTCCTTGTTGAACCAGCGGGTGTCGTGCGTGAGCATGAAGATACCCGAGACATGGTCGTGGATACCGCCGATGATGGGGCCGCCGAAACGGGGCGACAGGATGTTCTCGTGCACGGAAAGGAGAATGGTTGCCTCCGCCCGGGCCTCTTCGGTCTGGGGGACGTGCATGTTCATCTCATCGCCATCGAAGTCGGCGTTGTAGGGCGGGCAGACCGCGGGGTTGAGCCGGAAGGTCCGGCCTTCCATGACTTTGACGCGGTGGGCCATGATGCTCATCCGGTGCAGCGATGGCTGACGGTTGAAGAGCACCACATCGTTGTCCCTGAGCTGGCGTTCAACGGTCCAGCCGGGCTCGATCATGTCGGAGACCGTGTCGAGGTTATCAGCACCAAGGCGGAGCCGCCGGTTATCGGGCCGGATCACGTAGTTCGCGCCGCAGGGTGCATTGACGTCCTGGCGGAGCGGGCCGGTGCGGGCGATCTGCTTGAGCTCCTCAATATTGTAGGTAGTCACGCGGACCGGGATGGTCATTTCGTTGGCTACTGCACGCGGGACGCCGACCTGCGATACCGACAGGTTCGGGTCCGGGGAGATGACGGTACGGCTCGAGAAGTTCACACGCTTTCCCGAGAGAGAACCGCGGAACCGCCCGTCCTTGCCCTTCAGCCGTTGGGAGAGGGTCTTTAAGGGCCTTCCGCTGCGGTGGCGGGCAGGGGGACAGCCTGCCACCTCGTTGTCGAGGTAGGTTGTGACGTGGTACTGCAGGAGTTCCCAGAGGTCCTCGATGATCAGCTGGGGGGCTCCGGCGTCCTGGTTCTCCTTGAACCGCTGGTTGATACGGATGATATCCACGAGCTTGTGGGTCAGGTCGTCCTCGGACCGCTGGCCATTCTCGAGAATGATCGACGGGCGCATGGTAACCGGGGGAACGGGGAGAACGGTGAGGATTGTCCACTCGGGCCGGGCAACATCAGGGTTGATACCGAGCGGGATTAAGTCCTCGTTCGGGATCTTCTCCATCCGGGCTCGGATGTCGGCAGGGGTGAGCTTGTGCTCGACCTTCTTGCCGTCCTCAACCACAACCTCCGAGAAGGTTGTCGGCTTTTCGAAATTGATCTTGAGCTGCTGTTCGCCGCAGTGCGGGCAGACGCGCTCTTTCTTGACGTCCTTCTCTGAGAGCAGGTCGCCGGTCTGGTCGTCCTCTGTTCCGACTACTTTCTCGACTTCCTCAGGGCTCAGGAGCACACGGCCACAGGCACGGCAGGTGACACGCAGGAGTTTCCTGATCAGCCTCGTGTACCCGACATGAATGACGGGCTTTGCGAGCTCGATATGGCCGAAGTGGCCGGGGCACTCGCTTGCCTTCTGGTCGCAGGTCTTGCACCGGAGACCGGGGTCGATGACACCAAGGTTCAGGTCCATCAGGCCCTGGGGATAGGGGAACCCGTCGTCATCATACGTGTCGGCCCAGATGATCTTGCGGACACTCATTTCGCGGATCTCCTTAGGGGATAACAGGCCGAACTCGATCTGTCCGATTCGTTTTGGGGATGGCATGTTACACCACGTCCTGTAATCTCAGTCTTGGGGCTATACCCATGCTCTTCATCTCGTCCAGCAGGAGCTTGAACGCATAACTCATCTCGACCGAGTAGATATCGGTCTCGTTACCGCATGCAAGGCAGCGGGTCATGTTGCGCTTGCGGTCGAGCATTGCTACCATCCCGCAGTGTGCGCAGACATATTCGTTCACCTTGTCCGACTCATCGAGGAGACGTTCCTTGAGTGCCATGGCGGCACCGTGGCCGATCATGACATCGCGCTCCATCTCACCGAACCGGAGACCGCCTTCACGGGCACGGCCTTCTGTCGGCTGGCGGGTTAAGACCTGCACCGGCCCGCGGGAGCGGGCGTGCATCTTGGACGACACCATGTGGTAGAGTTTCTGGTAGTAGATCACGCCGATATAGACATCCGCCTTGAACTGCTTGCCGGTAATACCATCGTACATAACTTCCCTGCCGTTGTGCGAGAAGCCGAGTTTCTTTAAGGAGGCGCGGATATCCGCCTCGCTCTCGCCGCCAAAGGCGGTGCCGTTGATGCGCCGGCCTTCGAGGGAACCGACCTTGCCGCCGATCATCTCGAGCATGTGCCCGATGGTCATCCGGCTCGGGATCGCGTGGGGGTTGATGACAAGATCCGGCATGAGCCCGCCCTCGGTAAAGGGCATGTCTTCCTGGTGGGCGATAAGACCGACGACGCCCTTCTGCCCGTGGCGGGACGCGAACTTGTCGCCGACTTCGGGAACACGGAGGTCGCGGGTGCGGACTTTGACAAGGCGCGAGCTGTTCTCGCCTTCGGTAATGATGACCGTGTCGACAATGCCGTGCTCGTTGGAGCGCATCGTAACAGAGGTGTCACGGCGTTTCTCGACCGCGATAAGTTCCCCGGAAGGCTCTTCGAGGAACCGGGGCGGGGAAGTCTTGCCGATCAGGACATCCTTCTCCGCGACCACCGTCTCGGGGTTGATGACCCCGTCCTCGTCAAGGTTCTTGTACGACTCGGCACCGTGGGCACCGGCAACATCTTCTTCGGGGACTTCAATCCGGTCAATCTGGCCGCCGGGATACCGGCGTTCCTCGCCTTCGTAGGTCCTGAAGAAATGGGACCGGCCAAGACCGCGCTCGATCGAGGCCTTGTTGAAGATGAGTGCATCTTCAATATTATAGCCTTCGTAGGAGAGGATGGCGACCACAAAGTTCTGGCCGGCAGGACGGTCGTCCGAGCCGATCAGTTCCGAGGTCTGGGTGTGGGTGAGCGGTTTCTGGACATAGTGGAGCAGGTGTCCGCGGGTGTCGGGGCGGAGCTTCATGTTGGCCGCACCGAAACCGAGCGCCTGCTTGACCATCCCTGCGCCCATTGTGACACGCGGGCTGGCGTTGTGCTCGGGGAAGGGGACGTGGGCTGCACCGATACCAAGGATCAGGGAGGGGTCGATCTCAAGGTGGGTGTGCTCGGGCGTCAGTTTGGAGAAGTCCATTGCAATGAGAAGGTCTTCTTCCTCTTCAGCGTCAATGAACTCGATAAGGCCGCGCTGGACAAACGAGTTCATGTCAACTTCCTTCTTCTCTAACCGGGCGAGATCTTCTTCCGTGATAAGCGGCTCGCCGTTCTTCAGGACGATGAGCGGGCGGCGGGCACGGCCCCGGTCGGTAAGGATGACAACATCGCCGTTGTATTCCTTGTGGGAGACATTCAGTTCCGGGGGAATCGTTCCCTGCCTGCGCATGGAGCGGATCGTTCCCACCAGCGCTTTGGGGTCATCGACAAGGCCGATGAGTGCCCCGTCGACGAAAACACGTGATTTCTTACTCATGATTCACCCCGTATGTGTTCGACCCCGAGACTGTGCAGGATCTGCAGGATCTCTTCCTCGTTATCAACACCCTTGCTGATCTCCACCATCTGGGCGAAGTTTTTCACCAGACCACAATTCGGCCCTTCGGGAGTTTCGCTCGGGCAGATCCGGCCCCACTGGGTCGGGTGCAGGTCACGGGCCTCGAAGTGGGGCTGTGACCGCGAGAGCGGCGAGATCACGCGGCGGAGGTGCGAGAGCACGGCCATGTGGTCCACGCGGTCGAGGAGCTGGGAGACGCCGGTCCTCCCGCCCACCCAGTTACCGGTGGCGAGCGGGTGGAGGAGGCGCTCGGTCAGCACGTCAGCACGGACCGCGGTCGCGATCGAAAGATCGCGGTGGCGCATGCTGGCGCGTTCGAGCTGGTACTTGATATCCCGGGTAAGCCGGTTGAGGGAGATACGGAAGAGGTCTTCCATCAGGTCGCCCGCGAGTTTCAGCCTCTTGTTCGAGTAATGGTCCTTGTCATCGATCCTGCGCTTGTTCAGCACAAGGTCGAAACAGGCCTCTGCCATGCGGCCGAGGAAGTGGGCTTTTGCAAGCCGTACGGAAAGTACCGCTTCCTGGTAGCCCTCTTCGCCTTCCTTGAGGTTGGCCGGCATCGCGTAGTTGAGGTGCGGGAGGAGATAGTTGTCCAGCACGAACTCCGCCCGCTTGCGCTGGTAGTCCTTGGTCTGGTTCGGGGCAAGCTTCTTGCCCACGTACATGACACCGCCGTCAACCGAGTCGCACTCGCTCTCTTCAAGGTTCTGCATCATGAACGTGAGGATGTCCTCATCGGTCGAGACCGCGTTCACGACTTCCTGGTCATTGGTCATGCCCAGTGCGCGCATCAGGTCCACGAATTTAAGGTGGCCGGCTACGGACGGGAAGGAGACCTCGAGGAGGTTCTTCTTGTTCCGTTCAACGACAACCAGTGCGCGGTACCCGCGGAACTGGGAGAAAACCTTTGCCACGTAGATCCGTTCATTGTAGCGTTCGGTGAATTCGGTCATGATCTTGTTGGACGCGAGATCCTCCAGGGTCATGAGCACGCGCTCGGTACCGTTGACGATGAAATAACCGCCGGCATCAAATGCGTCCTCTCCATGGACGATCCGCTGCCCGTCGTCCATGCCATAGAGGTTGCAGGCCAGTGACCCGACCATGATCGGGAGCTGCCCGATCGTGGTGATGATCGGGTCCTGCCGGTCCTCACCGTGCACGAGCGTGAGACCGAGCTGGATTGGTGCGGCATATGTCAGGTTGCGTAGCCGTGCCTCCGACGGGTATAACTCGCCCTGCGACCCGTCTGCTTCCCGGACCAGCGGCTTTTTTACCTCGATGGTGCCCAGTTCGACCCAGACGGGATCGTTGTTCTTGCCCCGGTTCTCGATATCCGTCTCGATAACCCGCTGCTCGTTGACCACTTTCTGAAGATTGTGTTTGAGAAAATAATTGAAGGAGTCAAGCTGGTGGCGCGCAACATGCTCCCGTGAAAAATATGCCCTCGATAAAATACTTCTGTCAATCAGACTGACCAACCCCGGAATTTACTTCTTTGGTCTCTTGACCACAAGACGATATGCCTCGGCCCTGCCAGCCGTATGACTCGCCCGTATAATTCGTATCACATCATCGGCATTGGCGCCGATTTCCCTGACCGCTGGATCGTCATGGTAGATTTTTGGTAATTGTTCGGTAGTTATGTTGTAGCGCGAAAGAAGTTCGGAGACTTCCTCGTCGCCCATAATTTTATGGTCCGGCACCATCACATGGTCCAACACATTAAGTTTGGTGCTCAATGAAAAACCCCCTCCCAGATGAACAGATTTCCTCTCAGATGCATCACCGCAAAAAACCCACGATTCCTCGTGGCAACGGGCCCGGAGGGATTTGAACCCCCGACCACCTGGTTAAAAGCCAGGCGCTCTACCGAACTGAGCTACGAACCCCGGAATTTATAAAGATGTACAGCATTATAACAACGCCAGAAAACTATTTAAACGTTCTTACCGATCCAATCCGGAGGGGGGCGGCGTGCTCACGGTGCCGGGGTAAATTTTTCGTTAATCTCGCGGAGCCGCAGCTCGTCGGCTGCGATCTTTGCCTCGAGCCTGCTGATGGCGGCCAGTTCATCTGCGGGGACTTGCTTTCCGGGAAAGTGCGTCCCGCTGGATTTTTTCAGGACAACAAGAAGGTTTTTATCTACTTCAATACTCTTTCTTAGAGCAGAATATTCTTCGATAAGCACGGGGTCAACGCCCTTGTCCTTTGCCTGCATCGCCTCGTTCCTGACAGCACTGCGGCGCTCAAAGATGCGGCTGATCGCGTCCAGCAGCTGGGCAGGGTTAACGGGCTTTGAGACAAAATCCTCGATACTCATGGAATGCTCCTGTGCTTCTTCAGGAGTGATTTTTTTTGCCGAGAACATGAGGACCGGGATATCCCGGATCGCCGGGTCGGCCTTGATCTTCCCGAGAGTCTCCCAGCCGTCCATCGGTTCCATCATGATGTCCAGAAGAATGATATCCGGCTTCGTAGTCCCGAGCGCGGCCAATGCCTCTTCCCCGCCACTACAGGGAACCGGGGAAAACCCCTTGCGCTTCAGGAGCGCAACAAGACCATCGACGATATAAGGGCTGTCATCCACGATAAGAATAGTTGTTTCCACGATCTCGTTTCCTCACATGGTACTGTCAGTATGATCTCGGGCGGGACGGGTCACCACAGATGCAGGATCCGGATCCAATATCGTGTATTCCGGCATGGTATTTCAGGATAATGGAATGCAGGGGAGATATCAGTTCCCGGATTTGTTTCCTGACATCTCTCCCTTGATCTGCTGGAGCCGGTTCTCCTGGAACTTGATATTCATCTCCATACTTTTAATGGCACGGGAGATCTCGTCGCTGACGCGGACTTTTGAATCATTGAAATTATAGGTGGTCTCAAGGATCTTCATGAGACGGCGGTTCACATCGATGCTCTTACTTAAGCGGGCATATTCGGTGATGATCTCCGAATCGAACCCTGACTGCTTGGCAAGATCCATATCGGATTTGATGGATTGCCGGCGGTTGAGCACATGCTCGATGGCATCGTAGAGCTCGCGGTGGGTGATCGGTTTTAAAACATAGTCCTCGATATAGATCCCGTATTCCTGCGCCTCAGCCGGGGTGAGCTGTTTTGCCGTAAGCATCAGGACCGGGATCTCCTTGGTTGCCGGATCCTCTTTGATTCGCTCAAGGGTCTCCCAGCCGTCCATCGGTTCCATCATGATATCCAGAAGAATGAGATCGGGAGTCACGGTCTTTAAGATCTCAAGGCATTCGTCCCCGCCATACGCGGCCACCGTACGGTACCCTCCGCGTTCGAGCATGGTAACAAATACATCGACAATAAACGGGCTGTCGTCAACGACCAGTATGGTATACATCAAATAGCCTCTCCGATCTTTTGTGCCACAGCAAGCATCTCTGCATGTACTTTAGCCGGGTCTGCATTATCGCTTATGATTGCTGCAATAAGAAAATTTTCCCCTGCTCCCATGATGATGATGGAAGTGTCCTGTGCCCGGATCGTAACCGAAAGCATGGACCTGCTCTTGATAATGCTCCCCACCGACTCTGCAGATGCAAGAATCGTTGCGGAAAGAGCGCCGAACCACGGTTCATTCAGCTCACGGTCAAAATATTTGCCGGAAATTATCCCGTCCCGGGATACAAGGGCACATGCTGCAACCCCTTCAATGGAACGAATTTTGTCAATAAATGCAGAGATCTTCTCCTTTAACATGCTCTTTAGCTCCTGCTGCACTACCCTGTGTAAATCATAATACCTGATAGAAGCATATATACGTATTGTTTTTTTGTCTCTGCGGAAAATACCGGTTCTTTGGAAAGTCTGGCACTATTGCGGAGGTTGAACGGTTTTTTTGCCCCGGAAAAAATACCGGCTGTACAGCGGTGATGTGTCCGGGCATGACATTAATCCGGCAACCGCATGCTGCACCGGGATCTGCCCGCACGCAGCCGGATGACCGCGCAAAAACGATCCTGCCGTTTTCTGCCGCTTCCTTCAATAATCAATATATACCTTTCTCCCCAACAGATGGAAATAGGAGTTCTGATGTTCCGGGCATATACAATTACATCGGGGAAAGGTGGTGTAGGGAAGACCACACTTACGGTCAACCTTGGGATATCACTCGCTCTTCTCGACCGGGAGACTTATATCCTGGACGCCGATATCGGGATGGCCAACATGGCCCTGATTCTCGGCATGGACGAAGTCCCGGTAACCCTCCACGAAGTGCTGGCCGGGAAAGCAGATATCGAAGATGCTGTGTATGAAGGGCCGGCCGGCGTGAAAGTCGTGCCCAGCGGGATCTCACTGCAGGGGTTCCAGCAGGCCGATCCCGACAAGCTCCGGGACGTAATGCACAAGCTCGTGGACCGGTGCGAGTTCCTCCTGATCGATGCACCGAGCGGGATCTCAAAAGAGGGGGTTGTCCCCCTTTCGGTTGCAGACCAGGTCATCCTTGTCGTGAACCCGGAACTTGCATCGATGGCTGATGCCCTCAAGACCAAGATCCTCTGCGAGGTTATGGGCGGGAGCGTGTACGGTGCCATCCTGAACCGGGCGGGACAGGAGCATACGGAACTGCGGTCACAGAGCGTCGAGGATGTGCTGGGCGTCAGGGTGATTGACGTGGTGCCGGAGGATGCCAGTGTCCGGAGGGCAGCGGCGTACAAAACGCCTTGCGTGCTGAAATACCCGGGCACCGATGCCTCCCGTGCCTTCAAGCGGATAGCTGCCCAGATGTCAGGTGTGGAATATGAGGAGGAGGCAAGCGAGCCCAAGCAGGAAGGCTTTGTTGACCGGCTCGCCCGCGCAGTGTTCAGGTGATACCATTTTTGGAGTACCCATGGCATACGAAGGATATATGCTCGTGTTGTTTGGAGGCGTTATCGTTGTCCAGCAGTTCATTATCTACCTGATGTACGTGCGAATACGGCAGTTGCTGGACGAGATCGACGGCATCGAAGGCAAGATCAGGATCACGGACACGGAACTCGAGAACCTGATCTCACGGGTCGAAGAGTTCAAACGCGGCAACCTCTGAACCGCGAGATAAAATTGTTTCCTTGTTTTGAGAAAAAAATGGAAATGATTCCGGTGGATATTAGTCACCCGGATCCGGTTATTCGCCGGAGGGCATGTGCAGGTACATCGACTGTATGCCGATCCGGCCCGGGCCGGTAAAACGGTTCGCGACAATATTCATGCTCGCCAGGAACCCGGTTGATATCGACTGGATGTTGGTCTCCATCTTTACCCCGGGGTCCTTGTACAACCATCCGCCGGGTTCGATGTCGATCTGCTCACCCGGAGCCAGTGTTTTCTCAAACACGTTCCCGAACCCGTGCAGCCAGAGGATTCCCGGGCTGTCCCCGCATCGGAACTTGTCGATAAAGAACCCGGTGCCACCAAACAGCATATTCGTAATGCCTTTCACCCGCTCATAACTGTAGTCCACGTTCCCGGTCGCCGCGAGGAACTGGTGTTCGCGCACATGTAATTCCTGGCCGGGCATGAGGTGAAACCCGAACACGTGCCCGGGCCCGTCACGGCTGAACGCGATCTGCCCCGGCCCTGCTGCTTCTGTCACGAAGATCTGCATACCTGCGATCATGCGTTTCATGGCACCTGCCATGGGGCGCACGCGGATAGTAATGCCCGGCGTCTTCCACAATAGAATATGGTGCTCGAAGAAGATCGATTGCTGCGGGGCGGTCAGGTCAACGGTCAGTGCAGGGACCAGTTCGCCATCCAGATAATACGTATAGCCGGCGAAGGTCTCCGATGGTGAACTGGTTACCAGTACTTTTGGTCTTTCCATAGTTTCACGCTCTTTTAGTATCGCTCTGCCCGTACCATGCACCGGTGAGGTACCTGCGGACGGGCCTGATATACCTTTGACATATATTTCTTGCTTCGTTAATATGTCATGCTCCCGGTGCAGCATTTTCTTTTTTAAAAATCCCGTACCCGAGTACAACAAGATACATAAATGATATCATCCAATAGTAGGAGGACGGGGCCATAGGGTAGCCTG
>Ga0182011_10002982_pt1 | contig 14037 bp, 13 predicted proteins | sample 711E1DmetaG_FD_120481 | JGI IMG/M metagenome (GOLD analysis project Ga0182011, IMG submission 120481) | Permafrost microbial communities from Stordalen Mire, Sweden - 711E1D metaG | ecosystem: Environmental > Terrestrial > Soil > Wetlands > Permafrost | place: Sweden: Stordalen | collected... | reverse complement strand
TTCTTGAACTCTTCGATCGCACTGTCGGGCAGGATCTCGCCGGTGCGCTTGTAGCGCTCACCACCGAAATCGAAGCTTTGGTAGTTCAGCTTGACGCCGTACTTGGCGCAGGCTGCATTCACTACTTTCACGCCCTCGGCCAGTACCTCGGGCCCAGTGCCGTCACCCGGAATCAGCGCGATGTTGTACGACTTCATGTCCCAGCCTTTCGGTTTCAATTGTCGCGTGGGGAGCCCGCCGGCCTTGCCGGCGGCGGACCATCGCGGGAGGGATTGGGAACCCTTCGAGGGTTCCCATGTCAAATCGAATCTCCGCTGATAGCACGTCGGAGCGTGAGCGAACAAGGGGAAGACCGCGTGCCCTTATGCGTCACACCAGAAGGCGAAGATCGGCAGACTCGACAGCGGCCCGGCGGTTTTGCTAGTGTTGGTTCAGCAGCGAGTTCCTCTGGTGAGTTCTTGCCGTCATTTTTTCGACGCCCTCGTTTCGAGCGGCGCATGTTGGACCGAGAACCCAGAGCTAGACACGGCATCCCCCAGCTGGCCGCTTCTTTTTGACCGGCCAGCAGCGGCAATCTGAGAAGCAACAGGAGAACGAAATGGGAAACAGGCTGTATGTTGGCAATCTGTCGTACAACGTGACCGAGGCCGAGCTGAGAGAGGTTTTCGCTGAAGGGGGAAAGAACGTGACCGAGGTGAAGATCGTGCTCGACCGGGACACCGGACGGCCGCGCGGCTTCGCCTTTGTCGAGATGGGCAGCGATCAGGAAGCGGCCCAGGCGATCGAAACCTTAGGCGGGCGCGAGATTCAGGGACGGCCCATTAGCGTGAGCGAGGCCCGCGAGCGCGCGGCTCGTGGCGGTGGCGGCGGTGGATTTGGCGGCGGTGGCCGCGGCCGCGATCGCGACCGCGGTGGTGGCGGACGTCGCGACGGCGGCTGGTAGATCGCGTGGGGAGTCGGCGAGCTCCCCCTACGGGGACTTCGGGACGGACAGCCCACCCTACCCGCCCCGCGCGCTTCGCGCGCGCCCTCGTCGCTCGCCGGGGACCATCGCGGGAGGGGAGGGGAACCCTCCCAGGGTTCCCCTCAAAAGACCCTTCCTCCTACGCCAGCGAGCGCAACCCTTCGCGGTCGACCAAGATCACTTTGCGACCTTCGGTCTGGATGAGCCCGTTGCGCTTGAAGTGCGACAGGGTCAACGAGACGGTTTCGCGAGTCGAGCCGATGAGATTCGCCATCTCCTGATGGGTGATTTTCAGGCCCAGCACCAGGCCACGCTTGTGCTCCAGCCCATGTTCCGAACCCAGGCGTAGCAGCAGCTCGGCCAGCTTGGAGCCCACGTCCTTGAACACCAACTGCTCGACCTTGGTCTCCAGTTCGCGCCGACGGTTGATCATGGCGCGCAGAAACTGATAGGTCACGCTGGCATTGGTCTGCAGCAGCTTGTCCATGGCACTCCGCTCGACCTCGACGGTGGCGGTGACCTCCATCGCCTCGACCATTTCTTCGCGCGGGCCACCCTCAAGCAAAGCGCTCTCGCCGAAAAAATCCCCGGCGGTCCGGTAGGCCAGGGTCAGCTCCTTGCCGTCGCGGGTGACTTTCGAGATCTTCACCCGACCGCTGGCCAGAAAGTGCACGCCCACGGCCCGGTCACCCGGCAAGAAGACAACCCGGCGCGGTTGGTAGCTTTGCAGTTGAGCAGCCGTCGCCAGTCGGGCCAACGCCTCCACCGACGCATCGGCCAGCACCGGAGACTTGCGCAAAATACCCAGGATCCTCTTCTCTTCTGCGTGAGCCATGGGGATCCCTTAGCAGACCCAACGCAGAGCCGACAAGCCAGATTGTCAGGGAGACTACAATCTCGCCTGGCGATTGTCGCTGTGCACCAGGAGCAAGCCGAGCGCCGTCAGCGCGGCGGAAGCCACGAGAATCAGCACAGACGCTGTGGCGCCGATCGTGGCTAGCTTCTCGTCGACATGGAAGAAGGCCAGCACCACCAGGCTGGCGTTGTTGAGGAAGTGGGCCAGCATGGCGGGAAGAATGGATCCGCTTTCCAGGGCGACCAGCGAGAGCAGGATCCCGAGCAAGGCGGTGGGCAGGATGCGCGACAGCTCGAGGTGAAAGACGCCAAAGAGAAGTCCCGTCAGCGCCACCGCCGCCGCGGGGCCGGCGCGCGTGCGCAACCCGCGCAAGATGGGGCCGCGGAACAAGGCTTCCTCGCAAATGGCCGGGGTCAGCGCGACCAGGGCCAGCGTAGCCCAAAGACCGCGGCTTCCGTCGCTGGGAATCAGGCTGCGCCGAAGCTGCTCGATGACTTCCTTGGGTACCGGGCTCACCCATTCGCTCAGGATGGCCACCCCGGCCCACGCGCTCAGGCCCACCAGGGCTGCGCCTGCCAGGCAGCGCGGCGGCGGCCGCACGATGCGCAGCAAGTCCGGAAGGGATCGGCGTGTGAACACCGCGAAGAGCACCACCAGGCCCAGAAGGCCGCCCCATTCCGAGACAAGCAGTCCGAGCACGAGGCTGCGTCGCTGCAAAGGCAGCCACAGGAAATACAGAAGGACGAAGGCCAGCGCGTAGAGAAACATGGCCTGGCCAGCCGTGGGCGGGTCAGGATTTTCCCTGGAACGCCGTTCGCGCGGCCCGGGATCCACGAAACGCTCGGAGCCGTAGATATGGGCGGCCACCGCCAGCGCTGCGCAGCCGCAGGCCACGGTGGATGCGAGCGCCGCCAGCGCGCCCAAGAAGGGCGCATGCCCGAGCAGCAGCTCGCGTGCGAGCAGGGTCACGTTCAGGCAAGGGATCCAGGCGGCAAGGCCGGCCAGCCGATATTCGCCCACGGCTCCGGCCACCGCCGGCGCGATCGACAGGAAATACACCGGAGTCAGAAGGTGCTGCGCCTCTTTGAATCCGCGCGCGACGGCGCCCACCGCCACGAAGAGCGACGCGAAAAGGAACGCCGAGGGCAGCACCACTGCCGAGGCAGCGGCGGCGCGGGTCCAGGGTACTGGCAGGGCCGATCCCGGATCCGCCAGTTGCATCACTTGAATCAAGGTCACCGACATGGAGGCGAGATTCAGCAGGCCGGTCAGCGCGGCCAAGGCCGTCACTGCCAGAACCTTTCCCAGCAGAAGGTCAAAGCGCCGGATGGGCGACGAGAGAATCGTTTCGAGCGTGCCGCGCTCGCGCTCGCCCGCGGTGACGTCGATGGCCGGGTAAAAAGCGCCGAGCAGCACCATCAGAACGACCAGCAGCGGAAGCACCTTGGACAACAGATAGCCCCCCACGCCAGCCTCGGGGGCCAGGCTGCGCTTGTCCAGCGAGAAGCGAGGCGCACAACCCTTGGGTAGGACCGAAGCGATGACGTCGGACAACCGCTCGGCTGCTTCGCGGGACTCCTCGCGACTGGCGTCGTACACGATCTCGGCGCGGCTGGCGCCAGCGTCAGCCAGCTGGACCAGGCCGTCCAGCCGGCCGGCCGCGACATCGGCCCGACGGCCCCGTTCAACCAGGGTGAGCAGTTTGGGCCGCTCGCGAATCCGGGCCGCCAGCTCGTCGCGCATACCATCCGGTCCCAGCACGGCTACCAGCGAAGGCCGTGCCTCGCGCGTTTTGTCCCTTGCTACCGCCACCTGGGCCGCGAGCAAAGAGAGCAGCGGGTACACGACCAAGGGAAACAGGATCATGACAGCCAGCGTGCGGCGGTCGCGCAGAGACTCTCGCAGCTCCTTGCCGAGGGTGAGCAGCACGTGGGTTAGACGCTGAGACAACTGAGTCACTCGCGGTCCACCAGCTTGAGAAATGCCTCTTCCAGCGTAGTCGCCCCGCATTCTGCACGGATGCTTGCGGGGGTGCCCTCGCGCAGAAGGCGGCCACGAAAGAGCAGCCCGATGCGGTCGCACAGCAACTCGGCTTCGGCCAAGTAGTGGGTCGAAAAGAGTACGGCCTTGCCGCGGGCGCGCTCGCTGCCCACGAAGTCGCGCAGCGAGCGGCTGGCCAGCACGTCCAGGCCAGCGGTCGGCTCGTCAAGGATCAGAACCGGCGGGTCGTGCAGCACGGCTCGCGCCAACGACACTCGTTGCTTCTCGCCGCTCGACAAGCTCTCGCAGCGGCGGTCGAGGAGTTCTTCCAAGCCCAGCCAGCCCGCCAGAGTGGAAATCCGGTTGCGCAGATCAACCCGGGACAGGCCGTGAATACGGCCAAAGTACTGCAGGGTCTCGCGCGGGGTCAGCCGGGCATAGAGGCCCGTGCTACCGCTCAGAAATCCCATGCGCCTCTTGGCTTGCGCCGAGTCAGCATCAAGGCCCAGCAAGAGAGCCCGGCCGCTCGACGGCTGGAGCAGACCGGCCAGCATGCGCAGGGCCGTGGTCTTGCCCGCGCCGTTGGGGCCCAACAACCCGTAGATCTCACCCGGCAGAACCGACAGGGTCAGATCGACGACGGCGCGCAAGGCACCAAATGCCTTGCCGGCGCTGTCCAGGATCACCGCAGCTTCAGGCATCTTCAACCTTGCCGACGCTGAGCCTGGCGTATCCGCGCCTGTCACCACCAACCCCTTCGCGAACGACAACCAACCGCGGGCGCCCGGTACGAGCCTGGAGCACCTTACGGTTTGCCTCCCGTCGCGAAATCGCGGAGTTGCGTCGCGTCCCTTCGTTGCTCGTCGGTCAAATACGTCGAGTATTCTCCCTCCTCGCGCCTCGGGCCGCTCGCACCTGCGCAATTCCGCTCGGTCCGGCAAACCGTTCGGAGCTCTGCGCGCCCCGGTCGGTCCTGGCCCGCTTCTAGCCGGTCGGCCGAAGCGGGCATGAGCAAACCTACGCTACGGCGTCCTTGGCCGCTTTCACTGCGCGCGCCTTGACCACCTTGCGGGCTGGCTTGGCCTTGAAGATTGCCTCCTGGCCGGTGAACGGGTTGATGCCCTTGCGCTCCTTGGTGGCCGGCTTCTTGACCACTACCATGCGCACGAGCCCGGGTACGACGAAGACGCCATTCTTCTTCAACTCCGCGTGGCCGATGCCGACCATGGCCTCAAGGACGCCCTTGACGTCCTTGCGGGTGAGCTCGTTGGCAGACTTGTCGGAGAGAATCTGGATTAGGGCAGACTTGGAAAGAGGACCTTTAGCCATCGTATCTCCTTCTGGTTGGGGTGGGACTGAAGCACCTGTTCTGCGCGGAGGGGGATACAGCATCATCCCGAGATCCCACGAAAACCGGCGTTCGCAAGAGACAATAGCCGATTTCTTGAGTCGAGTGCGATGAAATTCGCGGGAAAACCGCACGATTCTGTTTCGGGCTGGTTTCCTGCCGACGGACAGGTACGGATTTCCCGCACCATATCGCGTGGGGAGCCGGCGAGCTCCACTCGCCGCGGACCATCGCGCGAGGCCGAGCGCGAGGGCGCGAGCGAAGCGAGCGGGTGTGGTGGGGAAGGTGTAGGTCCCGAAGTCCCCGAAGGGGGAAGCGAGCGGGGTGGGGGTGGGCGTGGGGGGCCGAAGGGGTTGGCGAGGCCGAGCACGAGGGCGCGAGCGTAGCGAGCGGGTGTGGCGGGGAAGGTGCAGGTCCCGAAGTCCCCGAAGGGGGAAGCGAGCGGGGAGGAGGTGGCGGGTGGGGGGCCGAAGGGCGGAGCGAACCCTTTGAGGGTTCCCATTACAGTGACAGGGTGAGCCCTTCAGCTGCGCCGATCACCTCGATCCCGCTGACGGCGCTCCCATCTAGCCGGCGTCGGCCTCGAGCCACGAGCTCGTCCACATCGTGATCGGTGTAGTCCTGGTCATAGTGGAACAGCGCCAGTTTCTTGACCCCGGCGCGCGCCGCACAGTCCACCGCATCTTCGAGCGACGATAGGCCCCTTTCCAGGCGCAAGGCCCGATCCTCGGGGGTGAAGGTGCTGTCGTGGATCAGCAAATCGACACCGCGGTACAGGTCCACGGCTGCCTGGGGCGGGCCGCCTGACCCGTAGCCAGCATCGCTGGCGTAGGCCATGGACTTTCCCTCAGCCTCGATACGAAAGGCCAGCGCCCGGGTGGGCCCGTGCGGATTGGCGTGAGCACGGACGCTCGCACCGCCGACCTGCACGTCCTTGTCCTCCCCCAGGGGGCGCATCTCAATGCGGGCGCCCATGTTGTGAAAGCTTTGCACGGGGAAGAACTGGGCCGCCATCTGGCGCTCAAGCACGTCTTCCAGGAGACGCTCGCCGCGGCTGCCGCCGTACACGGTGAAGTTGTTGCCCGGGACATAGAAGGGACCGAAAAACGGGAAGCCCTGGATGTGGTCCCAGTGAGCGTGCGAAAGCAAGAGCGTGGCCGAACCCTTGCCCTTGCCGAAGGGGCCGGCCAGCAACGAGATCCCCAGGTTGCGCGCGCCGGTACCGCAGTCGAGGATGATGAGCTCGTCGTGGGGCAGGCGAACCGAAACGCAGGCGGTGTTGCCGCCGTAGCGCACGGTGCCCGGCCCCGGCGAAGGGATGGAACCACGCACGCCCCAGAAGGTGACGTCCATCATCCCTTCCCCAGGGCCAAGTCCAGCCCCTCGAATCCCGCGACGATGTCCAACTTGGGTGTTGTCACCTTCGCCTCCTTGCGCGTGGAAGCCAGCAGGGCGTCTATTTCAGTGTCCGAACGATCCGGCGCGTGATGGTACAGCGCCAGTGTCCGGGCGCCCGCATCGCGACAGACTTCCACCGCATCCGAGGGCCGCGAGTGGCCGTAGTGGGGTGTCTGGCGGTACTCCTCGGGCGTGAACATAGTATCGTAGATGACCAGGTCCGCACCCTCGCACAAGCGAACCACCTGGTTGCGCATGGTCCGCAGGGTCTTGTGGTCAGTCTTGCTCAGCAGGGAGTGCGGCGATGGCGGTCCGGCGATGAACTCGTGCCCAAACAGGATGTCCGAGAACGGCGCCGTGTCCGCGATATAGGCCACCTTGGCGCCGTCGGCGGACAGGGCATAGGCCGTGGCGATGTAGGGATGGTTGAGGCGAGCGCAGGACACCACCACATCGTTGATTTCGAAGTGCGCCCCATCGTGAAGCTCGCGGAAGGCCACATCGGCGCGCGCCTTGTGAAAGGGCACCGGGAAGAATGGAGAATCGACCTGCAAGGAGAGCACGCTGCGCAGGTTCTGGTCGTCGCGCTGGCGGGCGTACACGAAGAGCTTGTTGCCAGCGCGGTAGAAGGGAGCAAAGAACGGCAGGCCCTGGATGTGGTCCCAGTGGGTGTGGCTGATGAGGAGGTGGGCCGCTCCCTTGCCTGACTCGAACTCGCCGCGCATCAACTCCTTGCCCAGACGGCGGATGCCCGTGCCGGCGTCGATGATGATGCGGGTTCCGGCGGCGGAGCTGACCTCGACGCACGACGTGTTGCCGCCGTAGCGCTCGGTTCGCGGCCCCGGGACGGGCAAGGAACCCCTGACTCCCCAGAATCGGATTCTCATGTTCAGGCGGGGCTCCCGTGCATGGCTGCAGAAAATTCTATCACAGCGGCGGAATCCGCGCGCGTCGTTGAAGGGATCTTTGAAGCGCTATTCGACGACGTGCACGCGTATGCTCGACTTGCCCCAGCCGATTCCAAACGAGAACGCCAAGCTGGGCACCCACGAACTTCCACCGACCGTCGCTAGCAAGGTGGAGTCATAGGTGTTGCGGTGAACCGTGTAGAACGGGAGCGTGGCATCGGCTTGTAGGAACATCCTGATGGTGCTGGCGCGCAGGAACTCGTAACCCACGGAGAGCTCCCCTTGTAGCCCGCTCCCGGTGTACGTCTGGAACGAGGTCGACCCAGTGCCCGTCGCGTTGCCAGCGGCCGCTGCCATTCCCCAACTAAGCCCAGCACCCAAATAGAGTGATTGGCCCGCGGTCGGACTAAGGAAGTAGAGGCCCATGATCTTGGCCCAGTCGCCAGTAACCGTCGCCGACCCCGAGCTGTTGTTGTTGTTCCCGATCATCAAGTTCAGAAACGAAAGCTCGATGCCAAGCTCGTCCAGTTCGTAGCGATAGCCAAAGCCGAAAGCCACACCGTGGCCCGTGGTCGGGCCCAGCGCAAGACCGTAGCCGATGCGCAGGTACCACAAGGAATCCGCCTCGACCCGATTGGGAGCCTGCTGGGCCGAGGTGACATTGCTGCGATCAACGGTTCCATTGCTGGCATTCATCGGGCGACCGGAAATCAGCGAGCGGACCATCTGGCTGTAGACCGCCGGCACGTCCTCAAGCGAACGCGCCGTCGCCTGACGGTAGCCCTTTGGCCCCTGCATGAAGACCGTGATGCTGTTGCCGAGCTTGATGTGATACACGCGATAGGTCTCGGTGCAGTTCTGCACGTCGACCTGCACTCCCTGGTCCCGCAGAGCTTGCTCCAGCAGTGCTTTGCTCGCTTTTCGATCCCCCTCGGACAGCGTGTCCTGGGAGGTATCAACCTGGACGCAAACCGACGCGAACGAGGGGCGTCCAACCAGAGCCGCCAGTAGCAGAGTCGTAAGGAAGGCTAGATGTTTCTTCATAGCCCAGATCCCACCAGATCAATCGCCCGGCGTCAATCCGGGTATAGGGTATCGGCGACAGATTGTGCGCTATCGGACATTCAGCGACGTGATGACACGTGGAGAAAGGTGGGTCTGTTCCGCGCATGCGCCCACTCCCCGTGATCGCTACTTGAGATTGGGCACCGTGTCGCGCGTGACGCAAAGAGGGCAGTTGTATGCGGTCGTAATCGAGGTGTTCGATTTCTGCGAGACTGCCCAGACGCTGAAGAGGGAACCCAGCCCACTGACAGGAGGGATTTGTCGAAATTCGGGCGGACTCTAGCCTTCGCTCCACCCCACCCACGAAGCTCGGGTTCATTCCAACAGCGTCTTGATGAGCGCGAAGTATTCGGTGCGGCTGTAGGCCTGGTTGAGGATGTGGAACTCCTTGTGGGCCAGACCCACGCAACCGGTGCAGTAGGTGCAGTCGCTGCACGAGGCGCAGTGGACGAGATAGGCCGAGCCGGTGCAGCCCTGCGAGTCCCGGCAGTGCGAACAATCGTGGCAGCCGGTGCAGCGCAGGCAATGCGAGCTGCCTGTGGTGGCCTCACATCCTGTGCAGTGGGTGCAGCGGTAGCAGTTGGTACAGCCCGAGCAGAACATGCAGCGCAGACAGCCCCGGCAGTCGTCACTGCGGAAGCTGCCTGCGTTGGTTTCGGTCACGCCGGCCTCGCGGCGCAGGCGTTGCAACTCGGCTTGAAACTCGGTGCGGGTCATGGTCCGCGACTATACTGCCGAACCCATCGGGTCGCATGACCATGAAGGTCGACGGGCGCCGATCGACTTCCTATAATCCGCGCCGCCATGTCCGACGAAAAGCCAAGCCCAGTCGCCAAACCCCGCAAGCTGTCCAGGCTAGCGCGCGTGCGCAACATCGGCATCGTGGCCCACATCGACGCGGGCAAGACCACGGTCACCGAGCGCTTCCTGTATTACGCCGGCCGCATCCACAAGATCGGCGAGGTGCACGACGGCGAGGCGCAGATGGACTGGATGGCGCAGGAACGCGAGCGCGGCATCACCATCACCGCAGCAGCCACCACCCTGGAATGGAAGCGGGCGGGCGAGACGCACGAGATTCACCTCATCGATACCCCCGGACACGTGGACTTCACCATCGAGGTGGAGCGCTCGCTGCGCGTACTCGATGGCGCGGTGGTGGTGTTCTGTGGCGTATCCGGCGTCGAGCCGCAGTCTGAAACCGTTTGGCACCAGGCCGACCAGTTTCACGTGCCCCGCCTGGCGTTCATCAACAAGATGGACCGACCTGGGGCGGACTTTCAGGCCGCGGTCGACGAAATTCGCACGCGCCTGGGGGCGCGGCCGGTGCCGGTCCAGCTTCCCATCGGCGCCGAGGACCATTTCGCCGGCGTGGTGGATCTGGTGCGCGAGCGCGCCATCTTCTTCTCCGGCGCAGAAGATGATCCGCCGCGCGAGGACAGCGTGCCCTCGTCCATGGCCGAAGCGGTGGCTGCCGCGCGCGACAAGCTGGTGGAAGCCGCGGCGGACTTCGACGACGGCATCGCGGCCGCCTATCTCGAAGGCAAGCCGGTGGAGACAGCCGCGCTGGTGGCGGCCCTGCGTAGGGGCACGCTCGCTTGCAAGTTGGTTCCGGTGCTGGCCGGCTCGGCCCTGCGCAACAAGGGCGTGCAGCCCTTGCTCGATGCCGTCTGCGACTTTCTGCCCTCGCCCACCGAGGTGCCGCCCATCACCGGGCACGTGCCCGGTCGCGACGAAGTGGTCACGCGAATTTCCGACGACAGCGCACCCTTTTGCGCCCTGGCCTTCAAGGTGGCTATGGACGAGGGACGCAAGACGGTGTACCTGCGCATCTACTCGGGCGTGCTGAAAGCGGGCGACGAAGTGCAGAACCCGCGCACCCGGCGCAACGAAAAGATCACCCGGCTCTTCTCCGTCCATGCCAACCGACGCGAGCGCATCGAGCGCGCGGGCGCGGGCACCATCGTGGTGGCCATGGGCCTCAAGGACGCGGGCACGGGCGACACCATCTGCTCGCCCAAGGCGCCCATCCTGCTTGAGCGCATCTCCGCGCGCGAGCCGGTCATCGCCCGCGCCATCGAGCCCAAGACCCAGGCGGAGAAAGAGAAGCTCGACTTCGGCCTGGCCAAGCTGGCCGACGAGGATCCCACCTTCCGCAGCGGCGAAGATCCGGAGACGGGCCAGACCATCATTCGGGGCATGGGCGAGCTCCACCTCGACATCGTGGTGGACCGTCTGCGCCGCGAGTACGGCGTGGACGCCCATGTGGGCCGGCCGCAGGTCGTGTACCGCGAGACCTTGGCCAAGGCGGCCGAGGCCGAGGCGCGCTTCGAGCGAGAGATCGAGGACGAGAAGTTGTTCGGACAGGCCCGGGTGCGGGTGGCACCGCGTCCGCGCGGCAGTGGCAACCATGTCAGTCTGGCCCTGGCCAAGGTCGAGTCGCTACCGGGCGCGCCCCGGATCCCGGACACACCGCGCGCCATCCTCGATGCCGCTCTCGAAGGCGCCACCGAAGCCATGCGCTCCGGGCCGGAAGGCTATCCCTTTGAGGACATCGAGGTATCTGTCATCGGCATCGAGTACCGACCCGATGCCTCCACCCCCGCCGGCCAGAGGGCCGCGGTGGGCGAGGCCTTGCGTCTGGCCTCGCGCGAGGCGGGCACGCGCCTGCTCGAGCCCATCATGAAGGTCGAGGTCACCGCGCCCGAGGCCAACGTGGGCGGCGTGGTCGGCGATCTCAACGCGCGCCACGCGCGCATCGAGGACGTGGGCGTGCGCGGCGCCCAGCGCCTGATTATCGCCAAGGTGCCGCTGCGTCGCATGTTCGGGTACTCGACCGACCTGCGCTCGGCCACGCAGGGCCGCGCCAACTACACCATGCAGTTCGAAACCTACGACGTCTGCGAGTGAGTCTTGGGCACGGTTCGGTGCTAGGCTTCGCGCCAGTGAGGGAACGCTTGAGCACGAACACTGGACTTGTGCTGGTTTTGATCATCGGCGTGGGCCTTGTTGGCTGCGGGTCGGGCAGCCGCAGCGGTGCCGACAGTCTGGCTGCGCTCCCCGACGGCGCGACGGCCCTTCCTGATGGCGTGACAGCTGGCGCCGAGGCGGCCGTGCCTGCTGATGCCAGTTCCGCCACCGATGCAGCAGTCTCGCCGGACATGGTAGTCGCTGCTGCCGATGCGGCAGCCTCATCGGCCGACGCCAGCCTGGATATGGCTGCCACGCCTCTTGATGTTCTCGCGCCCCCCGACAGCCTGCCAGACGCTGAGGCGGAGGAGGCGGCCGTCCGAATGGATGCGGCCGAGGCGCCAGGCGCTCCGGATGCCGCTGGCTTCGAGGCTGCCAAGCCCGCCGACGCCGCGCCGGTGGACACAGCCAGGCCGGCGACCGACCTCGCGCCGGCTACGCTGGGAGAGCTCTCGCCCCAGCAGCTCCACGCCGCCCTGGCCAACAAGGACTTCTTGCTCATCGATGTCCACACGCCCAACGTCGGCAGCATTCCAAGCACCGATGCGCGCATCGCCTATGGCGACATTCCTGCTCTGGTTGCCTTCATCGGCCCCGATCTCGATACCAAGGTCGTGCTGACCTGTCTTATGGGCGGCATGAGCAGGTCGGCGGGCAACGCCCTGGTTGCCCTTGGCTATCGCAACATCAGTGAACTGACCGGCGGCATGAACGCGTGGACCGCGGCCGGCTATTCGCTGGTTCACCTCGACGGCGGGCTCTAGGGGGAGCAGCGTGGCCTCTGATGCGAAAGCCTTGCGTGCGGCGATAGCGGCCCTACTGCGGGCAGCGGGACGCGACGTGGACAAGGATCCCGATCTGGTGCGTACCCCCGAGCGCGTGGCCGAGGTGTGGCAGCGCGAGTTTCTCGCGGGCTACGACATGGATCCAGCGCGGATTCTTGGCGAGCCAGTGTTGGGCGAGGCTGACCCTGACGGGGTGGTGGTGGGCGGCCTGCGCTTTCATGCCATGTGTCCCCACCATCTTCTTCCCTATCGTGGGGTCGCGCATGTGGCCTATTTGCCGGCGGGAAAGCTAGTGGGCTTCGGCCGCCTGGCCGATCTGGTCGAGTGTTTCACCAAGCGTCTCACCCTGCAGGAACGGGCCACCCACCAGATCGCCGAGGCTCTGTGGCGCGGCCTGGACGCGCGCGGCGCGGGCTGCGTGATCGAGGCCGAGCAGCTTTGCTTGGCCCTGCCGGGCGAGCGCCACGATCAATCCGGCGTAGTGACGAGTGCTTTCGTGGGCGAGATGCGCGGGCGGCCCGACCTCAAGGCGCGGCTGCTGGCAGCGGGGAACTTGGGCGGGCGCGTGCGATGAGCCCAGGCAAGCTGGCCGGCCAAGTGGCGGTGGTCACCGGCGCCTCGCGGGGCATCGGCCGAGCCATCGCCGTGCTGCTGGCCAGCGAGGGCGCAGCCGTGGCGGGATGCGCACGCCAGGTGAACAAGGGTAACTTTGTCGACGATCTCGATCCCGCGCAGCACGCGCGCCATCTGGTCACCGCTTGCGATGTGCGACTCCGCGGAGACGTCATTCGCTTCCGCGACTTGGTGCTGGCCCGCCTGGGCGCGCCCGACATCCTGGTGAACAACGCCGGCATCGTGGCGCGGGCAAGCATCGAGACCCTGCCCGAGGAAACCTGGGACGACGTGTTGGCCACGAACTTGAAGAGCATCTTCCTGGTGACTCAGGCGTTCTTGCCCAGCCTGCGCGGTCAGGGTCGCGCACGCATCATCAACATCGCGTCGATCGCCGGCCGTCGCGGCACGCCGCTTTTGGGCGCGTACTGCGCGGCCAAGCACGGCGTAGTCGGCCTGACGCGGGCGTTGGCCGAGGAGTTGCGGCCGGACGGCATCGCCGTCAACGCCGTTTGCCCTGGATCGGTCGACACCGCGATGCTCGCCCAGGGGCTGCCTGGCGCCAAGCCCGAGATGACGCCGACCGAAGTCGCCCGGGTGGTGTTGTTCCTGGCCGCGGACGCACCGGCCGCCATGACGGGGCAGTGTCTCGATATCTTCGGGTGATCAGTCCGCGCTCGTGTCCGCGCCCGCATCCTTGCGTGCGGATGCGATCGTTGCCGTCGCTTCTTGCGAGTAGGGCGAATTGCAGTTTCCGCTGTTGGCCCGCACCACATAGTAGAAGGTTGCGCTTCCGTTGCTGGGGACAGGCGGACTGTCCTTGTAGCTTGTGGCCGAGACTCCGCTGGTCACAACCGTGTATGGGCCGCCCTTGGTCGTGCTTCGCGAGACGTTGTAAGACGTCGCGCCGCTGACCGAAGTCCAAGTCAGGGTCACGTTCCCCGCGCTGTCCGGCGTGGGGGTCAGCGTCGCGGGAGCGCTGGTCCCCGAGCAAGATTGGGCACTGACTGCGGGGGAGGAATTGGCGGATTCGCACGTGGGCAAGCCGGTGTAGGCCGACACGACGAAATAGAAGGGCTGGCCAGTTGTGATGGGCGTCACCGTGAAGGGCGAGGTCGTGGGTGACCCGCGCGTGCTCCAGCCCCCTGTGG
>Ga0182011_10002981_pt1 | contig 14040 bp, 13 predicted proteins | sample 711E1DmetaG_FD_120481 | JGI IMG/M metagenome (GOLD analysis project Ga0182011, IMG submission 120481) | Permafrost microbial communities from Stordalen Mire, Sweden - 711E1D metaG | ecosystem: Environmental > Terrestrial > Soil > Wetlands > Permafrost | place: Sweden: Stordalen | collected... | reverse complement strand
GGCCAGGATGCCGTCGAAGCCGTGGTCTGCCCGCCCTTCGTGGACATACCGGCAGTGGCCGCCGCTATCGAGAAAGGCTCGATGTCGATCGGGCTGGGCGCGCAGAACATGCACTGGTCCGAATCGGGGGCCTTCACCGGCGAGGTCTCACCCACGATGCTTCTGGCGCTGGGCGTCGGCTACGTCATAATCGGGCACTCCGAGAGAAGGCAGCTCTTCGGCGAGACCGACCAGGGCGTCAACCGCAAGGTCGGCTCCGCGATCGACCACGGCCTGGTCCCGATAATGTGCTGCGGTGAGACGCTGAAGCAGCGCGAGGCGGGCCAGACCGAGGACGTGGTGACCAACCAGGTGAAGTGTGGCTTCTTCGAGCTGCCGCGCGACAAGGCGGCCGCTTCCGTGATCGCATACGAGCCGATATGGGCCATCGGGACCGGCAAGGCCGCGACCCCGGCCGACGCCGATGAGGTATGCGGGCTGGTAAGGCGGACGGTCGGCGAGCTGTACGACGACGATCTCGCCGAGGGGATGCGCGTGCAGTACGGCGGAAGCGTGAGCCCCTCCAACGTCGACGAGCTGATGTCCATGCCCAACATCGACGGCGCACTGGTCGGCGGCGCGAGCCTCAAGGCGCCCGACTTCGCACGGCTGGTGAAGTTTTCTTGACGGTGCCGCGCCCGTTCATCCTTATCATCCTCGACGGCTGGGGACTCGGGCCGGCAGACGACTCCAACGCCATCGCCGTAGCCGATACCCCCGTGATGGACCGGCTGATGAGCGATTATCCCTGGACGACCCTCGGAGCATCGGGCGAGTCGGTGGGGCTGCCACCCGGCCAGATGGGCAACTCGGAGGTCGGCCACCTTAACATCGGGGCAGGCCGCATCGTCCTTCAGGACTACCAGCGGATCAACCACGCCATCGCCGACGGCTCCTTCTTCACCAACGGAGTGCTGCTCGGCGCTATCGAGCGAGCCAGGGCGAGCGGCGGGATTCTGCACCTGATGGGGCTGTTGTCGGACGGGGGAGTCCACAGCCACATCAAGCACCTGTTCGCGCTCCTCGAGATGGCGCGCAATGCGGGGCTCGAAAGGGTGGTGACGCACGCGTTCCTCGACGGGCGCGACACCCCTCCCAGGAGCGCTCTGACCTATATCGAAGAGCTCGAGAACGCGAGCTCCGACGGCGTCGGCCGGATTAGGACGGTCGAGGGCAGGTACTATGCGATGGACCGCGACAACCGCTGGGACCGCACCAGGGCCGCTTATAACGCGATCGTGCACGCGACTGGAGAGCGCGCCGGAAGCGCCGCTGAAGCGGTTCGGCTCTCCTATGAGCAGGGTATCAACGACGAGTTCGTGGCGCCCCACGTGGTGGGGGAAAGCGTGCCCATGCGGCCTGAGGACTCGGTGATCTTCTTCAATTTCCGGCCGGACAGACCGCGGCAGCTCACCGAGGCTCTTATCTGGAAGGACTTCGACAAGTTCGACCGGTCTGGACCCGTGTATCCCTACATGGTCACGATGACCGAGTACGACGACCAGTTCGACGTTCCCACGGCTTTTGTGCCCGAGGAGATTACGGAGACTCTCGCTGACGTGCTGGCCGAACATGGCAAGAGGCAGCTCCATATCGCCGAGACGGAGAAGTACGCGCACGTCACTTACTTCCTCAACGGCGGGGTGGAGGAGCCAAAGAAAGGCGAGGACCGGGTGCTGATCCCCTCGCCCAGGGTCGCGACCTACGACCTGCAGCCGCAGATGAGCGCGCCGGAGGTCGCCGATGAGACGGTCCGGCGGGTCAAGAGCGACGAGTACGACTTCATCGCGCTGAACTTCGCCAACTGCGACATGGTCGGACACACCGGCTTCATGAAGGCCACGATCGAGGCGGTCGAGACTGTCGACTCATGCGTCGGCAAGGTGCTGGAGGCGGTGTACTCCATGGGCGGGGCGGGCTTCGTGACGGCCGACCACGGCAAGGCGGATCACATGCGTGAGGGGGACCACGCGTTCACGGCCCACACCCTCGCCGAGGTGCCGTTCATCAACGCGACCCCGCCGAAAAGGGCGCTCCGAAAAGGGGGCACGCTGGGCGACATCGCTCCGACCATACTTGAGGCCATGGATCTGCCCAAGCCGACCCAGATGACCGGACGGTCATTGCTCTGCGCGGTTGCAAACACCGGCGGGTGACCCTACAATGACGTGCATATGGGTGTTTTCAAGGTAATCATAGTGGTCATTCACATATTGGTCTCGTTGGCCCTGGTCGTCTCGGTCCTGCTTCACTCGGGCAAAGGCGGAGGCCTGGCGAGCGTGCTGGGCGGAGCTAGCTCGAGCCTGTTCTCAGGGTCGTACATCATCGAGAAGAACCTCGACAGGATCACCATCGTACTAGGTCTGGTATTCGCGACAACCACGTTGCTTCTGGTGTGGCTGATGAACCCCAGTTCAGCCGCCACCGCTCCCACCACCACGCCGTCGTCGGCCGCGGCGATCGCCCGATTGATGCTCACGATAGGCGGCTAGCGGACATCTGATCCGACACGTGCGTGGCGCAAGATTATTGCACCGGCCGCCGTACTGTGGTATCTTCAAAATGCAGTTGAAAGCGCTCTTTATGAGTGGGCGAGATCGCCCACTTTTTAATTGCTTTGGCGCCATCGGGGAGGTATGACCGTGGCCGGGGGGGACGTCTACGACAAGGTTGTGGATGCGACCCGCGACCTGGTGAGAGGCCTCGGGCTCGAGGTGGTCGATGCCCGGATCGACAGGGAGAAGGGCCGCACATTTCTGCGGATATCCCTGGACAAGGAAGGCGGGCTTACCCTCGACGAGTGCGCGGCGGCCAGCGAGCTCCTGGGACAGGTGCTGGACCGCGAGTCGGTCGTAAAGGGGCCCTATGTCCTCGAGGTGATGAGCCCGGGGATAGACCGCCCCTTGAGGCGCCGCGGTGATTATGAAGGGAGCGTCGGTAAGCGGATCAAGGTCAACCTGCGGCAACCTTTCGAGGGCAGGGTCACGTTCAGGGGCATCCTTCTGGAAGCCGCCGAGGGGTCGGTACGGCTGGACCTGGGCACCGAGCAGATCGACCTCTCTTGCGAGGCCATCTCCAGTGCGCGCCTCGACCCCGAGCTGCCGTGGTAAGCGGTCTGACAGGAAGTGTTGAGTTTTGAAGTTCAAACTGATGGATGCGCTCAAGCAGATAGAGCTCGAGAAGGGCCTCGCGGTGGACACCGTGATGGACGCGCTCAAGGACGCCCTTCTGACCGCTTACAAGAAGAACTACGGCGAGGACGAAGAAGAGATAGACGCCCGCATAGATATCGACGAGGCGACCGGTGAGATCCGGGTCTTTGAGAACCGGCCCAACGAGGCAGGTGAACTCGAGGAGGTCGAGGTCACCCCGGAGAACTTCGGCCGCATCGCTGCGCAGACAGCCAAGCAGGTCATAATACAGAGGATCCGCGAAGCCGAGCGTGAGCTGATGTTCGACGAGTACCACGGGCGTGAGGGAGACATCGTCACCGGGATAGTCCAGCAAAGCGATCAGCGCTATACGCTGGTTGACCTGGGCAAGGTCGAGGCATTGCTTCCCCCCAGCGAGCAGGTCCGCGGAGAGCGCTACGAGCACGGCGCCCGCATCAAGACCTACATAGTCGATGTACGGCGTACCACCAAGGGTCCCCAGATAATGGTATCGAGGACTCACCCCGGCCTGCTCAAGAGGCTGTTCGAACTCGAGGTGCCGGAGATATACGACGGACTTGTCGAGATCAAGGCAGTGGCCCGCGAAGGCGGGCAGCGCTCCAAGGTCGCGGTTGCGTCCAACGACGCCAACGTGGACCCCGTAGGCGCGTGCGTGGGCGCCAAGGGCTCGCGGGTTAGGATGATCGTCAGCGAGCTGCGCGGCGAGAAGGTCGACATCGTAGAGTGGAAAGAAGATCCGGCGGAGTTCGTCGCCAACGCGATAAGCCCCGCCAAGGTCAAGGAGGTCATAGTCGACCCCGACAACATGACCGCGGAGGTAATCGTGCCCGATAACCAGCTTTCTCTGGCGATCGGCAAAGAGGGACAGAACGCCAGGCTGGCGGCAAAGCTGACCGGCTGGCGGATCGACATACTATCCGAGACCCAGGCGGTGGAAGCGGCCCAGATCAGGGCGGAGCGCCAGAAGGCCGGCGAGTCGCTGGAAGCCGTGTCCGATCGCCAGTGCAGGGCGATAACCAGCGCGGGCCACAGGTGCCGCAACAAGGCCAAGCCCGGCTCGGACTTCTGCGGGATGTCGGCCCATCAGAAGATGGGCGAGATGATCGAGGCCGGCACCGTCACCGTTGAGGAAGTAGTGACGGAGGAGGAGCCCTGGAGGGCCACCGTGACCGTGACGGAGGAATCAACGGCGCCCGAGGCGCCGGCGATTCCGGAGGAACCATCCGCTGAGGCAACATGGACCGAATTTACACTCGAAGCCGATGTGATGGAGGAAGCTCCGTCGGCGGAGCTTCCGGAGGAACCCTCCGCCGAGGATACGTCTACCGAGGTTGCACTCGAATCCGAGGTTGCGGAGGAACCGCTCTCCGAAGGCGAAGAAGAGCTCATCGAGGTGACGGAGGAAGCGACGCCGCCAGAGGCGCCGGCGATTCCGGAGGAACACTCCGCTGAGGCTACTCCGAGTGAAGCGACACTTGAATCCGAGGCAGCGGAGGAAAACGAGGCCGAGTAAGCTTGAAAGTCACGCTCAGAACTTGCGTCGGATGTGGCTTGAAAAAGCCTAAAGATGAAATGATACGTGTCGGAGCCGAGCCTTCCTGGAAGGTGACAGTGGGAGGATCGAAGCTCCCGGGCAGGGGGGCGTATGTGTGCCCCGCCGAGGCCTGCATGCAATGCGCGCGAAAGCGCGGAGGCCTAGACCGCACGCTCAGGAGAAAGGTGCCGGCCAGTATATACGCGGAGATAGAGCTGCTTTCAAAGGAGAGCAAGTAGCAAATTGGCCAACACGATTAGGGTCCACGAGCTCGCGACCGAACTGAGGAAGTCCAACCGCGAGGTCTCGGACCGGCTGAGAAAACTGCAGATACCGGCGAAAACGAACCTGTCGTCCGTCACCCAGGAGGATGCCAATAAGGTCAGGGCCTCCTTCGGCAGGGAACTGGTCAAGATCGTCAAGCCGAAGAAAAAGGCTGCGAAGAAGCCGGCCGCCAAGAAACCTGCGGCCAAGAAGCCCGCCAAGAAACCAGCCACTAAAATACCCGCCGCAAGAAAAGCCGTCCAGAAGGCAGAGAAGCCTGCAGCGAAGAAAGCGACGGCGGCAAAGAAGCCGGCGGCTAAGAAAGCGGAGAAACCTGCGGCAAAGAAGCCGGCGGCGAAGAAAGCGGCCAGGTCGACAACTGCCGCGAAACCCGTCACGGCAAAGGCAGGGACGAAGCCCGCGACTGCCGAGAAGCCAGCGCCCTCCAAGGCTGCCCAGGCTCCCGCTCAGCCGGGACCGGCGGCAAAGCCGGCGACGGCGCCGGCACGCAAGCTGATCGCGCCACAGGCAAAAGCGCCTTCCGGCGGACCGGCGATGAGGCCCGGCGCGCCGGCGATGAGGCCTGCCGGTCAACCCGCGCAGAAGCCGGCCGTGGCACAAGTGCCTTCACCTCGACGCGTTGCCGGACCTCCACCCGCGAGACCGACGGCAGCGGGGCGACCGGGGCAAATACCCAAGGCCGAGCCCGTTCCCCAGCGCCCGGCGCGCAAAGGCAAGGGAAAGCAGACACTGCGGGTCGCGCCGGCGGACAGGCGGCCCTCCGAGCGAGGGGCTCCCGCTGAGCGCAAACTCTACAGGTACGTCCCGCGCGGCAGGGCGGCTCCGCCCAGGACCAAGTCGGCTCCGAGCACGGTCGCACCCAAGTTGCTGCGGGTCCCCTCGGGCATCACCGTGAAGGATTTCGCGCAGAAGGCCGGGCTCACCCCCGCCGAGGTCATCAAGAAGATGATGGGCTTCGGGGAGATGCTCACCCTGAACCAGCCCATCACCGATGACGCCCTGAGGCTGCTCTCGGAGGACCTGGGCGTGGAGATAAAGATCAAGGCGGCCAGAGTCGACGAGTTCGAGGAGATAGTCGAGGACAGCGCGGCCCTGCAGCCCAAGCCCCCGGTGGTCACGGTCATGGGCCACGTCGACCATGGAAAGACCTTGCTGCTGGACGCGATAAGAAAGACCGACGTCGTCTCCAGCGAGCATGGAGGTATTACCCAGCACATCGGCGCCTACCAGGTGGCGTTCCATGGCAAACCTATAACCTTCATCGACACCCCCGGCCACGAATCATTCACCGCCATGCGCGCCAGAGGCGCCCAGATCACGGATATCGCAGTCCTGGTGGTCGCAGCAGACGACGGCGTCATGCCCCAGACTGTGGAGGCCCTGGACCACGCGCTGGAGGCCGAGGTCCCGGTCCTGGTCGCGGTCAACAAGATCGACAAGCCCGACTCCGACCCCGGCCGGGTCAGGCAACAGCTTTCCGAGAAGGGGCTCATACCCGAGGAGTGGGGCGGGGAGACGGTCTTTGCCAACGTGAGCGCCAAGACCGGCGAGAACATCGACCACTTGCTGGAGATGCTCCAGTTGATAGCGGAGCTGCAGGAGCTCAAGGCGAACCCTGACGCGCCGGCCAGCGGCGTGGTCGTAGAGGCCAAGCTGGACAAGGCCAGGGGCCCGGTTGCCACTGTTCTGGTGCAGCGCGGCACCGCAAAAGTGGGAGACGTGATCGCTGTCGGGTCCGCCTGGGGCAAAGTGCGAGCGATGTTCGACGACAAGGGCGATGCCGTGGACAAGGCGCCCCCCGCATATCCGGTCGAAATACTGGGACTTTCCACCCTGCCGATGGCCGGCGACGAGTTCCGGGTGGTCGAGGACGAGAAGAAGGCCAGGCAGATCTCGGACAAGCGCCGGATGCAGAAGAAGATAGAGGAGCAGGGCGGGCCGCCCAGGCACGTTTCCCTGGAGAACCTGTTCGACAGGATCAAGGAAGGCGAGCTCAAGGAGCTGAAGGTCGTGCTCAAGGCCGACACCCAGGGCTCCCTGGAGGCGGTTGGCGACTCGCTCGCCAAGATCTCGCGCGACGAGGTCAAGCTCAACGTGATCCACGACGGAGTCGGCGGCATCACCGAGACCGACATCATGCTGGCGGCAGCCAGCGACGCCATCACGCTGGGCTTCAACGTCAGGCCTGACAGCAAGGCCTCGCGCCTGGCCGAGTTCGAGGACGTCGATATCCGCACCTATCAGGTTATCTATAAGCTGACGGAAGACATGGAAGCCGCCCTCGTCGGAATGCTTTCTCCGATCTTCGAGGAAGAGGTGATCGGCCGTCTCGAAGTGAGGCAGACGTTCAGGGTCCCGGGAAGCGGGACCGTCGCCGGCTCCTACGTCCTGGAAGGTGAGATAAACAGGAACTCCAGGGTCAGGCTCATAAGGGAAGGCGTGGTGACTTACGACGGCAAGGTCGGCTCTCTGCGCAGGTTCAAAGAGGACGTCAAGTCGGTAGCTTCCGGGTTCGAGTGCGGGGTCAGCCTGGAGGACTTCAACGACATCAAAGAGGCAGACATCCTCGAAGCCTACCAGATGAAAGAGATCCCCCGGACGTAGGCCTGCTCATGCGCGGCGGGACCCGGGAGGCGCGATTGAAGTTCTTCGTGGGCATCGCAAGGTTCAGACTCGACTTCGCCGCATGCTCGTCACTCAAGGACAAGAGGCGGTACATGAAGAGCATCCTGGACCGGCTCGGAAACAGCCGCCTGGTGGGCGCCGCCGAGGTCGGAAACGGGGATTTCTGGAAGAGCGGAGTGATCGGACTTGTCTGCTTGTCCTCGTCCCGTACACTGGTCCTCAAGGCGATAGACGGCGCCCGCAGGATGATAGAAGCTTCAGGGATAGAAGTCATAGACTCAGAGACGTGGGTCCTCAAGCCGGAGGACCTCTAGGCGGATGTCATGTCCAGGCGTACAAGCAGGGTCGAGGAGGCCTCAAGAGAGGTGCTCGCCGAGGTCCTGGCCAGGGAGGTCAAGGACCCGCGCGTCGGTTTCGTCACCATAACCGCGGTCAAGGTCTCGCCCGACCTGCGCCACGCCAGAATCTTCGTGAGCGTCATGGGAGAGGACGAGGAGGTCGCCAGGTCCATGGCGGGCCTCCAGAGCGCCAGGGGTTACATGAGGTCGGCACTGGGCAAGCACCTGAGGCTGAAGTACCTGCCAGAGATCGAGTTCGAGCTCGAGCAAGGGACCGAGGAGGCGCTGCACCTGGCAAACCTGATGCGTGAGGTCGCCAGCGAGTTGGAGGAGGGCGGCGATGGAGATGACCTCGGAGATGGATAAGGCGGCCGCCATCGTAAAGGCGGCTCGGCGAGCGGTGGTGCTGGGCCACCAGTTCCCCGATGGAGACGCGATAGGGTCGGTGCTCGGCCTCGGCCTGATGTTGCAGGACGCGGGTTACCATGTCCAGGCGAGCTGGGCCGAGCCGTTCGACATGCCACAGAAATATTCTTTCCTGCCCGGCTCCGGGCTACTGCGCAGGCCCGGTGAGGTGGATTTCTCGGGCGCCATTGCCATTGCGCTGGACTGCGCCAACGAGAAACGGCTGGAGGAGCTAAAGGAGCGGGCGCTGGCGGTCCCGCTGGTCAACATCGACCACCACCCCGACAACACCGGTTTCGGCGCGGCCAACCTCACCGATCCGCTGGCTTCATCGACCTCGCAGATCGTCTACTCGACGGCTGGGCCTTTCGGGCTGGAAATATCTGCCGACGTCGCGACCTGCCTCTACACCGGGCTGGTCACCGACACCGGGCGTTTCCAGTTCAGCAACGTCACCGCCGACACGCTGCGGATCGCCGCGGGGCTCATCGACTGCGGTGTCGACCCCCACAGCGTGTACGAGAACGTCTACCAGAGCGATTCGCTCAACTATCTCAGGCTGTCGGGAGAGGTGCTGTGCAGCTCGGTGTACGAGGCCGACTTGGGGCTCATCTACGGGTACGTCTCGCAGGCTGACCTGGAGAGCTTCGGCGTGAGGATGAACGAGACGGAGGACCTCATCGACAACCTACGGACGCTTCGAGGACACCACATCGTGGCTCTTTTCAAGGAGCAGCCCGACGGGCGCGTAAGGGTATCGCTCAGGTCGCGCTCCGACGTGGACATCGGCACACTGGCCAGGAGCTTCGGGGGAGGCGGGCACAGGGTCGCGGCTGGATACACCTCGTCGAGGAACAGTTTCGGCGAGGCGCTGGACGAGCTGAAGGACAAGATCATTGCCTCAGGATGGGGTCCTGATACTAGATAAGCCGGCCGGCATAACCTCGCGGCGAGCCGCGGAAAGGGTCAGGGCGATCGCGGGCGGCGCCAAGGCAGGACACGCGGGCACGCTCGACCCACTGGCGACCGGCGTGCTGGTGGTGTGCCTCGACAGGGCCACGCTGCTCACTAGCTATCTTGGCGGAGGCACCAAGCGTTACCATGTGGATGCGCTGCTCGGTACCAGCACCGACACCTACGACGTCGATGGAAATGTGGTTTCGAGGCGGGACGCATCCAGGTTCACGGCCGAAGCGGTCGAAGGCGCGCTGAGTGATTTCGCCGGAGAGATAGAGCAGGTGCCCCCGCCTTTCTCGGCGGTCAAACACCAGGGCAGGCCGCTCTACAGATACGCCCGCGAGGGAGCCCACATCCCTAACATCACCAGGACGGTCACGATAGAGGAGCTGACGCTCGAGGGCCTCGCGCCCGGCGAGGCGGGACCTGTCGCCCGACTGGTCGTGGCCTGCGGACCCGGCACCTACGTGCGCAGCATCGTGCACGACCTGGGCGAGAAGCTCGGCTGCGGGGCCTGCGTGGCCTCACTGCGCAGGACCGCTTCCGGAGAGTTCTCCATTGACGATTCCGTGAGCCTGGACGAACTGGAGAAGCTACCCGCGGGCTCCGCGGCGTCGCGTGCCATGAGCATCGAGGAGGCGACGCGTGGAATGCCGAGCATCGCGGTTGAAGGTGAGCTGGCGGATGCCGTGGCGATGGGCAAGCCGCTCGAGTCGGGCGCGGCTCAGGTGCCGCCCGATGGAGTCTTCCGCGTGCTCGATGGGGCAGGCAGCTTGATAGCGCTGTACGGTCCCGCCCGGCCTGACGACGAGGGTATCGAGGCCAGGGCGGTGCGAGTGCTCCGTCCGTGGAGGGAAGGAAACAGCGGTGAGGCTGCTTAAGCACACCAGAGACTTCGAGAAGTACGGCACCGGCTCGGTGGTGACCATCGGCGTGTTCGACGGCGTCCATCGCGGACACCAGGCGATCATCGCCGAGTGTGTCAGCGAGGCCGCCAGGCGAGGAGTACCGTCGGTGGCGCTCACTTTCGAGCGCAACCCGAGAGAGGTCGTGTGCGGCGATTCCCCCTGTGTGATCACCTCGCCGGGGAGCAAGCTCGACGTTCTGGCCTCCCTTGGCATCGACTACACCATCTCCGTCTCGTTCGGCCGGTCTTTCGCGTCGATGTCCCCTGCCGAGTTCTGCCAGAAGGTGCTGGTGGAGCAATTGGGGGCCCAGCAGGTCTGTGTCGGCGAGAACTTCCACTTCGGCAAGAACGGCGCCGGCGACGTCGGTACGCTGGCGTCGGAGGGCGCGCGACTCGGCTTCGACGTGGACGTGGTGTCGCTGGTTGAGCTGGACCTGGGCCCGCTGTCCAGCACGTTGATAAGAGGACTCATCTGCGAGGGGCGCGTAAGCGAGGTTTACGAAGCGCTGGGCCGTCCTTACACCGTGACCGGCAGGGTGGTGCCGGGCCATCACCGGGGCAAGAGCCTGGGGTTTCCCACCGCCAACCTGCGCCTCGAGCGCGACTTCTGCGTGCCGCCGGACGGCGTCTACGCGGGCATAGCCTTGCTGGGAGACGCGCGGCACCTCTGTGCCATCAACATCGGCAGCAACCCCACCTTCGGGGACGGCGAGACGGCGCTTGAGGTGTTCCTCATAGACTTCGAGACCAACATCTACGGTGAGGCGCTCGAGATCGAGTTTCACCACCGCCTTCGCGAAGAGATCGCGTTCGAGGGCGAGGAGGAGCTGGTACGGCAGATGCGCAAGGACGTCAAGAGAGCCAGGGCGTTGATGGGAGGGCGCGCGACGCCATAGGATTCACCGCCGCACGGCCGCCCGCAGTGCCCCGCTTGCGGGTTTCTGTTATACTGGTCCCAATCAAGTGAACAAACGGGAGAAAGAATGCTGGAAAAAGAGGAGAGAAAGCAGATCATCGACGAGTACAAGAAGCACGAAACGGACACCGGGTCGACCGAGGTCCAGGTCGCGCTTCTTACTCGAGAGATATCTGACCTGACCGAGCACATGAAGGAGCACAAGAAAGACCACCATTCACGCAGAGGTCTGTTGATGAAGGTGGGGCAGAGGAGGAGGTTGCTTAACTACCTGAAGAAAGAGGACATTGAGAGGTATAGGACTCTCATAAAGAGGCTGGGACTGAGGAGATAGAAGAGAAGTCGCGCAGGTGCGCGGTAGCACGACTCCCATCCAATCTCGTTCTTGAAAAACACAAGTTCATATTGGTGTCGTGTTATGCAGAAAGGGCTAAGGAGGCTCATTTTTATTATGGGAACTACAAAGAAAGAGATTGAAATATTCGGGAAGAAGGTCGAGATCGAGACTGGCAAGATGGCCAGGCAGGCAGACGGAGCGGCGCTGGTGACCTGCGAGGGGACATCCGTGCTGGCGACCGTGGTCGCCTCGGACGATGTCAGGCCTGTCGACTTCCTCCCGCTGACGGTGGACGTCGAGGAGAAGCTCTACGCCAGGGGAAAGATCCCCGGCAGCTTCTTCAGGCGCGAGGGAAGGCCCACGGACACGGCCACCCTTACCGCCAGGATCATCGATAGAACCATAAGGCCGAACTTTGACAAGGAGTTCCGCAACGAGGCGCAGGTGGTGTGCACGGTGCTGTCCACCGACCAGGTGAACCCGCCTGACATGCTGGGGATAGTGGGCGCGGCGTGCGCGCTGCAACTCTCCAACATACCGTTCCACGGCCCGCTCGCGGGCGTCCGCGTCGGTCGCGTGGAGGGTAAGTGGATAATCAACCCCACCTTCCAGGAGATGGGGCTCTCGGACATAAACCTGATCGTCTGTGGCAGCCACGAGTCGATAATGATGGTCGAGGCCGGGACTCAGGAAGTGACCGAGCAGGACATAGTCGAGGGGCTGCGGGTCGGCCATGAGGCCATCAGAGAGCTCGTAGACGTGATCGATCTGGTCGACACCGAGCACCGCCGCGACACCGGGCAGCGCTCCAAGGCCGAGATCATCTCAGAGATAACCTCCTGGCTCGAGCCGCGCTACAGGGAGATCGCGGTCAAGACCATGGCCGCTTACGAGTCCGGTAACGGCGAGGAGATCGAGCAGCAGCACCAGGCGTTCAAGGACGTGGTAGGGGAGGCCAACGCCAAGTTCCCCGACGATCTGCGCAAGTTCGTGGCGATCCTGGCGAGGATAACCGGCAACGCCAGCCTGTTACAAGGGCTCGCCGAAGCCATCGAGCCGCAGATAGCCGAGAGCATGCGCAAGACGCTGCAGGACGCCTCAGTGCCGGGCCTGGGCAAGCAGGAGCGCAGCCTGATACGCAAGGACGCGCGCAAGGCGCTGGGCCAGCCGTTCATGGACAAGTACCAGGGGCTCGAGGTCATGGTGAAGCAGGTGCTGAACTCGTTGGAGAAGAAGCTGCTGCGCAAGCAGATAACCGAACTGGACATGAGGCCGGACGGACGCAAGTCCTTCCAGATAAGAAAGCTCACCACCGAGGTGGCGCTGCTCCCCAAGACGCACGGCTCGGGCCTGTTCACCAGGGGCGAGACCCAGGTGCTGACCATCGCGACGCTGGGCGCCCACGGCGAGAAGCAGATCCTTGACGACCTGGGGATCGAGGAGTACAAGCGGTTCCTGCACCACTACAACTTCCCACCGTTCTCCACCGGCGAGGCGCGGCCGCTGCGCGGCCCCAAGCGCCGCGAGATCGGGCACGGCGCGCTGGCCGAGAGGGCACTGCTGCCGGTTATACCCAATGAGGCCGAGTTCCCTTACACGATAAGGCTCGTCTCGGAGGTGCTGGCATCAAACGGCTCTTCGTCCATGGGCAGCGTGTGCGCGAGCAGCATGGCGCTGATGGACGCGGGCGTGCCGATGAAGGACAAGGCGCACGTCGGCGGCATCGCCATGGGACTGGTGCTGGAGGGTGAGTCGTACACGATCCTCTCCGACATCCAGGGGCTCGAGGACTCGACCGGCGACATGGACTTCAAGGTCGCCGGGACCAAGGAAGGCGTGACGGCGCTGCAGATGGACATCAAGTGCTCTGGCATCTCTTACGCGATCCTCGAGGCCGCCCTCGAGCAGGCGCGCCAGGGCCGCTCGTTCATCATCAAGGCGATGACCGAGGCCATCTCCGAGCCGCGCAGCGAGGTCAATGAAAACGCCCCCAGGATGCTGCAGCTGGAGATTCCGGTCGAGAAGATCGGCGAGCTTATCGGCCCCGGGGGTAAGAACATCCGAGGGCTGATCGAGAAGTACGACGTCGAGATCGACGTGGAGAACGACGGCCGCGTGTTTGTGTTCGGAAGGGACTCCGCCAAGGTCAAGGAAGTCCAGAAGGCCATAGAGAGCATCGCCAAGGACCCGGAGGTGGGAGACAAGTTCCTGGGCACGGTCGTAAAGACGACCAACTTCGGGGCCTTCGTCGAGCTCGCGCCGGGCAAGGACGGACTCATACACATAAGCAAGCTGTCCGACAGGCGCATCGACAGGGTCGAGGACGTTGTCAACGTCGGCGACAAGGTCGAGGTCGAGGTCGAGGCGGTTGACAACCTGGGCAGGATAAACCTGCGGGCGATCAACCTGCAGCCCGACAAGTGAGGGATGATGGCAGCAACATTCGATAGGACAGAGCTTCCGTCCGGCGTGAAGGTGCTTTCCGAGCGCCTGGCGGAGGTGCGGTCCATATCGCTTGGGGTCT
>Ga0182011_10002980_pt1 | contig 14041 bp, 10 predicted proteins | sample 711E1DmetaG_FD_120481 | JGI IMG/M metagenome (GOLD analysis project Ga0182011, IMG submission 120481) | Permafrost microbial communities from Stordalen Mire, Sweden - 711E1D metaG | ecosystem: Environmental > Terrestrial > Soil > Wetlands > Permafrost | place: Sweden: Stordalen | collected... | reverse complement strand
TGTCAAATTTCTTCAAATTCATTTAACACTGCATAATATTCAGCTCCACATTTAGGTATTAAGTTACCTTCCTTACCTGGGGAGCAAATAGAAACGAATAACGCCTTGATAAACAATAATATCGAGATTTTTTTGTTTGTAATAACTGAGACTATGCTTTAACATTTTCAGGTTTTCCAATAAAGAAAGCATCCGGGAAAGTATGGTAATTGAATTTATAATTTGAAAAATTGTATTACAATTGAAATTTACTTATAATTTTGACGTTTCTTTAAGCACTTAAATTGATAGATCAGTATAAGCTGATTGTTTGGCTGACAAAAAATCACAGAGTTTATTGATGGGAGTGGGATGAAAATTATGGAGCATGGAAAAGTATCCCTTATAGATTAGGAACCAGATAGGAGTTATATAATTAATGTACCAATAAAATTAAATTATTATGCTAGATTTTAGTAGCCCAATGCACCTTATATTAATACTTCTTGTAGTAGTGTTATTATTTGGCGGAAAAAAGATTCCTGAATTGATGAAAGGAGTTGGTGAAGGGATGAAAGAATTCAAAAAGGCGTCACGTCTTAATGATGAACCTGAAAAAAAAGAGACTGGTGTAAAAGAGTCTGAGATTAAGGTTTCAGAGAATAAATAACAACTGGTCCTCTGATAGTAAAATATCCTGTATTATTCAATACGGGATTTTATTTTATGTGTAAGATCAGGTGATTTTTATCTCTCTCTTCCTGTCTTATATCCCGGCTTCAGCCATTTTGAAATATTTATAGACACAGAGTCAGTTTACTCAGATATAAAGTGCTCAGAATAAAAATGTTTTCCAGTATTAGATTCGGGGATTATTATTTTCTATGAGGAGAGTAAGAAAAATTTTGCTGACCATTTTATTTATAATCCTACTGATCCTGATGTTAAAAATAGTATCAGTTTTGGGAAAAGTCATAGGTTTGCTTGTTCTATTGGTAGTAGTCCTGTTATTTGGAAGTATGTTAATTTAAAAACAATTTGTACTTTTCCCTCACCAGCGCAAATGACAGATGGAGACAACAAGAACTTTTGACATTCTTACAAGAATACAGATTCAATTTCCTGATAAAACTGATGTGTTAGCAGGGAAGGAAGAAGGTAAATGGAGACGATATTCTGTTCAGGAGTATGTTGATTATTGTGACTGGGTCAGTTACGCTCTGCTTTCAACAGGAATAAAAAAAGGCGATAAGATCGCCATCATTTCAAACAACAGGCCCGAGTGGAATTTTACCGACTTTGGAATAAGTCAGATTGGTGCAATAAGTGTACCTATTTATCCAACCATAAGCAGCGAGGAATATGCATATATTCTTGGTCATGTTGAACCCAAACTTGTATTTATTTCAGACAAAAACCTGTACGAAAAAATAAAACCGATTGCTGATCAAAATCCGGGAATATCTGATATTTACACTTTCGACAAAATTTCAAAGGCAAAACAATTTACAGAATTAATAAAACTTGGGAAAGAAATGGCTTCCGGGCTGAAGGAAGAATTGGTGAGAGCTAAAGCAGCAGTCAAACCTTCAGATCTGGTCACAATTATTTATACTTCCGGAACTACCGGATTCCCTAAGGGTGTAATGCTTATGCATTCAAATCTGGTATCCAATTTTATTGAACAAAGTTTTATTCATCCGTTGGGATCTGAAGCAGTAGTATTATCCTTTCTTCCACTCAGCCATATTTATGAACGTTCCCTGACTTACCATTTTCAATATAAGGGAGTGAGCATTTATTATGCCGAAAGTGTGGGTACAATCATGGATAATCTGAAAGAAATTAAACCTGATGTAATTGCCGTTGTACCCCGTTTACTTGAACGGATATTCGACAGAATTATGAGCAAAGGCAAAGAACTCAGGGGGCTTAAAAAAATAATATTCTTCTGGGCTGTAAATCTAGGACTCCATTATGAGTTAAACAGAGAAAATGGATGGTTCTTTGAGATGAAGTTACGCCTGGCTAACAGACTCATCTTTAAAAAATGGAGAGAAGCTCTGGGAGGAAAACTTAAGATTATTTCATCTGCCGGTGCACCCTTACAACCCCGACTTATACGCATTTTCTGGGCTGCCAGGATTCAAATTTTGGAAGGCTATGGACTAACCGAAACTTCTCCGGTAGTCACTATAAATAATCTAATTTCAAAGGAAGTCATGTTTGGAACAGTTGGACCCGTATTGAAGGATGTTCAAGTGAAAATTGCAGAAGATGGGGAAATTCTTACAAAAGGACCCAATCTGATGATTGGTTATTATAAGGAACCCAAACTTACTGAAGAAGTTATCGATTCGGATGGATGGTTTCACACAGGAGATATCGGAACTTTTATTAATGACAAATATTTGAAAATTACAGATCGTAAGAAAGAGATTTTTAAAATATCGAGTGGAAAGTACATTGCTCCCCAGGTAATTGAGAATAAACTGAAAGAGTCGACGTTTATTGATCAGGTCATGGTGATTGGTGAAAATCAGAAATTTGCTTCTGCCCTGATCACTCCTGATTTTCAATTTCTCCATAAATGGGCTTCCGACGAAAATATTTCATTCAGGGATGATGTAGAACTGATTAGTAATCCATTGGTTTTTGCACGTTATCAAAAGGAAGTAAGTGAAATGAATTTAAGCCTGAGTGATCATGAAAAAATTAAGCGATTCCGGCTTATTCCTGATGAATGGACATCACAGTCGGGTGAATTATCCCCTACTCTTAAATTAAAAAGAAAAGTGTTGTACATTAAATACTCTGCTGTTATAAGTGAGATCTTCAGTGTGGACAAGAATTCGTAAGGCTTACAGGATGAGCTAGCTACCAGAGGTTAGGGCACATATTTAATAATTGGCACTAAACCTTTTAAAGTGGAAATTTATTTAACTTTGGAACCTATAAGGGTGATATAAGAAATTTGGGGACATAATTGATTGCGTATTAAGTATTCATTATCAATAATATAATCTTAATAAATAAGCAAAATGATTTATAGCCCTTCAAAAGAGCGTTACGATAATATGAATTACCGGCGCTGCGGAAAAAGCGGAATAAGATTACCTGAAATTTCCCTGGGGTTATGGCATAATTTTGGATCTGTTGACGTTTTCGAAAATTTCAGGAAGATCCTGTGGAGAGCTTTTGATAAAGGAATAACTCATTTCGACCTGGCAAATAATTATGGTCCGCTTCCCGGATCAGCAGAGGAAAACTTCGGAATAATTCTGAAAAAGGATTTCAACAACCTGCGCGATGAAATGATAATATCAACGAAAGCAGGTTGGGAGATGTGGCCAGGACCTTATGGCGATTTTGGTTCAAGAAAATATCTTCTTTCAAGTCTCGATCAGAGCCTTAAGCGAATGAACCTGGAATATGTTGACATTTTCTATTCTCATCGTCCCGACCCGGAAACTCCTCTGGAAGAGACAATGGGCGCTCTGGCTCAGGCGGTTCATCAGGGAAAGGCATTGTATGCGGGCATTTCAAGTTACCCTGCGGATCTGACTAAAAAGGCTGCCGAGATACTTAAAGAAATGCATGTTAATTGTCTTATTCATCAACCCAAATATTCTATGTTTAACCGATGGGTTGAAAACGGGCTGCTGGATGTGCTCGAGGAAACCGGAATAGGCTGTATTCCTTTCTCCCCGCTTGAACAGGGATTGTTGACCGACAAATATCTTAATGGTATACCTGTTGATTCAAGAGCATATAAACCCAATGGATTTCTTAAAATTGAAGATGTAACAGTTCAGAGAATTTCAAAGGCAAAACGACTTAATAAGATTGCTGCTGAACGTAGTCAATCTCTTGCCCAGATGGCTATAGCCTGGTTATTAAAAGATCCAAGGGTAACATCAGTACTTATTGGCGTAAGTAGTGTTGATCAACTGGATGATAATCTGAAAACGCTTAATAATCTAAATTTCAGCGGGGAAGAGTTGAAGGAAATTGATTTTATTCTGAATGAAAAATGAATATTAAATTAAAAAAGTATTTATTAAATCCTTTTACCTTCCTCCTCGTCCTTTGGGGAATTTTAAACCTTCTGCAAGCATGGCTGACTCCCCTGAATAATGATGAAGCATATTACTGGATGTATTCAAAACAGCTTGCCTGGGGTTATTTTGATCATCCTCCCATGATCGCCCTGATGATCAGGATTGGATATTTTTTCTTTCATAATGAACTTGGAGTAAGGATCATTGTCGTTTTGAGTCAGTTGGTAACCTTATCGGTAATCTGGTTTATTACTGATAAAGAATTACGTAAGAAAAGAGAAAACATTTTGCTGTTTTTCATGATAGTCGTGGTTCTCCCGGTTTGTAACATATATGGATTTATTTCTACTCCTGATGCTCCATTGTTACTATTCTCGGCAATTTTACTCCTGGTTTATAAAAGGTTTTTAGAGGATGAGTCATGGCAGAACACGCTTTACCTCGGTATTTCAATGGCAGCCCTGATGTACAGTAAATATCATGGCGGACTTTTAATTTTTCTTATTATTCTTTCAAATCCGGGATTACTGAAAAAAATCAAATTCTATATAGCAGCATTTCTATCTTTATTATTATTCTTCCCACATCTTTTCTGGCAATATTCAAACGATTTTCCTTCAGTAAAATATCATCTGATTGAGAGAGTTTCAGCCTTTAATCCAAAGCATGTTCCCGATTACCTGGTAGGCCAGTTTTTCTTTCATAATCCGTTTCTCCTTTGTGTATTAATATGGATCATGATTAAAATAAGGCCTAAAAATCTGTTCGACAAGGCGCTATACTATGTTTTTACAGGGTTTTTAATTTTCTTTTTCATATCAAGCTTCCGTTATCGTGTTGAGCCTCAATGGAATGCCCTGATAAGCATTCCAATGATAATAATTTTGTTTAATAATGTTGAATTTAAGTCCTGGATAAGAGGTTATTTGAAATGGGTCGCAATTTTTATGTTCCCTCTTTTTTTATTAGCCAGATCGGCATGTATGTTTGATTTTTTACCAGTATCCTTTTTTAAAAATGAGTTTCATAAAAAGAAACAATGGTCCAGGGATATAAGTTTACTTGCCGGTGATAGGCCAGTTGTCTTCACCAACTCGTATCAACGTGCATCCGTATATATATTTTATACAGGTAAATTTGCTCATACACTTGATAATCTGTCATATCGTAAAACGCAGTTCGATTTATGGGATTATGAAGAAAGGGTTCACGGGAAGGAAGTTTTATATGTTCCACATTTTTTTTCGGATTATTATAAGGCGAATCTGACAAAAAAGATATTATCTGAAGGGGACTCCGTTTTTGTAAAGGTTTATAAGGATTTTCAGTCATTGCAACGGGAATGTGTTATACTTAATGATGATCAATATACATTCAACAAAACAGGCATCAATACAATTCATTTAAAGATTTTTAATCCCTATCCCTATATTATCAATTTCAGGCATAAAGAATTACCGGTGGTTTTTCAAATAGCTTTTATAAAGAATGGTAATATTGAGGTTAAAAAGAACATCGGACTTCCCGATAATGTATCACAATTGAATGTAGGTGATACAATTTCGATAGATTTTAAGTTCACTATAGAAGACTTGATGCCAGGCAAATATAAAATTGCTATTTGCTCGGAGACGGGAATTTTATATGAAACATTCAACAGTAAAATAAAAGAAGCAAAAATCAATGAGTAAAATTGAGGTAATAGTTCGCTGTGAAATTCCATAACGACGTTACCATTATAGCAAGGAATTTAGCAAAATAGAATTTAAGTTTCTTTTCAAACAGATATATAATAAGGTTATTAATAGCAAGACCAATCAACGAAATCAGGAGGAATGTACTATATTCAATAAGAATCTTTGGGTTATTGCTCTCAAATGTCCAGAACCTGTTAAACAGATAATTTGAACTGGCAGCTATTGTGAAACCGGCTGAGTTTGAGATGTATCTGTTTACCTTGAGTTTTTCTTTGAGCAGGATGGTTATTGAAAAATCAACAATCATTCCTGAAAAGCCGACAATTATAAATTTAAGAAATTTGAATATCATTCAATACTTTTAATATTTGGGTAAAGTCCAGCCATTATGGTATTCAGGAACAATCAACTTGTTAGCAGTACTTGTCTGAAACGATTGTTTTGTATCATCCCAGCTGACCTTCTCCCCTGTACGGAATGCTATATTTCCCATCTGGGCAACCAGGGCTACATCCCTGCCAATATCAATGCCGGCATGCAGATTCTGAGGAGTATTGTTTTTAAGACAATCGAGAAAATTTTTTATATGAAGATCGAGGCCGTCACCAACATTTTTCTGGACAGGAAGGCCTTCAATCCTCTGTTTTTCAGGGATTACCTCCCAACCGTTCCGGTCGAGAACCAATGTGCCGTTTTCACCTATATATGATATTCCGTGAGGTCTTCTCCAATTTCCGAGACCTATTCCTATTGTATGTTCCCAGATCATCGTAAAATCTTTGAAGTCATAAACAGCTGTCATGGTATCCGGGGTTTCCATCGCATCATCGGGGAATGCATATTTACCGCCGATCGCCATTATCGAAGCCGGAACACTCTTTCCCATTCCATATAAAATATAATCAATGAGATGAACGCCCCAGTCAGTCATCAGCCCGCCTGCATAGTCCCAATACCACCTGAATGTGAAATGGAAACGGTTTTTATTAAATGGGCGCTTTGGGGCCGGTCCGAGCCACATATCGTAATCCACTCCATCGGGAACAGGGGAATCGGGGACTTTAGGAACAGCACCTTTCCAATCTACATACGACCATGCCTTGCATGTGCGGATCCGGCCAAGTTTCCCGGATTTAAGATAATTTATGGCATCAACAAAATGTGGTTGGCTTCTTTGCCATTGTCCCACCTGTACAATCTTCCCGTGTTTTTTAACAGCTTTCTGCATGATGTTGATTTCAGCGATAGAATTGCCGACAGGTTTCTCAGTATATGCATGTTTACCTGCTTCGAGAGCATCAACCAGAATAAGACAATGCCAGTGATCGGGTGTCCCATTTATTATTACATCAATATCCTTGTTCTCAAGCATCTTGCGGTAATCAACATATAGTTTCGGTTTTGGAAACCCACGCTTTACAAGGGCGTCTGTCCTGGTATTGAGAACGTTCCTATCGATATCACACATGGCAACACATTCGATTTCAGGATTCTTAAGGAAGGATATCAGATCACTGAATCCCTGCCCATTTGCGCCGATGAGACCTACCCTGATCAAGTCACTTGGAGAAATACCGATCCCTGATTTTGACAAGGTGCTAAATGGAATAACGCTTCCTGCAGCCAGAAAAGATGCCGTTTTGATGAAATCTCTCCGTGTGGAACTCATATAGAATTGATTTTTAATAACAGGCAAGGTAATATTTTAATTCAAAAAGATCAATCCGCCGATTATTAAAAAATCCTGAAAATGGGTTATAATGTAATGTTATATTATGTAGAGACTTACAATTTGGGCGTCTCTGCTGAAAATTGATTCAAGGATTGCAGTTTTGATAATTAAGTTTTAAATTTACTAATTATTCAATGTTTACAATATCTTTTCATCGCTGCATAAAAATGTTAAGTGTTATTTTTAATAAGTATTTAAAATGAATTCAATGAAAAATTTTAGATTTTTTTTCGTTTTAGCCCTTTGGGGATTTGTGTTTGCAATCAGTTCTGCTCAAATCCAGAATCCTGATAAACCGATACCTGCCGATCCCAGTATAAGAATCGGGAAACTGGATAACGGCATGACTTATTACATTAAGGCAAACAAAAAGCCTGAGAAAAGAATGGAATTAAGACTTGCTGTTAACGCAGGATCCATATGTGAAACACCAGGGCAGCAGGGTTTAGCTCATTTTTGTGAGCATATGTGCTTTGACGGCACCAAAAATTTCCCCGGGAAGAAAATTATCGATATGATGGAATCATTTGGAGTTAAATTTGGTGCAGATTTAAATGCATATACCAGTTTCGATGAAACAATTTATATGCTTAAAGTACCTACTGACTCAATTGAATGGATCAATAAAGGTATCCAGGTGCTTGCAGACTGGGCACACCAGGTCAGCTTTGAAGATAAAGATATCGATAAAGAACGGGGTGTAATAACGGAAGAGTGGAGATTGGGCCTGGGTGCTGATGATCGGATGCGGAAAAAATATATTCCGGTCATTTTAAAAGGGTCCAGATACGCAGAAAGACTTCCGATTGGTAAAATTGACGTGATAGAAAATTGTCCGCATGATACTCTTCGGGCTTTCTATAAAACATGGTACCGTCCTGATCTGATGGCTGTTATAATAGTCGGCGACCTTGATCCGAACCTAGCTGAAGAAAAAGTTAAGGCTTACTTTGACAGTATTCCTAAAACAATTAATCCCAAAACCAGACTTGAATTTAATGTTCCTGATAATGAAGAGCCATTAATTAGTGTGGTAACAGATAAGGAAGCTTCGGGTAATAACGCTACAATTTTCTTTAAGCATCCTAAATCAGACAATGTAACATATACCGATTACCGGAACCAACTGATGAGATCATTATATACCGGCATGTTGAATAATCGTCTCCGGGAGATCGCACACAAACCCGATGCTCCTTTCCTGTATGCCGGGGCAGATTATGGACCATTTGTAAGCCGTTCACTTGATGTTTATTCTTTATCCGCGGAAGCAAAAGAGAACCAGATTGAAAAAAGTATTGAAGTGATTATGACTGAAAATGAAAGGGTGCGCCAGTTTGGGTTCACTTCGACAGAACTTGAACGGGAGAAAAAAGATTTTCTTTCGATGTACGAAAAAATGGCAAAAGAATCTGATAAAACCGAATCAGAATCATATACCGAAGAATTTATCAGAAACTACCTGACCCAGGAATGTATACCGGGTATACAAAAAGAATTTGAACTTGTAAAAGAGTTTCTTCCTGACATAACCCTGGAAGAGATAAATAAACTCGGTCAATCGTGGATAACCGATAAAAATATGGCTGCTCTCATTACTGCACAACAGAAAGAAGGAATTAAAGTTCCATCAGAACAACAGGTTGCTGAGATAATCAAATCGGTCAAATCGAAAAAGATCGAAGCTTATGTTGATAAAGTTTCCGATAAGCCTCTTCTGTCGGAAATACCGGTAGCTACAAAAGTAGTCAAGAGAACCTATAACAAGGATTTTGATTATACAGAATTAAAATTCGGGAATGGGGTTCATATGATTTTGAAACCCACTGATTTTAAAAATGATGAGATTGTTTTATCGGCCTTCAGTCCTGGAGGAATTTCACTTTATCCTGACAAAGATGTGATGTCAGCAACTCTTGCTTCCGCAATCATCGCTCAGAACGGATTAGGAGATTATGATTTTACAGGCTTACAGAAAAAACTGTCGGGTAATACTGCAAAGCTTACACCATACATTACAGATCTTCGCGAGGGGGTTGCCGGCAACTGTTCTCCAAAAGATCTTGAAACAATGCTTCAGCTGAATTATCTTTATTTTACAAGGACCCGAAGGGACGAAAACGCTTTTAATGCTTATATCTCACGCATTAAAAATATGATTAAACCTGTAAGATCAATGCCTCAGATGATATTCTCCGACACCTTATCCAAAATAGTGTCTCAGAATTCACCAAGGGTTATTGCTCTCCCTTCAGATGCACAGTTAAATCAGATTAATCTTGACAGGTCGATAGCTATTTTTAAGGACCGCTTTGCTGATGCCAGCGATTTTACCTATCTGATGGTTGGTAATTTTAAGGTGGATGAGGTGATACCACTTCTTGAAAAATACATTGGCGGACTTCCTTCGATAAAGAGAAAAGAGACATGGAAAGATGAAACACCTCCGTTCCCAAAAGGATTGGTAGTTGTTGATGTTCCTAAAAATTCAGAACCTCAGAGTATGGTAGCAATGGTTTGGAAAGGCGACTTCAAATGGAATGAAAAAAATTGCGAGGCCTTCACAATGTTAATGGACATTCTTGCTATAAAATGCAGAGAATCGATGCGTGAAGACAAGAGTGAAGTTTATGGTGTAAGCATTGACGGGGCCACATCAAATGTTCCGGAAAAAGATTTTACAGTTACAGCTCGCTGGGGCTGCAGCCCTGGAAACATTAAAAATCTTTCTAAAATTGTTCTTGACGAGATGGAGAAAATTAAAAAAGACGGCCCGACTGAAATTGATTTGAATAAAGTTAAGGAGACATTAATCCGTGAGCGTGAAACCAAAATGAAAGAAAATGGATTTTGGTTAAGTGCTCTTCAGGATCATTTTTTCTCCGGCGACCCTCTTCTTTCTCTGGAGGAATATAAAACACTTGTTAATTCCTTCACAGGGAGTGATATAAAAGTCTTAGCTGATAAGTACTTGAATACGAATGGCTATGTTGAGGTAACTTTAACTCCTGCACCAAAAAAAGAAACTAAATAGTAAGTTTTTAATACATATTCTCTGAGAAGTCCTGACAAGACTTCTCAGAATTAAAACAAGCCGTGAAGCTCAGCGTTGATCTTATCAATAACCTCACTCAGGTGATCTCTGTTATTTGGAAAATTATAGTGATCAGCTTCTATTATAAGAACTTTGCCCAGATTGTAAGTTTCAATCCAGGCTTCGTATCTTTCATTTAACCTTTTCAGGTAATCGATACGGATAGAACTTTCATATTCCCTGCCTCGTTTCTGGATCTGATTTACGAGTGTAGGAACTGATGCTCTGAGATAAAGAAGCAGATCCGGTGGCTTCACGAGAGAGCTCATCATTTTAAAAAGTAAAGAATAATTATCAAAGTCGCGTGTCGACATCAGTCCCATCGAATGAAGATTCGGTGCGAAAATGTATGCATCCTCATAAATGGTCCTGTCCTGAATAATGGTTTTATCCGATTTCCTGATTTCGAGAATCTGACTGAAGCGGGAATTAAGAAAATAGATTTGCAGGTTAAATGACCAGCGTTGCATATCTTCATAAAAGTCATTAAGATATGGATTGTCATCAACATCTTCATAATGAGCGGTCCATCCGTATTGTTTTGCAAGCAGCCCTGCGAGTGTTGTCTTGCCCGATCCTATATTTCCTGCAATAGCTATATGCATAATTCAGACTATTTTGTTTTACAGTTTATAAAATTACTAAAAAATGAGAAAGCTTTAACTGTTGTTAAGAAATAAGTGCATGGAGTGAGCTAGAGTGCCTAAAGTACTTAGAGTTTTAACTTTTATATTGCATCTCATCTTTTAAAATATAAGTATTCCGAACTCTAACCCGATCAAAACTTTTCTTCATAACTTTAGGCATTCCAAACTCTAGGCACTCCAACCTTTATTTACTTTTAATACCTGCTATTATGTATAGATCCTCAATATATTCACGTGAATTGGAAAGCCGCGGTACTTTGTTTTGTCCTCCCAATTTATTTTTTGCCTTCAGCCATCTGTTAAAGGTACCCCTGGGAACCGGTTTTATTATGGGTAAGACCAGATTCAGGTCTTTAAATCGTTTAGCCTCATAATCTGAATTTACAGATTTAAGCGAGTTATCAAGTGTATTAATAAATAAGGTAAGATCTGACGGTTCTTTTTCAAATTCAATGATCCATTCATGTGAGCCCTTTGATACAGTATTCATGAACACAGGACCTGCAGTATATTCTGCGATTACTGCATTTGTTGCCTTACAGGCTGAATCAAGAGCATTATCGGCATTCTCAATAATAACCTCTTCGCCGAATACATTAATAAAATGTTTTGTTCGGCCCGATATCCTGAAACGATAAGGATCAAGGCAGGTGAAAACAAGTGTATCTCCCATCATATATCTCCAGAGGCCACCGTTAGTTGAGATTATGATTGCATAATTAATCCCTGTTTTCACTTCCGAGATAGTACAGACCGGAGGATTATCTGTATCAATTTTATCGGCAGGAATGAATTCGTAGAAAATTCCGTAATCGAGCATAAGGAGCATATCGGTTCTGAGTGGATCATCCTGGATACCGAAAAATCCTTCCGATGCATTATACGTCTCCATATAATTCATCTGATCACCAATAATAAGTTTTTTATACTGTTCGCGATAAGGAGTAAAACTTATTCCCCCATGAAAAAAGACCTCAAGATTTGGCCAGACGTCGAGCAGGTTATTTTTCCCGGTAAAAGCGAGGATCTGTTTTATTAATACAAGATACCACGACGGAACTCCCGAAATACTTGTGACATTCTCATTAACAGTAGATTTTGTGATAAGGTTAAGCTTTTCTTCAAAATCTTCAAGAAGGGCAATCTTCTGTTTTGGCGTTCTGATAATGTCAACCCAGAATGGAGCGTTTTCTATAAGAATTGCAGAAAGATCTCCATATAAGGAGTCATTACTGAACTGATTCATCCGATGACTCCCTCCAAGTGTAAGACTTTTGCCTGAGAATATCCGTGTATCGGGTCTTTGCATTGCATAAATAACGAGAATATCCTTTGCCGCCCTGTAATGACAATCTTCAAGAGCTTCGCGACTCATTGGTATAAATTTGCTTTTTGTGGAGGTGGTGCCTGATGACTTTGCGAACCACTTAATTTCTCCCGGCCATAAAAGATTGGGCTCTCCTTTCCTGAGTCTTTCAACATAAGGAATTATATCCTCGTATGTCTGGATGGGAAACCTGGATTGATAATCTTTTATGGAAACAATAGATGAGTAACTGAACTTTTTTCCCCATTCTGTTTTGGCAGCTTTTGCAAGGAGCTTGTAAAGTGTTTCCTGTTGAGTTTCGAAAGGGTATTTTTTAAATATTTCTATCTGATTTATGCGCTTGACATTCAGCCAGTTTATTATTGAAGGAATAATCGCCATTATAGAATCAGTTTGACGCTTAAAGATAGATAAAAAACTTATGGGTTATGATCTGAAATTCAACCGAAAACCTCTTTAAGTACCTCAAGTGATTTTATTTTTTTAAGACCCGGAAGATGAAGTGAATAGAATCTGACCAGTGTTTCAAGAACATCATTCCGCATTTTCCCGGTAAGTGATATATTGCTGATGGAGTCATAAGATGCCACAAAAAAATCAGCCAGAATATTTGTAATTTCCGCGTTAGCATAATTACCATGAACTGGTGGTATCGGAACAAAAATACCATTCACCATATCAAAGTAGGCATTCTCCTTATCTAACCTTGTTTCGGGTTCGAATCCGAGGAAACTGCTAAGTCCTGCCAGAAATGCAATATGGAAGTTTGCAAATCCCACTTTGCATTTTTCGAAGTATATGATTGATTCTTCAATATAGTCAAAAAGCTCATCATGAGGACTTTCTTCTCTAAGAACAGATGTTAATACTTCTCCAAGGAAAATTGCAACACAGCTTTTCTTAATATTTGAATAGATATCATACGGAGTAAAAGAAACAGAAAACTCTTTAATGATCTGCATTTCCCGTCTCGCCTTATAGTACAACTCCAGTTCAAGGATGAACATTGGTTGAAACAGGATATTGTGTTTTCCTGTTTTCCTGTTTCTCATTCCTTTTATCAGGAAGGATTGTCTTCCGAATTTTCGAGTATATATCTGGGTAACAATACCTGAGTCGGTGTATTTAATCTGATGAAGTATTATCCCCCTGGTTTTCTCCAGCATGTTTAAAATGAGTTATTCAGTAAATTAATGATAAGTGCCTAGAGTGCCTAAAGTACTACGAGTTTCTATAAATATACTTTACTTCAACCCATTCAACACATTAAACTCTTTCAACTTTAAGTACTCCAAACTTTAGGCCCTCCAAACTTCTGTTTCTTTAGTCACTTATTCATTACAAAATTATTATATTTACTGATCAATCAACTCTATTATGCCAGTAGCTAATAATGAAGAGCTTGTAAAGAGAATTGCCCGGCTTGCCAAACAGAACCAGGAGCTTGAAGAGCATATCAAGAAACTGGAAAAGATGAATGAAGAGCTGATCAGGGACAATAATA